>JAABUP010001872.1_pt1 | contig 42898 bp, 56 predicted proteins | sample 5559201 | NCBI WGS metagenome assembly JAABUP01 (sample SAMN10711887, study PRJNA513373) | rock metagenome | isolation source: Antarctica rocks | place: Antarctica
CAGACACAGGCATCCCTCCCATAGTTGGCCTGTCCACATCACTTGATTTCATTTTGAATGGGCAAAAGCTTCACCCCCCCCCCGCCCCCTGCTCTTCCTCTACTGGCTACCCGCATGCTCTCAGCCGTGTTGAACCCTCCAACAGTTGCATGCCTTCTGACTCAGGTGGTGCAACAAGGAGGGGTGCACGCCAATGGCCAGGTGGTGGTGCAGCCTCTGCCGACCGCCATCTATGGTGAGAGCACTGAGCGCACAGTGCCCCTCAGGCGCTTGGAGGCCCTGCTTACTGAAGAAGAGCTGCAGGAGCACAGCAACAAAGAGATGCAGAAGGTCAGCCACAACAGCTGTTCAACAGCTGTGTGTGAATAACGTGGTTAGTGCATATTTGGTGGAAAGCAGAACACGCTGCCTGTACAAGACCATTGGACATACAGCTGCATTGCAATTTGAAGGCAGGCTCATGGATTTCAGCTTTGGCCAAAGAGAGCCTGTTCAGTACATGTCTTCATGCACTGTTTGGATTTGTTCACAAGGTCTGTTTGTACCTCTAAATCACATCAGCAGCCACAGAGTTCATGGCACTCTGTAAGAGACTGTCTGACATATGGCTGACACACACTGTCTTGCCCAGGCACCAAGCACTTTGACCATCGAGCCTGCAAGGCTTGCACCTGGCAACACCCAAACCATTCTTGCCGGTGAGGCCATACCAGAGAGCAAGGTGGCGGTGGGCAATGGTGCCGGGCAGCTGGGCCTGGTGAAGGCCTACCTTGGGGGCCAGAAAACCCCCCTCACTATTGTGCAGCGCCTGTGGCGCCTCAAGGAAGGCCAAGGTGTGCTTGTTTGACTATGCATATGAGCTGTGAGAGATGCAGGGCATTAAATCAGCGGGCGTGGTCTGATGCTGCTACTGCTGCTGATACTGCTGATGTTGCTACAAAGCTTGTGAACACCACTGCATAAGAAGCCAAACACATGCATGGCAGCACAAGGCTGCATCTTTGATCTGTAGTCAATGCCTTCGGACACTTCCTGCTAGGCATTCCAACCTATCAGACTGGTGTCTGTCTCCTTGCAAACACAAAAGATGCTGTACTGCAGCAACTCTCTTTTGGGCTGCTGCAGAGATGGAGGAACTGCAGCCTTCTGCAGAAGCCTCCACAATGGGCAACGAAGGGGACAGGCAGGAGGCCAGAAGGGGCAAGAAGAGCAAGAAGAAAGGCAGGGCTGCAGCTGTCATAGAGGGAGAGTCCATTGGCAGCACCTCCTCAAGAACAACCTTTGTTATGGATCCTAGCAAAGGTACACATACTTGGCAATGAACTGCCTGGACTGCATGGACACATCTGGCTGTTGCAGGAGGTTTGCTGGCAACTGAAGCAAGGACATGGTGCAGTCACCGTAATCTGTCCCCACACTGACTTGCATGCCAGCACGCTCATCTCTGACATACAGTCATCCCAGTCATCGTTTCTCCATCATTGATCCAGTGGTTGATCTAGCTCGCTATTCAGTGACATACCATGTCTGTGGCTACAGGAGAGCTAATTTTGGAGGTGTCAAACAGGGCGCCCAACCATGAAGTCTTTGAGTTTGGTAGCATCCAAGAGGGCATGCAGACCAGTGGCACATACGTGCTGCAATATGAGCTGCAGCCTTCATTGCCAGGACAACCACCGCTGGCTTCTTGCACCCGAGTGACAGTCTCAGCAGGCCCTCCTGTCACCTTGGAGCTTCAGGTATGTTTTGTCACTATTGCAATGCATAGCAGATGCGCAGTCTGACTTTTCGCACAGTCTGCCTTTTGTAGCAGCTGAGCAGTTTGGTTTTTTCCTATTGGGCTGTGTAGCCACTGAGTATTTGGATATTTCACTGTCTTACTTGTAGTCATTGAGGTGTGCAGCCCCAACCTGGCTTACTAATGATGACATGCATTACCACAACATCAAAGCAGAAACTGCAAGACAACAAGTCCTGCAATGCCTGGCTGACTGCTCACTGAAAGCGCCCATCGCACTTGCTCACCAGCCCATCAAGCCATTGCACCTGCCCATCAGGCCATTACATGTACCCACTGATCTTGCCAACTGCCCACCAACCTGATGCTGCTAGCCTAGGATACTTCTCCATCAGCAACTGTTGCTTTGTCTGTGGTCATACCTGTCAGACTCAGCGCTGACAGCAAGCTGCCTACAGGGAGAGGGCCGAGCAGCCATAGCAAGCAAGGATCTGATGCTGGGCGAGCACCTGCCACCGCTGACACTGCTCTGCAAGGACTGCTATGGCAATGGGGTGCCCATGATTGGTGTTCCTGCTGGGCTGACACTGGCCCTAAAGGCTGCTGCCCCTCAAGGGCAATCTGCAGAGATAGCATGGGAGGCATCAGAGGTTGATGTGGATGTCTCAGCTGATGTGGTGTGTACACATCGGACAGCGACCTGCAATGCTGAGTTGCTGCTTGTTATGGAATGTGTTCAGCAAGCTTTGTTGCAAGCACTTGCATGTGTGCATTTGGATTACTCACCAGATCAGAAGGGCACTTTGATGCCCGGTGGTTGCCGCCATTTGACAGTGGCAGCTTTGCTAACGAGCATGATTTTGATAGGTTGAGAGGCATCGTCAGTGTGCCCGCCTACTGTCAACACTTACTAGATGATGCCGCATGCACAGGCAACCTTGGCGTTTCATTCTCAACGACCTGACACATTGTAAACATTGTGTGGGTGCAGGTCGTGGAAGAAGGCACAGTGAAGCTGAAGCATGTGAGGCTTCTTGGCAGACCAGATAACGTCAACGGTCTGGCCATCTTCCCGCTCTTCTCCACTCCTGGAAGCCCTTCTGCCCAGCAACAGGTACAACTGCTGCTGTCCAGCGCCAAGGATGGGCATGCAACACCTGCAGCACACAATCATGTCCGTCCTGGATTATTCACATCTCAAGCTCATGGACGAGCTGTGTGCTGTGTACGACACCCTGCCCTGTGTGTAGATGAGCTGGGATTTGAACAAGATTCATCCGAGACAAATGCCCGCATGAGTCCGGAGCTTGCAAGCAAAGTGATTTTTGCAGGATGCTGAGCCATGACAAAGGCCATAGACATCGGCTGATGCTATTTTGTCATGTGCACAAGTCAGGTGTGCTGTGCACATTGCAGGTGGCCAGTCCTAAACGGGACCTGCCTACTGCAGATCTGCTGTTGTGTGTGTACCTCCCCGGGCTGCCACCGGAGCAGCTCAGCCTGAGGGTGAGGCCAGGGGCGCCCCAACATATGCGTTTGCGCCCTGATCACCCCTGGTCTCATCAGGTAGGCCTTCATCATAGATCAGCCGAAGCTGTGTTTTCAGCTAATTGAGCTTGCATCGCGTCCTGAAGTAATCAGTGCTGCAAGATGAGCTCAACTGAGGCTACAATGTATGACGATGCCACAGTGTACAATTCTGTTGCTTGGCGGATTTTTCCAATACACACAGCTTTGGAGAATACACCCAGTTACACTTTGACTCCTTTCTTCAATGAAAAAAGAGAAACCGGGTGTCAGTCTGCAGCTGGACCCCAGCTCCAGATCGGAACCCAGATTAGGCTGGAAACACTGCTTTTGTAGCCTGACTCACAAAGTGACACCAGAGATGTGCTGTTTTGTTCTATCTTTTCCTTTTTGGCTTGGTTACTTCTGTTCCTCTTCCTTCTTCTGACTACCCAGCTGCTCTAGTTGCTGTTAACAGAAAGTGATGATGCGGAAAATGTCGTATTTTGATGACTATGGATGCCAATGCTATATCAAATTGGACCTGTAGCACATGCAGTAGGCCTTCTACCCAGTTTGGTAAGGACCCTATGACACCTGGCAGTTTCAATTGCTCAGACATGCTGCTGTATACACACAGGTTGAGGAAGAAGATGGAGACAGGGCTGCCGCCAGTCCACCCCGAATTGCACCAGCAAAGCTGAGCAGTGGCGATGTGGTCCCCACCTTTTGGGTCCAGGCAGTAGACCAATGGGGCAACAGGACAGGGCCCTCCCAGGACCTGCTCTGCAATGTGGTGCTGTCATGTGACGGTCTGCAAGCCTCGCCCATCACTGCTGCCTTCGATGATGCTGGCATTGCTAAGATCAAGGGTAAGCTGCATGCCCATGTGCAACTGCATGGTGTCGCTGACTGCCAGAACATGACCCCATGCAGGGAGCTGCTCAGGGCTGTGCGTAACTGACCCTAGAGGACGGAATATGTTGAATGGATGCCCGCTTGCAACTGTAGCTCACCACACGTCGTTGTTGCTTTGCTGACTGCCAAAACAGCGCCGCGTATAGGCAGTAACACAGGGAGCTACTCAGGGCTGAAGCTAGAGGAAGACACGTTAATGACGGATGAGTGAATGAGCGAACAAACGAACGAACGAATGAGTGAGTGAGTGAATGAATGAGTGAAGGGATGAATGTAAGCACAATCAAACAGACAAACAAACAAGCAAATGAGCCAGTAATAGCATGTTGAGCCTGTTGTGGGCTAAAACCAGGGCAGCCAGTATAAACCTGACGTCTGCGGTAGCACTCCCAGTGTCAAACACGTCCTGAATGCATGGCCAATGGGTGGCGTTGCAAGCACAGAGCAAAAAAATCCTAAAGATGGCCTGCCATCCCATGCACGGCATTACCCTCTTACACCAGTTGTCCGCCAGCAGGCCCACCTCACACTTCAGAAATGCCTTTCACTGCTGCTTTACACTCAAATGTGTCCTGGCTACAGGACTAATAGCTGGCAAAGCAAGCGCAGAGGAGCAGACTCTAGAGATGACTCTGCAGCTTCTGCCCAGCAACCCACTTGCTGAGGCCGCCTGTGAGGCAGCAGGCGCACTTCAGACCCTGGAGCTACCACTTCATGTCCAACCCAGCACAGCTCCTGCCTCGGTCACTTTCTTGCTGGGAGATCAGGAGCTTCCTGTTGTGGTGAGCTTCATGCTCTCCTAAAGTGATGCAGAGCTGAATTGTCAAGTCCAGGGATGCGCAAGGCATGGTAGTGACACTGTGGGGCTCTGTCTGGTTCTCTCTTCTGGAAGTTTTATTTTGTTTGCCCTTCCTATGGCCTCTGCTTCTGCGCCAACAGCTGACTCAAAGTCTGTGCTTAGATGCGCCGGTGCCATCATTTAGCAGAATAGCTGTTGCTATGTTTCACAAGCAGCGCAAAGGCCCGTCGAGAGTCCGGATGCTGTCTAGCACTGGCACACTAGCTTCACCTAAGCTAGGTGCATTGTCAATATATCACAAGCACGGCAAGTGTCCAATTTTGGTCTGGCAGTCGCTTTCATTTCATATGCTCAAGCTGCAGCATGCTGGCATAAGTATGCAAGTACTGTCTGCATATGCTGTGGAAAGGGAGACAAAACATAGCACACAAGTTGTGCAGGTGACAGTCAAAACTGTCACATCAATAGACCTTACAGGGATGCTCAGAACACACTGCTCTGGAGAGACAACACTTGCCGTGCACTGAACCCAGCTCATCACAGAGCGCAAACACTGTTGTTGTTGTTTATGCTGTGCAGGCTGAGAGTTCAAATGGGTTCCCAATGGTCATCATCGAGAGCGTGCCGGCAGGCAGCATACTGTCAGACCTAGGCTTCTACTGTCGTGATGAAGCCAACCAGCCGGTGCAAACAAGCATGAAGGGCAGGGTGCAGCTGTCCTGGAGCAGGGGCAGTAAGGGTGTGGTACTGGAGGAGGGTGTCATATGCTTGCCAGACATTCCAGTAAGCCCTTCATCTGCCGAAGCCCTCTCAAAAGACTGTGAGGTTGTTAGCCTCCTTGTGAGCCTTCAACTTTGTCAGGCTGACTCAGGACCCAAGGAGAGACAACACAGCTAACAGCGTCCTTGTCAGCCTCCTTGGTCAGATTGACTAATAGGGTGCAAATGTTTGATTGCAGTGAACAGACAGGTTGCATGGGCTGTGTCAACAATGCCAGACTGCTATCTTTGATGCTGATCAGAGCCTCTGCACTTGCCTCTATCAAATCAGATCAAGCATACATCCCAAACAGGCAGTTGATACAGCACAATACCACCATTCCAACATCAATCTCTGCATGCTCCACAACAAATGCGTCCAAAATACCTTGTCTACAACTATGTCCACAACAGGTGGCGGAATCCATTGCCGAGCCAATGGCATGCTGGATCCGCTTTCTGGGCAATGAGACAACAGCCCCAACAGTGGAGCTGGCAATCCAGATCCAGGTAGTAGCAGCCAATCCTGTAGCATGGGGAATGGCCATTGTTGCCGGCGCAAGTCAGCCTACCCCACGTGACCAAGGGGAGGTGCAATGTGGGCAGCCTTTCAGACTGGAGATTGTTGCCCATGACAAGTATAGTCACAGGTGAGCCAGCTCCAAACGTGCGTAATCAATGCCCAGCCAGACAGAGCCTGCTGCAAAGTCTTATGCTTGTGACATGCTGAGCCGGGTCTGATCTGCACGTCTAAACATGTTACAGTTGTCAGCACTGCCTGTTACATGTGCTACTGGTGCCAGGTGCTGCTTGCTGAACATGACCCCATGCTGCTATTCCGTGCTGGAATACAGCAGTGGGCTGAGCATTACAGATAACAGCATCATGCACCACGGGCTATCAGCATGCATCATGCATGTGGGTGATCCCGTCTGAGGTACTTGTGGATGAATATGAGCATGTGTGATCGGTGTGCAGGTGCAGTGGCTTGGCAGAAGGGGGGATGGCGGCGCCCATTGTTGAGCCCCTGTCAAAGCACCCACTGCACTTCTGCAGAGATGACTGGCATATGGCATGGCAAACTCAGGTTAGACATGACTCATCTGCATCACACATACTGCAGAGTGGCAACGCCCGTGCACGCTGACCTGCAGAGTCTCCAGATGCAACAGCTTTTATGAGCGTGAGTCAGCTGACACTTGTGAATGTGCACCAGGACTGCTTTGTTCCTGAGAGCTGCCGCATCTGCTGTAGACATGACACCAAGCAGGTATGGGACGATGAGTAACCCGCGCAGACACTGGAAGATTTGCTGCCAGCATGACCAGGGTTCAACTGCCCAACTAAAACCTGTACAGGCAAGGGCCATGAACTCGTCTGGCCAAACACTGAACATAAGCAGCCCTCCCAAATCTGGCCCGTGTGTAAATCTTGAATGCCTTGGTGACCAGGCAGGCCAGTCACTGGGCAGGGCCCCAGAGTGGGGCACCCACCTCCTTTCAGAGGCCCTGTTGAACCCTGAGCACGACCTCTCACGCTATGCACCGTGTCTGCAGGCTCATGAGGATGTGTATGTCGTGAAGATGAGCATCTCAGGTCAGCCCAGCAGCATCAAGCTGGTGGTCAGAGATGAAGAAGGTCCTGACGGCACCTCTGCACTGAACCCAGATTCCATGGACCTAGCACTAAAGGCCGGTCCCAGCCGCAGACTGGTGGTGGAGAGCCCTGCCAGCTTTGAGTGTGCCACAAGAGCAGTGCTGCCTCAGCTGAAGGTCAGGGTGACTGACGTCGCAGGCAACTACACTGATGAGGGAAGCTATGAGGTACCTATAGCTATGTACTGTTGCTGTTGGCGTGGCTGCTGCACTTTGTTGCCCATCTCCAACAGCTGAACAGATGATCACCAACCTTGGGGCAAAGCTTGGCTTGTAGTTGTGGCGTGAGCTGCCAAGTTGGATTGATGCTGCCGCCCACTGGTGGTGTGGTCTGCCTCCTGACAAAGGGGCCTGCATGAGTCAGAGCTGTTCCAGTCCACTCAGTGCATTGAGGATGATGGGACACAGGCCCAGGGCCTGCACCATGTTGCAGAAGTGTTGCACCAATCACAAGCTGCAGCTGGGCGTACGCACAGCACAGCACAGCACAGCTTGGGCAGGAATCTTGACAGCTCTGCAGATGTCATTGGTGACGTGTGATTGAGGCACACCACTAGGGACAAGGTCATAATGCATACATGCATCTTGCTCTCTTCAATCCCAAAACGTCTATTAAGTTCAGAAACGTCCATTCCACAGTGGAAACCTAAACTCAGAACTGCCTGGGGACAGTAAAAACACGTTTCTACATTGGGGAGATGTTTTGGACATTATCAGTGGGTTTGGGCTGTTGTGTAGGTGGCCCTCAACCCCAGTGCCTTGGCAGCAGATGACAGCGGGCATGCCGCCAGTGTGCAGGCCACAGGCGGCAACAAGGTCAAGCTGCAGAAGGGCGCTGCTGCCTTCAAGGACGTCAAGGTCACGGCTGAGGAAGCCGGGGAGTACGTGCTGCGCATTGCCTCTGGCAATAGAAAGGTGACCTTTTGACTACTGCAACCGTTGTGCATTTGTGTTGTGTAGCAGCCTGCCTGAAAAACAGCAATTCTGCACGTGTTGTGTCAGGCTGCTGCAGTGGGTGGCAATTTGTGGTGCTGCCCTGTTATCTGCGCCAACCCGTTGCTGGGTCTTCAAGTGGGATGTGGCAGGCCTGTAATCCTTGCCCCCTCAACTGAATGACTTTTATGTGTGTCTGTCTGTGTGTCTGCCGTCTGTCTGTTTGAAGATGTTTGCGCCTGCTTGCTAGTCTCTTCATCAGCCAACACATCCACCCACTCTCTGACAGTCAGATGCAATGGTTGTGTTACCGTCTTAAGGTGGCTTTGGAGGAAGCTGAGCTGAAGCTGACCATGTCAGCCGCCAACTTCATCACAGATGTGGCCATTGACCCAGACAGCTTGCCTGACGATGCTTTGCAAGCTGGCAGCAGCTTCCCCATCATTGTCAAAGTCCAGACAGAAGATGGGCAGCCCTTGACCCTTGAGGTAGCCTTGGAGTCACTCAGCCTCAGACTCACCCCGCCCAATGGCAACACAGCAGATGTGGTTACCCTGCAGCCTTCAGCAGCTGTCGAAAGCGGAGACATAGTCAATGAAGGCAATGCATGGTGCGCGTTCTCGTTTGAATCGGGTGACTTACGGTCAGCTGGTGCGTACACGGTAACAGCGGAGCACACAGAGCAGAGGCAAGAACTGGCGAGAGCCCTGATGAAGAAGAAGGATATCAGCATGCGCAGCCCAGCCATCAGCTTTGAGGTCTGCTCAGGCCCTCTGAGTGAGCTCCAGATGGAAGCTGAGTCAGCACCTGAGAGGGTCACTGTGACTAATGGGGATTCTGACCAGCAGCGGCAGCTCCTCAGTGATGCAGTGTTACAACTGACAGACGCATATGGTAACAGCGTACGGAGTGAACGGATGACTGTCCACCTGAGTCTGCAATGGCCAGAAGGCTCTGAGGCAGAAGCCAATGGGGGGGTGCTGCCTGAATTAGAAAGCTCAGAAGGGAAAGTTGAAGGGCAGACCGACAGGCAAGGCAGGGTGTCGTTTGGGGCCGTCTCCATCAAGCAAGGGACAGGCAAAGCCAGCACAGATGAGAACAACCCTATCAACACTCAAGGGAATGCCATGGCTTGTGTTCTGGCATTTGAGGTTCAAGCGACTGACCATGAGTATGAGGGGTAAGGTCTGCATTTCCTGCATACGTGAGCTGCCAAACCAATGGCTGTGAACGAAAAACAAATGCAATTGGGATGTGATGTGTTGAGACAAGCCACCGTGATTTGTCCTTCATTGAGTACTGCTCCTGCATCACAGACAGCAAAACCCAGTTTGCTGGAACAGCAGATTCTCAGTGAAGCATTGGTCAGCAATGTTGGACGAAACTGTTGCAAGGAGAAAGTGTCTGATGCAGGGATGTTCCTCCTGGATGGCGGTGTGAAGTGCTGTTCTGTGATGACAGCACCAGATTTGCATCAGTGAACCAGCTAACTGAGCGCCACTCAGAGCTGGCAGCCAAGAGGCAGCACCTCCGAGGCCAGCTGGACTCTGCCACAAGGGTGAGTCAGTCTATCCCACTGAGATGACTCTCTGCCGTTTGCAAACACTCTGACCGCTGAGTGTCAGTCTGCGTCTTGTGCGTGCAACAGATCTTGTTCACAGACTGCTGAGTGTCGCTCTGCATGTTGTGCATGCAAAAAAACTTATTGGGCCGCAACATACATTGACAGTACAACCTGTGCTGCTGAGATACCCAATCCAAGTCAGACAGGTCTTTGCAGCTGGGCATGTTGTTAGGCATTGCATTCCATCATTGTCTGCTGTTTTTTCACAGATTGTCGTCAACCACAATGTTTGCTCAGTTTGTTTTACAATACCAATTTTCTGCTTTGCTTTAAGTGCACTTGGCATCCCTGACTGCAAAATCCCCATGACTCAGGAGCGTTGTGTGGATACTGTAGGAGCTGACATCAGCACAGCAGGGCGTCAGCCATGCGGGCAAGGCAGCAGATGCAAGAAGGAGGGAAGCAGGACCTTCAGCGCCAGCAAACTTGCAAGACGCCCAGGCTCGCTTGGCAGGTCTGATGCCCTGCGGCAACACTCCATAGCAATCTCTTGACAGCTTCATCTTAGCTATAAAGCCCAAATAGCCTCAAGCAGCTTGTTCCCCTCCCCCCCCCCCCTCCCTAGCCCCCCTCTTCACCAACAGACTTCCCACGAGTTACTACCCCGCAGATCCATCTCCTTCTGCATCCGTGCAGAAGAGCCTAGCATGTAGCTCACAAACCATGCAATGATGTGATGTGTGAGTGCAGAGGTGAGGCAGGGCGCAGAGGCGGCCCCCAGCGATGCAGGCCCTTCAGCAGGAGTTGAAGCACGCTTTGGCCCCCCCAATCAGGCCAGCACCGTAGCCATCCAGACATGCCTGCAGACAGGTGCATGCCAATCTAGCTGTGGACACAAAAGATCCCCACATGCAGCGCAGCAATGCAGACCTCGCTGGCATGACTGTTTTACTTGATTATCCTTTGCTGTGCTCAGCCTTCATGTTGAGATGCAGCAACGTCAGATGTAACGTATCGCAACTTTTCCAAGATGGCCACGATCGGCACCATGCCCATGCTGTAGTGCCCATATTGTGACCCTAACAAACAGTCAATGCTACAGCCGCTACCCCAAGGCAAGATTGAATCAAAACATGCGTTCCGCCTTGCATGAGAGCAGAACAGTGAGGACTGCCAGTGTTATCATCAGGCTCAGCCACATGGTTGCAGGCGACCCGGAGTCAGTGGGAGTGCTAGCACAGCTGGCCACTGTGGATGACACAGCCCTGTCACAAGTGCTGGCTTCCCAGTACCGTGGCCTGCTGCCGGTGGTGGTGGTGCAGACTGGCGCATGCACACAGCGCATGAACCAAGTGCTGCAGCAGGCGCATCTGCCACTGCCCGACATTCTGTCTTTGTCCCACTCACAACCCTACAGGTCAGAAGCGCGGCATCATGGTTCCATGGTTGCCACCTCAGAGCACAGCAATCAGCTCTGCTGCTGCTGCTGCTGCTGCTGCTGCTGAGAGCCATTCCAATACGCTTTGAGTGTGCTTGTTGTGTCTGCAGCTGCTATATTGTGCGCTTGTCGGAGGCGCAGCTACATGACAGCAGTGGTGTCATTTGCTGCAGCATCTTGCAGATATTTGCTGCAAGAACCCTTGCCCATTATCACACCCCAGCAGTTTGTGCAAAGGGTATGCCCCATTGATCTAGACAGTTCAGTCAACAAAGTATAATCTCAACCAGACTGGGTACATGTTCCATTCTTTATTTTCACTTTGCAGGATAGCCAGACACAGTCTTCTTGGTTCCTGGATAGAATCTCAATGGGTGTCACAACCTGCTTGTCGTTTGTGGTCATACATTCACGTTGCTCCCCTAGTACTGCCTCAATCATGGTGAATAGTAAATAAAGTGTCAGTACAGATTCCTGATTGTGATTCCCAACGCCAGCCTTTTTTGTTCTCTATCGTTCCTGGCAGGCCGAACACCCCGGCTGGCCAGTCACGCCTGCCTGCCAGTCAAGCCTGCCTACTTGCCTCTGCGCGCGCTTGGTAAGATGATGCAAGTCGAGGTGGCGTCCGTTGTCACTACAGTTCAACAAACGCTGATTGGTGCTGTGTTTATGCAGATACATAGGTCATGATGCCTCTTTGCCGACGCGACTCCGGTCCTGATAGCGGTAAGATAGTAATTATAAGGTGCCGACGTCCAGATCGGATTGAACATTTGCTGAAGTGAACCGGTGTCCGTGAAACATCCTGGCTCTGACGTCCGGTACTGTCACGTATGCATGGCGACTTACTGTCCTAAGTGCGACAGTCACGGTGATTGCAAATACTAGCTCAGCAAGTAGTGCCCAGCTAGCTGTTGGTGTACTAGCTATCCATATAATGAAGAGGTAATATGAGCTGAAGTAGTAGCTGAAGTGCCCCATCATGAATTTGTATATTTGACAGGATTGAAACGGACGGTGACGCTTCTGATACTTTTCACAACGATTTAAATACATTGGCGAATACTGGTGGTGACTTGCTCAATTGCGTTGTTAACGTAAAAAGGATAATGCAAGTCAGCTATAATGTCATGCTGACGCGAATTCGATCCAACCTTGATTGGGAACTGGGAAACCCCGGCTAAACTGCCGCGACATGCAGCTGCAGCCTTCATGCAAGCCATGTCTAGCATCAGCAGTCTTACACAGCAGCATGATGACATTGATGATGAATATACGTTCAAATCACTACGGGAACGAAGCGCGGCTGAACACCTGTCTGCCTGTGAATGAATGAGTCTGTACCTTTGTGTTCAAGGTTTGAACATGCAGCCTTTTGTCTGCTGGGGCGCTGTTGAACAACAGGCAGAAGACTATGCTTGGCTCTATGACACTGGGCAGTGAGGAAGAGCCTTTGACATAGCAAACAGCTTCTTCAGGCGATCATGCTGGTCAGCACTCAGCAACTTGCTCTTGTGCGCTGTTGTCAGAAGCATAGGCAGCTCAGAGGGGACAGCGAAAGACCCTTTATCTGACTCAAGCTCAGCAAACTGTGCTAGCCATTTTGGATCATCATGCATTGCGTCATACAGCCGGACAACAACTCCTGCAGCCAACACACAAGAGTCAACTAGAGGGTTACAAAATAAGGGCTGAGGGAGTATCAACATAAACAGGATCTCACAAAGGAACCAGATAGAATAAATGTTGCAATGAGTGTTGGTGAGATGGGTCGGTGTATTCTGGTGACCAAGGCAGCACACGAAAGATAGCAGCTCAAAAGGTAGAAGCCACTCAGCTGCACGCACTCAAGCAGCAAGCAGCTCTGTGTCATACAACAGCGTTGCCTTCAACAGTCAGGGTAGAACTACACAGGTACATGCAAAAACTCACGCAGCTGATCTCTCATAGCAATGCTGGCCTTCTGCACTTTGTCTGCATTTGCCTGGATGCCGTCAGCTTCAAGCTGACTCCTCTCAAATCTGCCGTTTAGCCCTGAATTTCTATGGCCCTGTGCAGCAGCTGCCTGCCGGGCTGCAGCAAGCTTGCTTCTGTGTGAGACCTGGAGTTTCTTGATTCTGTCTGTGTAACCCGCCATGTGCTGGATAGCTTCTAGTAGAAGGAACGTCCACTGCAGCAGCGGACTGGCTGTGCCTTCAGCATGTTGCTCAATGGACACACCTGCAAGTTTGACAGGGCTCATCTAGGAGGAACATTCTTGAACACGGTGTGTGGGTATGGCGATGCAGAAAGGCTTCATGTAGCAAAGACTAGCCAGTCTGTGCACATGTTTATATTGAGTGTGGACGCAACACATTGTGTCATGTCTGAGCCGGTGCATAGAGTTGATGGGCTGTTTATGCTCAGATGTGTTCACAGTCAAGTCGTCAACAGATTGCAGCCATCTGAGAAGAAAAGTAGCTGTGGGCATGAGAGTAGCGTGCAGAGGGTGCAAGACCCAAGCAGGACATTTCAGGACCACATTCTCCTGAATGCGTCACACCATTTGATGGATGGCACAAATACTGGCCCTGCTTGGCCCTTCACAAGTCATTCAGAGTGTCTCAGTCATTTTTGCTGACAGCATGCAAATGGCAGTCAGCACAACGCTGCAATACAGAAGGGACAAAAGTATCACAGCAAGCAAGTTGAGCTTACCTATGACGTGCAGAAAGACAACAGGTCCTGGACCCTTCAAGGCCAATTCAGCCACCTCAACATGCCTCCCATCATCTATCTTGTACACTTCATCCACACTTGCAGCAAATGCTTGCATGCACTCTGCCAGAGCATGCTGCTCAAAGTACTGTTTGTCTTTGGGCCTGATGTGTTTGCTCAGGGACGTGGCATTCAGGTACCACAGCAGAAATGTGGGAGCAAAATGGGAATGGTGGGTGATGTCGAACATGCCCAGATCACAGTAATGTATTCCTGCTGGAGGGGAATGGGAGCACCAGTGTGCAAGCAGGTCTGTCAGAACTTGGTGTACATCCCAAGTCACCCAGAAGCTCTGCAAACCACTGAGATCACATCAGATCAAGGCATGATGAGCAGCACAATGGTTGCAGTTAGGCGCTGTCCCTGCCTCTGCCTGCTATAAAGACAGCCAGTGTAAAGCAGCAGATGTACACAGCTGCAGACAAGCAATACATCTCATGGCAGACAGCATACATTGTGCAAGCAGTGCCCAACACAGAAGGTTCTGGACACATGCGAAGTGATGTATAGCAAATATGCTGAATAAATACTGCAGTAAGTCAGCTCCAGCCAATATTGCTAGCCTGACGCTGCTGTTACATATAGCAGAGCAGCTGGATGCAGTGGCACAAGCACATACATCAGAACAGGGAGTTGCAGTCGTTGGCGCCATTGCACATGCTTGAATCAGCAACCAGACCACAGCGTGTACAGCAACCTTTGACCGTGGCAGCGTTCTCATACCCACAACAAAGCCCAAAGCAAGAACAAAGCTGACCGTGAGAGCAGTTTCTGCAGTAGTTTCAAGGCCTGGAGCGATGAAGGTGAACATTTGAAGGGCAGCCAGCACAACCTGCTGCTGCAGGCGTGCATCAGCTGTCATGCTTGCTGGGGGAGACTTCAAGGTTGGTAGCAGCGCCACCAGCAGCACCTCTATTTGCTGCAGCATCAAAGCAAAGCTGAGGATCTGTTGTTTGTCCTCAACTACATAGGACATAGGATCTGTTGTAGATGTCGGCACCCAATGACAGCTTTTGGTGAGGGACCTGAGCATGAGAGCACAATTTGTGGCAGGCCACAGGATGGAAATGTTTTGTGTTTTTGTACAAGAACAAGAATACAGATATGAGAATGCCAAGACATACAGATCATGATTCCGCCATTCTAATCACTGAACTAGTCTAACTGCTGAGCTATTCCGCCAAATCATTACTGTTTTGTTTGTTACATTCTGCTGACCATGCTGGTTCTGCAGCACTATTGGTGTGCACTGCCAGTGTTGAAAAGAGAGAGGTGTATTGTCTGCCACACAATCGCTCCTTTTGGCTTGATACCCAACTCTTCATCTCCAAACAGACTGTCATGTCAGGAGCTAGACCATCTCTCAACAAGGGGTTATCCTTCCTCATGATACCTCGTAAGAGAGAAATGTTTGCGACATGCAAAGCATGCAGGCAAACAATACCTTGGCTGCAATGCGCATTTCTGTGGCCTGAGATGAGCCCTGACTGGGGCTGCCGGCAGGCGGTCTCAGCTTGGCTTCTGCTTGTTGTCTTGCAGCCCCCTGGTGCACAGCAGCCATAAGGCTACTACATCTGTCCGCACTTATTTGGAGATGCTATCAAAACAAGTCTGTAACAGTATGGAGATTAGCATTTCCACTCGGCAGCCATGTTGTGGACTGCCAGCATCTAGAATGTTTTGTGGGACTGCCTGTTGTATTGCCAGATGAAGGCGGTCTGCTGAGGAGGCAGCAACGACTTGCAAACGCATGTAGCACAACCACAGCATATCATCAAGACCAGTTTGGAAGCTAATCAATGTGTGTGAAGTCAAAGATCCATCTTGCTACGACCATCAACTCAGACTTCCTAAGATGCATTCACACCATAGCCGGCACGTTGATTAAGGCATCAGTAACAACGAAGTCACCTGCTTTTCTCTAGCCCGATTCAGATGCAAGATATTCTGGTAAATCGTCATGCCTGTATCAAGGGCATGTGCGGTCGCCTCAATTTCCTCCTGGCTTGAAAGCATGCGTGGCGCTTGCGTAATCATGCCGGCAAACACATCCTGCAGCAAAACAGGCCGGATACAGAGGTGTGTTGCTGCTACAAAGATTGCGTGATAATAACATTGCTGCTAAAAAACAACCTAGCTGGCAGTATCAGCTACACACAGCGGGAACTAGACTGCTGCAGCAGCTGCTAGTGCAAAGGACAGGCACTTTGGAAAGAGAGCATTCTTTGTGTCAAGAAACAAGTTGCCCCCTTGTTGGTTTTACTAACTCGCTGCAGCAGAGAGACAGAGCAAAGGCTGAGTGGGGTTTGGTGGCCACCGCTAGATCACAGCGGTGACAGGTAACAATTGGTAACGTGCCCACAGGTGGTAAGTACCTGTCGTACACTGTCAGGCAGGATGCCAACTAGCTCACTGTACTTAGACAGGAGCCGAGACAGGCTCACACAGTGGTCAACAGTCCACGGCATGGGGGCCTGCACAAGAGCACATAAACATGTGCAATTGCTTATGGCAGCACAATGAGCAGGATTGTGTAGAGTTTCTACATCTTATCGTAGACAGAAGTCAGCAAATTTGGTGATTGCAGAGTTGCTGCCATGATGTAGCATCAGTCCTTGTGGCTTTTGCTGCTAGGTTGGATGAAGGTCTGGAGGGAGTGAGCATGTGACAACGGCAGGTGCACCAACCTCAGCTGGCACATCAGAAGAGTGTCTGCCGGCAGGCTAGTCAAGTCAGGTTGAGTCATGCATGCAGCTGGCGTGAGCATGCATGTAAGCCAGCAGACAAACAGGTGTAAAGACCAGCACGTAGGAAGGCAAGCAGACAGATGGACGCTCAGACAGACACGCACACAGAAAAATGAATCCTTAGACACATGCAGACAGACAGATGGAGAGACAGACAGACAAGCAGAGGGCATCTGGTGGGGCTTACTGACATCCCCAGATAGGCAGAGCGCATGATATAACCCAGCAGGCCCGCTTTGTATATCACATCTGTGTTTGGCGGCAATGCATCATTTGATCCCTGCCAAAGATCAATCTCCACCTGCAGCCCTCACAGCTTGGGTAAATGTCCCTAGCAAGCTCTATCTTTTGTGTATACTTTTCCTATTTTCCATCTTTTCTACAGAAACAAAACCAGATAGCTATACATGGCACTGATACAGATGCCGTGCATTCATGCATCTGCCAAGGCTATATGCAGAGCTGACAACATTGCAAGAGTAGCTGAGAGTGTTGTGTAGGCTTGAAGGCTGATGTGTTAAGCAGCCGATGACAGCGTGTTGGGAGAAGACAGCTTGATCACACAAGACGTCCAGCTCACCTGACACAAGATCAAGCAGCAAGCTCCAGCAGTCATCTGCACTGGCAGGTTGATCTCTAGATCAGGGATGATCCTGCCAAGCTGAGGCACTTTGTCACACAAGGTTGCTAAGGCCTTTGGGTGGAAGTCTGATCGGCTGATGAGTGCCCACATGGCATTCAGTATTGTCCCCCAGTCTGGGTGTAACGCTGCAGTGCCATGTTGCAATTTTGGCTGAGGGAGCTTTCCAGGGCCCAAATGGACACCTGCACACAACAGAATGCTGCAATACCTTCTTTTGCAAACGCTTTTTAGCATTTTTTGCAATTCTGCAAACACATTTATGCTAAGTGCAGAGGCACCCACAAGATTGCTACCCATGTTACTCATGTCAAGGCAACCAACAGTTTGAGCACATGCATAGACTACGTATGAAAGCATCTCATGCATGCAAAAACAAAAGTCACATCAGCGTAGATCATGCTGATAGCCTGAGAAAGAACAACCCAATGCAGTGCACATTTGCCTAGAACGCCACAAAGCACAGAAGCCTTGCAGCGTACACAGCAGCTCAAAAAGCTTGAAAAGAACCACCAGCTCTCTGTGCAACTCCTCCTGCTCAGACTCAACAGCCTCATACCGCTTTGCCAAGGTGGATCTGTCAACAGCCAGCTGCTGCAGCAGTGCTCTCCCCAGCTGTGCAATGTGAAACTGACTATCTGCAGGAACTCGGGGGCTGCTTGCTGAGGACCAGTAAGCAATGACAGGTTTCAATGCAACCAATGACAGCTTGCTTGCATTCAGCTTGGGATCAAGCACATGACCAATCACCAGCTCATGCAGCAGGGTAAACAGGGTCGTGACCAGGTCTGTGTAGTGACTTAGGTTCCTGGTCCTGGCTGCGCTATGGGGGCGGCTGTAGTGATTCTTGAAGGCGTCGATCTGGATTGGGGAGTTCAGCCATTCCAGTGTGGCACAGATGCGTGCTGCTACGGTTTGTGTTACACTCCATGCAGCAGCTGTTGGCGTGGGCCAATGCTCTTGATGCAGCCGCTTGTCAGTGCTACGGCGGCTACGAGTGGCCTGGGACTTGCCCTGGCCCTGAGGCTGTGCCTTGCCCTGCCCTGCTGAGTCTTTGGCAACTTGTCTGACAGCTTCTGAACTGTCTTGCTTTACTGAAGCTGGACCTGTCTGTGCTGCTGTGATGTAGCCGACTGTGTCTGCTGATGGGGCCTGCTTGTCCAACGAAGCGTTTTGTGAAGACTTTGACTCCTTCTTGACTGGAGTCTTGCTGGCAAAGGCTTGAGCCAAGCTTTTGCCAAAGTCAGAGCCAGCTTTAGCTTTGGCTCTTGGCTTATAAGAGCCTGCTGTGCCTGCTGAGCCTGCTGAGCCTGCTGTGCTACCATCGGCATTTGTCTTGCTGCTAGTGGTATCTGCTGGAGACTCTGGTGCAGAAGGTGGCACAGCAGTTGAGGGAGCAATCGACAAAGCAGTCAGATTGGTACTTAGTTCTGTTGCTGGAGGGCTTGATGGACGGGTAACAGGAGGGGCGGCCGGGGGTGTTGGAGGGGTAGATGGACGGGCAGTTGCGAGGCTATGGAAGGTGTATGTAACATCAGTGCGCTGCTGTTTGGCACTGAGCCGGTGCAGTGCAAGCATCTCAGCAGCTGCTCTTGTCATGTGTGGCATCTGGAGCACAAATCGGGATGTGAGGGTTGATTACCCCCAAAGGCTTGTGCGCCTGCAGCACATTGCACTGCCCGTTAGCATGACAGGCCCCAGGCACCCACCCATGTTGCTGTAGGTTTGCTACACAGTCAAGCACAAGTGTTTTCATGAGGGAGGTGTTGCATTTCTGCGCCTGTGTGGCCATGTGGGACACCAGCTTCAACAACGCAAAAGGCAGAACAATGCATAGTCAGCACCACAGAGCAGAGTCTTTCCAGGGTGAATGTGCACAGGGGGGGGGTACACAAAAGGCAAAAGGGTGCTCATTCTGTGTGTGCAGGTTACAGATGCTGTAAGGCATCACCTATAGCAGCTTGTTCTGCTTCTCCTTCTTGGTAAACTGGACGCAGCATGACAGACAGGCGCTGCAGGCCTTGCATGCGTGCCATCAAACTTTCACTCTCTGCCACCTGCTCATCTGCCAGTTGGGCCCTGTCCAGCAGCCTGCTTAGGACGCAGTGGGCTGCCCCTGCCCTGACTGGACCCTGCCCCAGGGCTTGCATAAGCACCGACAGCCCTCCTTCACGGCACCAAAAGAATAACGTGTGACAGTGTTACTGTGAGCACACAGTGTGTGAGTGTGTGAGTCAAGATCTTGTCTGTCACAGTACACCGTGTTGTCTATAACATGTGCAGGCCAGCACGCATGTATGTTTGAACGATTGAGTGCCAACTTCATTGTGGTGTTTCAGCATAATGCAGACAAAGCAGATGACTGTGCACAGAAAAGCACCTGTTATGACTACTCCAGATAACATAATCCTAGAGCCTACAGCAAATAGCAGACAGTGCAGGTGACTGTGTACAAAGAAACACATGTTATGACAAACTCTAAACCTAAACATAACCCAAACCCAACAGCGAATTGCAGACAGTATAGATGACTGTGTACAAAAATGCTCCTGTTGTAACAGATTCTTGATTCGAACATGACACTAAATCTTATAGCAAATTGCAGACAGATGACTGCATGCAGAGAAACACCTGTTCTGATGATCTCATGTGCCACAGCTGAGGCCACAGCTGTGGGTGCAGTCAAGACTGCACACAGCATCCAGCATACTTTGGGGACCAGCTCCATGCATGGTGCGTCAGGCACCACAGTCCTGACTGCCTTGTGCAGTTGAGGCATCAACATTGCAATCACCAGCGTCGACAAATGCCTTTCCTGATCAGCTGTGGATGCACTCCTGGATGCAATGTCAAGACATATGCTCTGACTCAGCATGGCAACCACCATCCAAACAGCTTCATGTGCCGATTGCAATGCTGCCTTGGCGCTTGATGCAGCCGCGACTGCCTCACTGCATGTGACTGCTAGCTTGACAACTAGCAGAGCAGAGCACAGCTCCTCTGTGCGAGACATATCCATGGAAAGCGTTTCAGGCCCATTCAAGTCAGCAGTCAGCCTTGCTTGCGCGTCTGTCAAAAGCTGGAGTTCGTGGGTGTCTCTTTCTTGTACGCTGGCATACCCCTCTTCTTCAGCTGATGCCGCTGTGATGCCATAGTTGTTGGCTGGTGAGTTTGGTATGTGGATTGCATGCAAGCTGGAGAGACAGATGAGCAGGGGCCGGAAGGCTGGTGGCACAGGGACAGCAGAGTCTGATGCTAACAGCCTGGCTGGATCTGCTGCTAGGAGCTCCATTGGCAAGACATCTGAAGGAAGGATACTTGCAAATGCGCATTGCAGGTCGGCATCTGTTAGCAGAGCACCCTGCCGTAGTGAATGCATCTCGCAGTCTGTGATGACTGACATCCATTGCTCGGACACCTTATGTGCTGGCTGTCCTGCAGGGTAGGCTGCTTGCAAGCAGTGTGCAGTGTACGAAGCGACTGTGAGATTGAAGACAGCTGTCAGTTGCAGGGCCTCCTGGGATCCTGGCTGGAGCTACAGGCAGGAAGAACAATGTAAAGTGTGGCAAGGTGTCTGTGAAGCAGCAATAAAGTGCTAGGCTGGTTCTTGGGCTTAGGTTTCAGGAGTATTGTATCACACAAATGTCTCACCGTGTGCAGCAATGCGTCTTGCTGCAGAGGTGCATGCCGATGGAGCAGCTCACACGTGTCTGGCACAAAGGTGTGGTGCAAGCTGTACTCTGTGATTACGTTTTGGACAGTTGCAGCAGCCGCAAACTGCTGCCTCCATACTAGCCAAGGCGCCTGGCTGGTGTCTAAATCACCGTCCCCACCCTAGTAATGATTACAACCCAATCAGTATAACGCTGCAAGGTCGACCTATCCTAGCTGTTGCCACCTCCTCAAACCGAGAATGGTAAGTACCTGTGGGACCACAATTACCCACATCGATGGCAGTGCACCACAGAAGGCTAGCGGCCGCTTGCTTGTGATAACGCCTTCCTGCTGCCAACGTCTACCAATAAATTACGTACAAGCTGTCTTTCCTGGTCAGTGAACCTTGTCAAGCCTTCGATCGCGCGAGTGTGTGGTCATTGAAAAACGAACTGCAACAAGTTGCTTAGACGTCTGCCTGACGCTTGGCGCTGCCGAAGTTACGCTGAGGAGGCCAAAGACGAGGATGTGTTATTGGTTTCGGAGCATGAGCTTGCGAGCCACATAATTCATGGAAGCTGCATGGATTGCATTGCCGGGCCGAGGAGACTGTTTGTCGAAGTGCTTGTTCCACAACTTCACATTGAGATTCTACTTATCTTCGTCAATCTGGTGTCATCAGTATTCCGCCACATGCAGAGATCTGTCATGCGGGTTGTCTGGCCACAGCCATAAGGGTGAATTATGTGGTAAGGGTGCTATGCTGCATGTACCACAATAAACTTCATGGATAAACATTAGCCAGCTGCAACCTTTTGCGCCAAAACCTGTCCAGACAACTGTTTTGTCAACAACGGAGTTAGGCCCTGTAGTTGATGATTTTTAAACATGTTGTCAGGGTCCAACAGACCTTTGAGACTCCGTAGATGGTGCAAGTTGCTGTGTCCTCCAACCTTGCTAGCCAGTCGTTTTTCTGCATGCCAACATCAATGTGTGAAAGCACGAACAAAGTGTGATATATATTTGTTTGAGTAGGTTGAGACAGCAATTGCCCCTGGTGGTGCGATTGATACCAGCAATCGGTGATCAAACATCTGGTGGGGTGCTGGTGTGAAGGCAGTGATGTCAGGCTGATGCCAATACTAAGGAAGGAATGCCTATGAGCATGCAGACAAAAACCTGAAGTCTGAAGCTGTCTCATTTCTGCATGACAGAATGCCAATGTGCACACGTGAGTCTGACTGCATATGGGGCAAAGCACATACCTGGTTCAGGGTCAGAACTCAGGTTGTCATAGGCGTAAAAGTGAGTGGTGTAATATTCTAGAATGTGTTCCAGGTCTGTTGCGGTTGCTTGCAGTGTCTGGCTGTCAGGATGAATTAAAACAATGTAATAGTGCATGTAGGCGCCTTTGAAAGGCGTGAAGCTGGTTGTGTTGTGGGTGCCTTTGCCAAACCAGTCTGCACAGCATCCCCTTTCAGTTGTGTGTGTGCTCGACAGCTTAATGCACACAGGTCACAGATGCAACTGCTACGCCACCCAGTATTAAAACCGCGCGACTGCCTGTGCAGCTGCAGTGTCAATGTGGTGCAAATGAAAAGGGCTTTAAAGTAGATATTTCAGTTGCAGCAATGGTCTGAGCATGTACATCTAACACCGTCAACAACGCAGATTCTGCACAGTACGCCCAAGGCACAAGAATTTGCATTGTATCAGGCAGAGGTATCACACAGGCAACAACACAAGCGAATAATCTGTGAGCATTATAGCAGAACACAAGTTCGTCACCTGTAAGCATTACTGCGGAGGTCAGCCCCCTGGCTACTGCAAGAGCTTTCATCAAGGCATCCTGTCCTCCATTCATCAGCTGCATCATCACATGACAGCTTAGGTTGCATGTATAGTAAAGCAGAGTATAGCGTATACGCAGCACATGAATGAAGCTGTGGTCCAAGCTGCATCCACCCCTGCTTGCTTGAAGGCATGGCCAGGCCCACGGCTGGCTGTGTTTCAGCACAGACATCTGAAGCAATTTGAAGGGATGTGCTCAAGGGGTTTGAGGGCATGTCTTGAAGGAATTTCAAGGAAACTCATGAAGGGAGGCCATTAAAGAGAGGTTGGTCAAACGCATGGCTGAGACAGTCAGGCATGCTTGCAAGAAAGGACATCGCTTTGTGGGGCAATGCTCGTACATGTGCTTGGCTCATCAGTCCAGATAAATGGTAAGTCTTTGCTGGCATGCTCTGTGCAAAGACTCCTGCTAGCTGGTCATCTACTAGCTGGAAAGATGACATGTTTGGGCCCAATACATCCTGCAAATCATTCATTTTGTTCTGTCTATGCATGGTCTATGTATGGCTTGTAATGCTCTGCACACATTGCAACAACAATGTTTGGTCAAGAATGGCTCAATGAGTCATTGTGACGAGGGCTTGAGAAGCACGTGCTGTAGTCAACTCTTTTTGAAGGGGGGCACTGTCTGCATCACCTCAGCCCAGCCGTGAACGTGCCAGGTAGCAAGGAGATTTGTTCTTGTTCAGGGTGATGAGTGCCAATCACTGGCAGCAATATAAAGTTATCAGCCGTCATTGTCTGATACCAACCAATTGCCAGGCACAGTGTATGCTTACCTTTACAGGACCCATAGCACGGATGGGATTGAAGACAGCTGCTTTTTGTTGAACGCTTTCAGATCCAAAAAAATTAACCTGCAGCAGAACAGCTAGTATCAGGGGCCAAAGAGCAAAGCTTGGGATAAGCCAAAACCCAGTAACTAGCTAAGCAAGTCATTGATATTTATTTAGTGTGCTTGGTCAGTGTGACAAAGCAAGAGCTTTGTACAACCAAACTAGGCCTGTCACGCACAGTATTGCTTCCCCCAACATTTTCCATGCAAATGATCCAGATGCTGCCTCTGGTGCCATGCAAGAACAGTGGGCAAACTGCACGCAAAAAGCTGTTGCAGCATTGCCAAAACGTACCACTAGTATTGCTAGATTGCCAGGAAGGCTGAATATCTCAAGCCCTAGACCTGGGTATTGGGCCAGTGCTGCAACTGTGAAGTCCGTCAGATTCCTGCCATGCCAAAGACACTTTGCCTTGTAGAAATGCTGAAGACTGATGTGGTACATGCGCCCACATCATCTGGAGTAATGCAAATACACTGGGACTATAGTGGGAAATGCATCGCACAGCTGTACACACTGTGCTAGTGTTTGCTAGTGGACGAAGGCAGCGCTGAACAGTATACACAGCAACAAGGCTGTGATACAACATGCTACTGACAGTAAGGACAGGAGGCGCAATGCCCACCTGACAGTTGTGAAGTTACTGTCATCTGGCAATATAAGATACCCAGCGTACACATCTGTTGTGTCATTGAAGAGTTGAAATGTCACTTCAGTGACAATTCCAAATACTGTTCCAGCCCCTTTCAAGCCCCTCAGCAGCTCATGATTCTGTGTTCTGGAAACTGTGATCTGCAACAGATGTAGACCATATAAGACATTGCTTGCTTGAACAAACAGCCATCCAGATGTCAGCGCAAAAGCTGCCATATATGACTGTTTGACAACAATCTACACGCTGACATCTGCCCATGGTACATGATATAAGCCCTGGCGATTTATACCAGCGATCCATTTGCAATGGCAATTTGAGCTCCAAGAATCCTGTCACATGTCAAGCCATGCTGCCTCATGGAAAGGCCTATGCCCCCGCCCAGGGCTAGCCCCATCCCTGCATGCAATATATAATATTATGCAATATGTGTATCATACTCATATAAGAGTCCACAACTCATGATATGCAGACATGTGATATGGCTCCGGTGTCCGCACTGGGTGCTTGTAAGCAGCAAAGCCAACCATGAGGATGCAGAATGCATGCATGGCACCTGAAAAATATGCAAAAAAAATGGACATAAGGAGACAAGCGCATACTGGGTCAGATTACCGACTTGCCCTAAACCTCACAAGATCCTTGCAAGCCGCTTTCCTGTGCTAGGGTCAAGACATGCAAGCAAAGGCATTGATCAGAGCCGGGCCACCCGTAAGCAGAACATACAAGATGTACCAAAATAGTGCAAATGCTGAAACTATATATACCTGTCGAGTTAATGTCTCCCCAGGGTAGACCTAGTCCCCAGGTTCCAGCTGCGTGCAAAATGTCACCACCAAGTGCTCCACCTACATGAGCCACAAACAGGTGCTGCATGTGTCTGATCATGCCAACGCTCAACAAGAAACCAGGTGTCTTAATCTTTTAGCATGTATGACAGGGTCACGTGTCGGTGTATCTGTGGGACCTGACAGCACTGTACTGGTTTGGCAACTGTATCTACCTCTGATGCACAACCATGAGTGGTCTTGCTGCTCAACTGCAAGACGCGATGGCAAGAAAAGCAAAAACACAACTTCTCTAGCTGCATCATGACAGCAAAGGATGTCAAGCAGAACACAGAACACCTTGAGCAACAGCAGTTTGCTGCACAGGGTCAATGGTGACATTGCGCATGTTGCGAAGGTCCACAGTGATGCCACCAGAGGCACTTTTGGCATTGACCTGCGAAGGAACAGCCTTGTGAACCACATTTTGCCGTGAACCACAGAGCTCAATGCATTGACATGCAACATGTCTATATTGTCGAAACACACTGTAGCAGAATTGAATTGCCTGCAACATTGCATCTAGTCATGCAGCCAACAACACCTCTGGGAACACTGATGAAAAGGAAACTTACGAAACTCCTTATGGCTGTTGCTGGCTTTGCAGTAGCCTAGCAGTTTGTTTCAGCACATGCCCAGTGTGCTTGTTAAGGACAGCGTGTAACGGCCAGCAAGTATGAAGGACTGACATGCTGAATGCATCACAGCATTTGAGGTAGGAAATCCTTACCCCCCAATGACCTCCGCCACGTGCCGCAATTGTCAGATTATATTCCCGAGCAATGTTCACAGCAGCTACAACGTCCAGGCTGCCTGCAGATTGCACTAGCTGGTCAAACTTAATTGCTGCAGCTCAGGGTCATGTTCACTGACATGTAAGCTCGACCAAGGGTGGGTTGACTCACTCTGAGCAACTAGCACAGCTGCTGGGATTGCAAGGGCTTCGTCTTGCAAAAAGGGGTCTATGTAGTAGCCCTGGATGAGCAGTGAGGTGTTGGCACCATTTTGAGCAGAGTATATGGCTCCCGTCGCTTGGTGTTGAAGTTGCTCTATCCATTCCGGCTGAGAAACCGCATTTGTAGCTGCACACAGGGCGAGTACCACTGCTGCAAAGCCAAGGCATGTGTTCGAGGTCTGCTTCATGAGAAAGGTGCAAGTATTGCGTATTTCCAGCCGAAAGCGTCGACGGCCATTCCTTGTGCCATCTGAATGCGAATCTATCCGACAAAGCCTCGATTGCCCCCAGCAGTTGCAGAACTGAAGCGAACCCGCCAGAACTTGCTCCGAGACCAGTTTCAGACAAGATACCGTATACATATATCTCTCTGAGTGGAGGAGCCTGCTGCTGACCCAGCCGTTGAAGCAATCCTGAGGCCATAGACACTGCACAGATGTCCGCACAATTCGCGCTGAGCCAAGCTGCAGATGGACCAATCTCCCCAAGGCTGTGTTATTATAAAAAATATTGGTTCCGGAGCATACACAAAAAAGGTCTGATCGCCTCAAGGCTCGGTCCAACAAATCTCTCGCAGTAACTGTCGGAAGTTGGCGCAATGGCCGGTACGTCTTCGATCTTGCTTGTTCACTGCTTGTCCATGCGTTTTGGTCAACAGACTTTGCCTCCATCGCACAGGAACATCGGCACGACAACGGCTGCTACAGACCGCCCGGTCGTCCGCGGGCCTGTCGCTTTCGTTGATTGGACGAACGCACCCTCGATACGATTGTGAAAGGACAGCAGATGACTTCCTGGCGTTCATGCTATCTGACCCTCCTTGCTCAGTACAGAGTCGCTTGCGCCCTTGCTCTGTGTCTCCTGTGCGTTTTGGTGGGTGCCTCACTGGGAAACACACTTCCGAAGTGGTGAGGTCAGAGCCAATCGTGACAGCCATAAGGCTGTGCAGTCAGATACACTTGTGCCTGAAAGGTGAGGCACTGTGAGTGCCTGTTGCTTTGTTGCATGTACACTGCGGGTACCTGTGGCTGCCCAGATTTGGTTACAGGATGCAGATGTTTGCCTCATTTCCCAGACTTTCTTGATGTGCCCTCTGCATTGACTCGTGCAACGCTGTGTTTACGTTACCCGCTTGATGCTGCAGACACGCCATTGCCAGCAGAAGTTTGTTGTCTTATGGCAACACCACAATCTTCAGCAACGGCTGGGCTCAAGGGTGGGGCTGGTGGGCTAGTGGGGCTAAAAACATCTCTGAGGTTCCAGGGGTTGGCAACTGGGTTGTTGCGTGAACCAAGAGTCTGGTCTGTGCACCACATTTCCAAGACCTGGGGTGAGAGAGCCATGCATACTCTTGCCTTGTCACCGTCTTCTGTGTATAGCTTTGCCTGCAGCAACATTTGCTACAATCACCCAATGAAGCTGTCAGCACTCAACACAGCACGATGCGCCTGTGTTGCAGTTAGACTGCAGGCTAGCAAAACATTGTCTGCAACTCTGTGCCAAATGCATGAATCAAAGCCCCGTGTTGTGATGTTACATGCCTGCAACTGCTTATAGGGCTGGATGTCATTCAGATGTCGTGACTGTTCCACACTGAACAATGCTTCTGGCATTGGATATGCAATATCACAATATTCAAATGTCGACATGATAGGTGAGCTGCTGCTCAACACAAAATGGCTCTGTGAAGTTGATTCACACAAGCTGAATATTGTACATGCTATCACTGCATGTGTTGAGTGACTGGAAGGTGGCTCACATGGCACATGTCTCATGCTGTTGCAACCCTCATATACCGTGCACATGAACAACCACAATTCAGCACATACAGTTTGTTTTTAGTAAGTGCGTAGCTTTGAGCATGTCCGAGCAGTGCAATCCTGTGTTGTGCTGTATGTCAGCCTTACGCAACCATACGCATGCCTGCAAGACACCATGACCATTGTTGACTGCACTATTCAAATTCTACATTTGCAAACAATGCTTGCTGAATGTACTCTTAACAACTGATGAGCTGAAATCATCAGCAGTAATTACATGGTTGTTTGCATTGCAGGATCAACTTCAGGGAGCTCCACAGCAATTTCCACAATACCCATGGGACTGCAAATGATCATGCAGGACTCCACAGGACAAGTAACATGCAAGATGCCTTTGGGCCCTGCATACAGCACCAACAACAAGCTTGTACAGAGCATGACCCTGTTTCAGGACTCTCCCAGTAATTTTGGTCATCAGGACTGCTAAACAGCCCTGCAGAACGCAAATGCAATTGGGCTGCAATCGCTGTGGGGCAACATCTCATTCTGCATTGATGCTGTACAGCTGCTGTCAAGCACGGTGGTGTCTCAAGGTGCAACTCACCCAAGCTGTCCACCTGGCTGAGTGCAAGATTATAGCTTGCAGCAAGATGCTGCTTTGCAAGTCAGAACGGCTCTTGAGGCTGGCAGGCTCACATTCTTCCACTTACTTGTCCCTGAAGCAACACAACTTCTTTTGATACCCAGCTGGTTGTCTTGCTGTTGTGTCATCTTACACATCTTGTGCTGTGCAGCTGTTCCTCAGGCTGGAGCACTGCTGACAGACACCAGGCAACCGCCCACCTCTGTAAGCTCTAAAGGATCCAATGCTGCAGCTGATGCTGGTATGCCAACCTGCCATGCTGTCTCTCAGGGAACAATGTACCACAAGCATGTGCATTCATACATTTCCAAGCTTCACCCAACTTCAGCTGCTTCAGCTGCTTGCCACACTGCTTGTCACTGCATTGGCATGCATGCATTCTTTGTCCTGATGACATCTCTGTTTCACATCAAGTAATCTGCATGGGCAGCGTTGTACAGCTTGAGCAGTCAACAGCTACATGACTGTGCAGCTTCCTGTTATGCAGGCACAGTGCTTGGGATGCTTCTGGGCGTGGCAGGGCCTGCAGTGGGGGCAGCAGCATGGCTCACCATCACCTACTCGTATAGGAGGTCCAAGCGTAAGCTTGTCTTGCAAATTGGGAAGCAACTTCAGCTCAAGCACATCTCATACAACAAGGACGTACACAGCGTCGATGCAAGCCAACACAGCTCGCCTGCCATGGTGCAGATGACATCAGTCACTAGTCCACTCATTACCAGACAACCGCGAGGTGAGCAGTAGGAATGCAAGCCTGTAGCTAACCATCAGGGTTTTCAGCTGCACTGTGCACATGCAAGACAGTTTGGAAGCAAATTCGAGACCCATGCTTGCTGAAGACACAGCAAGCATGCAGGCATGCAGCAGTAATGTTGTAGGTTTGCGTCATTGTAAGCTGTCACTTGCTTGCATTTGCAAGACAACATGCTGCTGGCAAGGGTATGCCACCTGGTTGTCCACAGGTCATGCTGCATGACAGGCTACAGCTGGGATGAATGCTGAAGGCTGCTAAGCTCCTACAGATGCTGACATGGTTTGAGGCACACATATGCATTGCTGAAAGGTTTCCTCCCCAGCTGCTTTCAGGATTGGACCCTGAGCTGTTGTTGTGTCTCATCTTGCAGGATTGCAGACAGACTCATCCATGACACCCTTCACTGATGAGCTGACTCTGGCAAGCCAAGCCTCAGAGGTCCCTTCAACAGAAATGAGGAGAGCTGCCATGCAGATTGCACAGCAGTGTTTACGCTGCTGGGATGGGACATTGGAGATTTGCCCTGGGACAGATACAGGTGGTGCTAAAGCTGGAATCTGGAGGCAGAAGTTTGACGGTGTACGCTGTGCCGCTTTGCTGCTGGCATTTCACAAGTTGAACAGAAATCTACAGAGGCAGTCAGGCAGACCAGGTATGTCAGCAGCTACCACACTGAGGCTCATGTTCTTTTGCACATTGAAACAGAGCGTTGCAGCCAGAGCAGAGTCACAGGGAAACCATCTTCAGCCAAATGCGTCCAGCACTTTTGATGTTCAACAGCAGCAGAGGCTGCACAGTGGTGAATGGAGACTGACTGTGTGCTGTGCATGCAGACACGCTTATGCAAGCTTGGATACAGAGCACAACTGCTCGTCAACGACGGGATTTGGTGTCAGCTTTGGCCCAGATGTTGCAGACCATCTCACAGGTTGAAGCACAAGCTCTGCCTGACAAAGATCCTGATGTTGCAACAATTGTATACACAGTCAACATACAGGTTGTATCTGTGTGTGGCCTTGAGAATGTTGTTGCATAGACACTGTCTGGATTCCGATTTGGAATAGCTGCGCATGGCCATGCACTTAACACTGAAACTTGCTGCAGACATGGGGACTTGGTATATGCTCTTTAGATATGCAGTGCGATCGATCCAAGCTCATGCTCCGAAACCAATAACGACCTCGTCTTTAATACATCCTCAGCGCAATTTTGGCAGCGCAACGCGTCAGGCAGACATTTGAGCAACTTGTTCCAGTCCGTCTTTTCAGTGACCGAAAGCTTGAGTGATCGACGGCTCAACAAGGTTCAACTGATCAGGCAAGTCAGCTTGTCGTCAACTTAGCGCACGACGCTGGCAGCAGGAATGGAATTGTCACACGCAGCCGCCCGCTAGCCTGCTGTGGTATACTACCTTCGATATGGGTAGTTGTGGTCCCACAGGTGCTTGTCATTTTCAACTTGAAAGAGGTGGCAACAACAGTACAGTGCTAAGATAGTTCAATTGCAGCGTCTTACCAATGAATTATTTCAAGGGTGTCAACGGTGATGTGCACACCAGCCAGGCGCCTTGGCTAGTATGGAGGCAGCAGCTTACAGCTGACGCAACTGTCCAGAATGTAGTTACAGAGTACAGCGTGCACCACACATTCGTGCCAGACATGTGAGCTGCTCCATCAGCATGCACCTCTGCAGCAAAGCATGTTGCTGCACACGGTGAGACATGTGTGTGACACAATGCTCCTGGAATCTGAGCACAGGAACCAGTCTAGCACTTTTACGCTGTTTCACAGACACCTTGCCCTATTTTACATTGTTCTGCCTGCCTGTAGGAGCTCAGGAGGCCCTGCAATTGACAGCTGTCTTCAACCTCACAGTCGCCTCATGCGCTGCATACTGCTGGCAAGCAGCCTACCCTGCAGGACAGCCAGCACATAAGGTGTCCCAGCAATGGATGTCAATCATCACAGACTGTGACCAGCATTGTTGTGGCAGGGTGCGCTGCTAACATATGGCTTCCTGCAAAGCGCGTCTGCAAGGATCGACCCTTCAGATGTGTTGCCAATGGAGCTCCTAGCAGAAGATCCAGCCAGGCTTTCAGCATCAGACTCTGCCGTCCCTGTACCAACAGCCTTCCGGCCCCTGCTCGTAGGGAATGCTTTGCATGTAGGAAGCAAATCTTGTCTGTATGAATTCACTGAACTGAACTTCTTGTCTGTTGGGTCCCAGTTGCCTCCCAGGACATTAAATATATTGATTGATTGATTGAGTCAGCAGTCTGCCGTCAAAGTCAAAAGTCAGAAGGCACCAAACTCTGGCAAAATTTTATGAGCCGGCAAGGCCACTGCACTACTGTGCATATGCAACAGGTGGCACTGAAAACAGAGGTTTGCTGACGGAACAGGCTCTGCCTCTGTCAGAGGAAAGCTTGTTCAGGCAGCAAGCTTTTGCGTCTTCTTATGGAATCGCTCTTGCTGCTTGGCTGTTGCTACTACGGTGCCAGCTGTCTTGCCTTGCCAAGAACGTTGACCGAGAAAAGCCATTCTTTCCTATGCCTTTTGCGTGCCGCACAGCTGCCAAGTTAAGGCTGTGTCTCCACCCCTGTTTTGCTGGTACAGTGCTGTTGTCTTCACCGATCAGCCACGAGCGCTACAGTCGTTTTCCGCGGCGGTGAGCCCGCACACAGAAAGGCGTACCGATTCTTGCTGCGCCTGTTCGCACCGGGGCATCGCATCAGCGATCCGCTCACAGTACTGTCGCAAACCTGGATACCTCAAGCCTCGGACCTAAACTTTTGAATCAAGCTGTATGGGCGGTAGATCAACTCACCGGCTGCACCTGTTCGCACGACCACTTGCACCAAAAGTTTGGGCTCAACCAGCAGAACAACGAACCATGAAGCACTGCACAAGCCGAAGCAGGGCCACCCCGCTGATGGTCACGAGAGCAACCCGGCATGCCTGTAACTAGCCTGCGATCTTCCCAGGTAGGTGTAGAGTCTGAACGTCGTTTCACAACTGGTAGATCGCGGCATACTGTTCACGGTTTGTGTGTGCTGCTGTACCAATTGGCATGGCTCAGGGAGCAGTAAATCGATGCGCTCCGAACCTGCCGTATCAAATCCCCATGTCTACTGCAAGTTTCAATGATGAGTGCATGGCAATTCGCAGCTGATCCCAACCGTAGTGTCTAATCAGTATAATTCCGAAGGCCACGCACAGATACAACCTGTATTTTGTCTCTACACAATTGCTGCAACATCAGGATCTTTGTCAGGCAGAGCTTGTGCTTCGGCCTGTGAGATGGTCTGCAATGTCTGGGCCACAGCTGACACCACCTCCCGTCGTTGGCGAGCAGTTGTGCTCTGTATCCAAGCTTGCATAAGCGTATCTGCATGCACAGCACGTGGTAAGGTAAATCTCCGTTCACTGCCATGCAACCGCTGCTGCTGTTACATACATCAGAATTACTGGATTGGCTGCAATGCTTTGTATCGATGTGCAAAGAACATGAGCCTCAAATTTGTAGCTTCTGACATACCTGGTCTGCCTGACAGCATTTGTAGATTTTTGTTGAACTTTTGAAATGCCAGCAGCAAAGTCGCACAGCGTACACCGTCAAATTTCCGTCTCCAGATTCCAGCTTTAGCACCACCTGCATCAGTCCCAGGGCGAATCCCCAATGCTGCATCCCAGCGGCGCAAACATTGCTGTGCAATCTGCATGGCAGCTTTCTTCATTTCGGTTGAAGGGACCTCTGAGGCTTGGCTTGCCGGAATCAGCTCATCAGTCAAAGGTGTCATGGATGAGTCTCTTTGCAATCCTGCAGGATAAGTGACAACAACAGCTCAGGGTCAATCCTGAAAACAGCTGGCAGAAACCCTTTCAGCAATGCACGCATGTGCCTCAAACCATGTCAGCATGTATAGGACCATAGCAGCCTTCAGCACCTTCAGAAGCTGTAGCCTGTTAACAACAGGGCTCTTTAAAGTAAATTTACCCTTGCCAGCAGCATGTTGTCTTGCAGATGCAAACAAGTGACAGCTTACAATGTTGCAAAGCTGCAACATCACTGCTGGATGCCCGCATTGCCTTCAGCAAGCAAAGATCTCCTATCTGCTTGCATCTTTTGTTGCATTTGCACAGTGCAGCTGACAATCCTGACGGTTTGCTACAGGCTTGCATTCCTAAGGCATACCTGACGATTGGCTGGTAATAAGTGGATTAGTGACAGTTGTCATCTGCACCATGGCAGGCGAGCTGTGTTGGGTTGCGTTGATGCTGTGTATGTCCTTGTCGTATGAGATGTCCTTGAGCTGAAGTTGTTTCCCAACTTGCAAGACAAGCCTGTGCTTGGACCTCCTGTAAGAGTAGGTAATGGCAAGCCATGCTGCCACCCCTGCTGCAGGCCCTGCCACCCCCAGTAGTATCCCAAGCACTGTGCCTGCATTGCAAAAAGCTTCACGGTCATGTAGTATTGACTGCTCAAGCTATATAGCGCTGCCCATGCAGATTACTTGCTGTCATCAGGACACAGAATGCATGCACGCCAATGCAGTGACAAGCAATGTGGCAAGCAGCTGAAGCAGCTGAACTTGGGTGAAGCTTGGGAATGTATAAATGCACATGCTTGTGGTACATTGTTCCCTGAGAGACAGCATGGCAGTTCGGCATACCAGCATCAGCTGCAGCATTGGATCCTTTAGAGCTTGCAGAGGTGGGCGGCTGTCTGGTGTCTGTCAGCAGGGGTCCAGCCTGAGGAATAGCTGCAAAGCACAAGATTTGAAAAATGACGCTTTTAAAGCTCTACACTGCACTGTGGACATGTCATGCTGAGAAAGTACTCCTGGTGACAGGTTAGACGAAATAGGCATGCTGAGTCTTGCTCCCTGTAGGTCCTGCTGGCATATGCCATCCAAAACTCTGCAGAATGATAGCCAATGTACGGTTTGTCATACCTGCGTTCAGTAGCCAAAGCGATGAGCCTGGCCGATTGCATGTCTGTGGTTGCTTTGACAGCTCAATCAACTGATCCTTGTCTTGTCCAAGGAAGGATGCAATGCCAGTGAACTCATCATACACAAAGCCCTGACAGACCTTAGGCAAGAGCCATAAGTTATTGCAGATCTCAGCGAGGACTGCTGGAAGTGAGGCGTCATTCTCTCCATCCTGCACAGCCAACAATATGTTGGGCAAGCTCTTATGTTGTTGACATTAAGGTTGTGAGTTATGACATATTATCTGAAGAAGGAATAAAACAACTAGATAGTATTTTTAAGAAATTATTGCGACAGTAGCATAAGGTAACAGGACAGTACAGATGGCAGTTGTATGCTGACTGTAAACTCTGCGCATGCAGTGCCTAGGCTCAAGTGTGGATGTAGTTTGAGTATCGCAGATGCTGTGGCTCGCAGCTTGTAGACCAGATGGCCTTTGAGCATAATTGCACTTGTGCTCTGGCAGAAGCTGGTGATGCATTGCATGGCAGCAGCGCTTGAGCTGATAATGTCGAGAATGTTGCGCCTTGTCGTACCTGGTATTGAGCAGCATTGGTGTCATAGCAACAGTTGCCTGTACCGCTGATATTGTTAGAGCCAGCACATTGAAAGGCCAAGGTGATGTTTGGGGATTGGACGCTGCTGCAGGTACCGTTGGAAGGAAGGAATGGGAGGGCATTTGGCAAGGCCAGGTTCTGAAACAGTATGTAGTCCTCTGCAGGTGTTTTGCCAGTGACATTGTTGGCCATGTCTGGGTTGTATCCAGTAACTGTAAAGTTGCCATTCTGCATCATGGTCAAGTTTGTTTGAAGCAGACAGATACGTTGGCATTTGTTTAGCAAGGCAAGCATGTAAAACAGCAGATGTAGGCAACACATTGACTGCAGCAGGCAATCAAACAAAGTGTGTCTGCCAGCACTGAGCAACTCAGGGCTGTACATACCTGACCCTAGGGGAAGACAAGAGTGAGTGAGTGAGTGAGTGAGTGAGTGAGTGAGTGAGTGAGTGAGTGAGTGAGTGAGTGAGTGAGTGAGTGAGTGAGTGAGTGAGTGATTTAGTGAACAAACAAATGCCTGAAGGGGCAACACATGAATGAATAATTGCGGACCACAGTTCTTGTGCTGCACTGTACAGCACGGTCATGTACTGCAAGCTGTTCTATCTCAGAGTGAGTAAGCAAGAGTGCTGGTTCGACAGCCTGGATCTTGAATGCGCTTTACCTCATTGGTTGGCTGTGGTTGCACGTCCCACTGTGGGTATGTTGGTCCTTCAGGGACACAGTTTGGGAAGTCTGGAATTGACAGTGTCATTGCAAGCCAGACTGAGTAATGCAGATGGCATTCCAGCTTGAAACACTGTACAGCAGCACCACTGCACCTGGTTGCAAGATACTGCCTGGAAGCAGTTGTACTTGGTCCACACACAAGCTCTGCCCAGAAGTTGCATCTGATACAAAGCTCAAGCTGGCAGCTGTGCCCAAGAAAGCAATGCAGTCTTGAGCGTTCTGGTACAAAGCAGTGGCCTGCCAAAGATTGTTGCGCTGCAGGCCAGTTGGTAGCAGGGGCAGGCTACACAGGCTGACTCCTGTCACATCCAACAGCTGGGTTTGCAAAAGAGGGAAGGAGGAATTGGGATCCAGGCTGCCTGCATGTCAGTATTCAGCATGGATTTGGCTCAGGTACAAAGTCATCATCAGAGTCAAAACCTAGATGTAAATGCGCATACCCTAGGTGGCTGACTGCATCATGGCGGGAACATTGCATGGCAAAATGTAGCTGACGCAGCGATACTATCGTGATGTGTGTTGTTGTCAATCAGGGTTGTTGTTGGTCTGCTCCACGCAAAAATCGACTCGCATTTTGGCTAATAGCATACAACATATCTAATACCATCCAGACATAGCGCACTATGCATGGTGATAGTATCTGGGCACACACGGAGTCATGCTAGCTCACCTGAACTGTTGATGGTGGCTTGAGATATCCACATCACAAAGCCAGCTGTGACATTGGCTAGAAATGGCTGAAAGCCATTGGCTGGACAATCTGGGCATGTAAAGCGTAAATCATCCTGCGCACGTGAACATCTTGAAACAACATGTATGGGGAGGAAGTGACATTGCAACGGCACAGGCAGCAAGCAAGGGGTGAAGCACATTGCTTGTGGTTGCTTAACTCCACAACAGTAAGTAGTGCTTCAGTGCATGTGTGCTGAACAAGTGTACTGCTGCATGGTGTGGCGTCTGACAGCATTGCTTCAATGCATGGCGTGCAAGACTTGACGAAGATCATCGCCCATCAGATCTCATCATTGCCTCTGCATCAGGTGTCGAGTGTTTGATGATTGGCACTTGGTTGTTTGCATCTGAAAGGGATGTGGTTTTGCGTCTTACCTGAGAAGCAGGTAAGTCAGCACATATGGCAGGTTCCCCGCCAACCCCTGCGCCTGTGATTTGCTGAAACGTGATGTCACTGGAGGAGTTTACATTCCAGCCCATTTGCAGCCCACCAAAAAAGATGTGGGTCTGATTGAGGAGGCCCGGTGTTGGCTCATACCGTAGCAACACTGCATAGTGCGCACCTACATCATGCTATGAAGGCAGGAAGTCGAGTGACAAGCAGACAAGCACGCTTTTGCAGACTGCAAAGAAGTGAAACCCCTAGACACGCCGCAATAGCAGAACAGCCATTGCAGCGTGTCCAGGGTACCAAAACAAGTTGTGTTGCTTCAAGGACAAGCAAGTCGCGCAATGTGAGCCTGCCAGCTTGAGGAACCGTTCCCACTGTTGAGCAGACTCGTGAAGCAGCAGCATCTTGCTGCATGCTACAAACAATTCTTGCGCTGAGCCAGATGGGCAGCTTGAGCAAGTCGCACCTTGAGACTCCACCGTGCTTGACAGCAGCTGCACATCGTCAATGCAGAATGAGATGTTGCCCCACAGCGATTGCAGCCCAATTGCAGTTGCGCCTTGCAAAGCTGATTGACAGTCCTGGTTGTTGGGAAAGTCCTGAAATGGGGTCATGCTGTGTACGAGCTTGTTGTTGGTGCTGTATGCAGGGCCCAAAGGCGTGTAGCATGGGAACCCTGTAGAATCCTTGATGACCCATTGCAGTCCCATGGGGATTGTGGAATTGGCTATGGAGGTCTGTGAAGTTGATCCTGCAGTGCAATGACCATGTGATCACTGCTGGTGCTTCAAGCACATCATCGGGTGGAGTACAGCGAGCAAGCACCTTCTACAAATGTAATAATGAACTGTGCAGTATGGACATGCAGGCATACCAATTCTGCATGAGGCTGCCATACAGCACAACATAGGATTGCACTGCTCAGACATGCTCATAGCTATGCAACTCACTGTTCAAAGTGTACTGTATGTGCTACATTGCTGTTGTTGTTTTGCAAGGTGTCATGAGGGTTGCAACAACATGCTAACAAGACATGTGCCATGTATGCCACCTTCCAGTCACTCAACACATGCAGTGACAGCATGTACAAAATTCAACTTGCGTGAATCAACTCCACAGTGTCATGCAACGTTGAGCAGCAATTCACCTATCATTGAAAATTGCGATATTGCATATCCAATGCCAGTAGCATTGTTCAGTGCATATGGCTCGCTTTCATCTGTGGAACAGTCCCCGCAGTTGAGTAGCATATAGCCCTGTAAGCACTTGCAGGCGTAAAACATCACAACATGTGGCTTCAAGTCATGCACGTTGGCACAGATGTGCAGACATTGTTTTGCTGACTTGCAGTTCAACTGTAAAACAGGCACATCCTACTGTGCTGAATGCTGAGGGCTGTATGATGGTGAATTTTGCAAATATTGCTGCAAGGCAAAGCTATGCACAGTAAACAGTGATAATTATAAGCCAAGAGTATGCATGGATCCCTCACCCCAGAACTAGGGAATGTGGTGCACAGACCAGCATTTTGGTTCACACCATTCCCTGGAACGTTAGCAATATTTTTGGCCCCACTGGCCACCCAGCCCCACCCTTGAGCCCAGCCGTTGCTGAATATTGTGGTGTTGCCAGAGGACAACAAGCTTCTGCTGGCAACCGCATCTCTGCAGCATCAAGCAGGAAGCGTAAGCACAGTGTTGCTCTTGTAAGTGCAGAGGCACAGCACACAAGCCTGGGGGTACGAGCCAACCTTTTGCATCCTGTGACTCAATATTCGGGCACAGATACCCGCAGTGTATATGCAACAAGCGACAGACACTCACAGTTCCTCACCTTTCGGACACGAGTGGAGTTGAATGCGCAGCACTATGGCTGCCACGATTGGCTCTGGCCTCATCACGTCGAAAGCTCGGTTCCTTTGTGGCAGCCATCAAACCGCACAGGAGGCACAGACCAAAGACACAAACGGCTCTGCACTGATCAAGCAGGGTGAGCTTGCATGACCGACAGGCTCTCATCTGTCGTCTTCTGATGAGCAAATCTCGAGCTTTGTTAATCAACCGAAGCGACAGGCCCGTGGACGACCGGGCAGTCTGTAGCAGCCGTTGAGAACTCCAGGGTTCCTGTGCGATGGAGGCAAAGTCTACGGATCAAAACGCAGTACGTGCTGTCAGGCAAGCAGATGCGTTGAATAAGCATTATTGACGAGGTACCGGCCGTTGCGTCAGCTTCCGGCAGTTGCTGCACGGTTTTCTTGGATCGATCCCTCATATGAGGGCGATGAAACCTTGTGCATGCTCCGAAACCAATAACACAGCCATGGCCGTAGCAGCTTGGCGCAGCGCGAATTGGGCAAGGCACGGTGTTCGGCAGACATTTCGAAATTTCAATGCTGCTTCACTGGCTGGATCATCGATAGGGTCCGGCAATAGACTCAGGCGTTTGTCTACAAACGCATCTGAGCGGTGTCTGACACACGTAGTATCCTGGTCTCGGAGCACGTTGCGCATCTTGAGACTTCCTCTGCGGTTGCTTGGATCAATCGAGAGCGTGTCGGACATGCTCGACATTCAGCGGGCGTGGTAAACGGCCGCCGCTGGGGAACCGCAATACCCACGGTTAATATGCTGAATCAGACCTTGGAGGCACGCCACGGCTGCATCAGAGGTGGTTGCCTTATGTGCAGCTTCAAATGCGGTTTGTCAGCAAGCGTGCATCGAGCAACTCCAACATCAAGCGGCGGGAGCCGTGTGCTCGGGATCTTCACTGCTCAACCAGGGCTACTATATAGACCCTGTTTCATAAGACAAAGCGCTCGCATTCCCGTCAGCTGTGCACAGCCAGTGAATCTGCAATGCAATGCAATGCAATGCAATGCAATGCAATGCAATGCAATGCAATGCAGTGCTGTCATATCCCATCAAAGCGCTGGCACATGATCCTATATGGTGTTTCATCTCTTTTTGAGCATTGAAAGGATCAAAAATGCAATGCCTGATAATGATCAGGCTCTTTAATGCCTAGGCATTAAAGTATACTCCTGTCTCTGGCCCATGCAGGTGGAGCACTTGGTGCTGGCCCTTTGCATGCAGCTGGAGCCTGGGGGCTAGGTCTACCCTGGGGAGATATTAACTCAACAGGTATGTATGTGTTCAGCATCTTATGTAAATTTCCCACAATGTTTGTACACACAGAGTGTCCAGCTTTGTTGCACATTGCCTTCAAGTATTGACATCATGCATGATCGACTGCATACAGGAAAGGTGGCTTGCAAGGATCTTGCAGTGTATGCCAGTAGCCTGCAAATTATTATTCTGACCCTGCGCTCAAGCTTGTCTTGATGTCAACCAAAGCCTGCCATGCATTTCACCTGTGATGTGCGCCATTTGCATCCTCATAGTTGGCTTTGCTGTTTGCATGCATTCAGTGCTGATACCTGAGCCATCTTGTATGTCTGCATATCATGGATTGTGTACTTATTGCATGCAGGGATGGGACTAGCCCTGGGCGGGGGCATCGGCCTGTCCATGAGGCAGCATGGCTTCACATGTGACAGGATCCTTGCAGATTAGATTGTCATTGCAAACGAATCCCTGGTATGATCTGTCATCAGGGGTTGCATTATCTACATTGGGCACAGGTAAGCTTGTCAATTGTTGTCAAACGGTTGTTCTGTTTTGACATCCGGCTTTCATTGAGCAGCAATTTTGACATCAGGCTTTCATTGAGCAGCAAACCGGAAATGGTTGCTCAGATGTCTGCCAAATGCTTTGCATCTGCCAAAACTGCGCTCAAAGGTTCTCACAGAGAACACAATATCTGGATATAGTCTGGAAATGGCAATGTTGGTTCCAGAGTTGCTTGCGAAGTGATCTGCAGGTTGATTTGCCGGGACCAGGGTAGGCTTGTCACCCATGTACATGTTGACAAACCAGCATTGTGGTACTTGAAGTCTCTAAGCCCATCTGCAGAAAGCCTCAAAAATCAAGCCTAAATTGTGTTGCACTGTGTTGGAAGTAGTGCACAGCACGTTTTTGTGATCTCGTTTTGTGCCTGTCTGCTTTATATGTGTAGTGTGTGGTGTACCGTCTTTGAATTCTGGTATTCGTCGCAATATTGTTGACCAGACCACGCATCCCTCTGCTTGGCAGGCACACTGTGTGCAGCAATTGCATTTTCAACAACTGCCATACTTGTAGTTCTGTTTGCAAGGCTTAAGATCAAAGGACAGTTCTAGTATGTTCAGCTATGAGTCAAAGGTAAGGTCAGCAGTGTGCAAAACATCAAAGGATGTCAGCAAGGACAACTGAGCGACAACAGTGAATGTCACTCTTGCTCATCATCATTGTTTGGGCCCAAACGTTAGTTGATCATGACATGCTTGTGTCGAAATCAAGTTCACACAGACGGCATTGAAGATCTTTTCAACTGCACCAGTACAGCTGAAGGGCTTGTGAAGAGAGACTGTAGGCAATACGTAGAACGACAGTTCTGTAATGCCGCATGTAAAAGCCTCATTGCAGCACTTCATGGACATGGATCACAAGTCACCACCTGAATCCACCAAACAAGCGTTTTAGCGAAGCTGTAAGTATTCACACCACGAGGGAGCAGACAGAGATACTTACAATTGTGCTGTCATTCAAGCATCTTCTGTGCATGTACTTAGGTGCCAGACCCTACATGATGTTGTGCTTTCTCTATTTTGCTGCCTGCGATGACAAAACGCAACACAGACTCACAAGCTGTTTGCGGGTGTGTCAAGCAGAAGGCTGATGCCACATGTGACTGCCAATGAGATATGTCAGATGTTGTAACAAGCAGGAACAAGCAATGTTCAGTTGCTTTGCTCACCTGAGAGTGTTTACTGGCAGGCACTGAGCACTTTCCTGCATGCCGCCACTCCAACAACACTGGCTGCCCAGCAGCCGACTGGGACATGTAAAGCCACCAGGGTTGGCAGCACAATTGTCACTGTCAATGCCTGGCCAACCTTTGGACGCCAACCCTTGCTTGCTGAAGCTCTCTGAGCAATTGGTGCAGGGAAGTGTTCCTGTGTAATTGCTGCAGCAATAGGGTCTGCAACTCCACCTGGGGCTGCTGAAGCTGATGCATGTGCCATAAGGGCATCTGCAGCTGTGGGGAATGTCCCTGCAGCTGCGGTGCAGTCTGCTGTCAGATGATGGGCTTGCACTGCAGGAGGCTTTGATGCTGCTGGGGCTGCCGCTGGGTCTGCGTTTGGGGCCCCAACATTGGCTTGGGCTGCGCTGGCCTGGAGAGCATCAATAGGTAGCATTGGTGGTGGCGGTGGTGGTGGGGCAGGGTCTGCAGCTCCAGCTTCAGCCTGCATTGCATGTGGAGCAACTGCCGCTGCTGGGTCAATGCCTGTCCTCACACCTTCAATTGGAGCTAGCTGAGCTGCAAAGGCCTGAGCAGCATGGGCAGCAGCCTCTGCCAGGCCTGTTTCTTGCCCGTGAGCAACCTGAGGTGCAACTCCATCGACAGCATTGGCAGCTGATTCTGCTGCTGTGGCTGCAAGAGCAGGTGCACCTTGAGCCTGAGCTGCAGCTGCTACTGCATGGCCTCCAGCTGGCGCTTCCCCTTGTGCTTGTGCACCAGCAGGGGCAGGCACTGCACCTGTTGATCCTGCTGGGCTTGCATGGGGCTCAGCAGCATGGCATGAAGCGTTGTGCAAAGCTGTCTCAAGAGCAGAGCTGATGGCTGCAGCAGCTTGAGCAGCCTCTGGCGTAGAGCTATGACCACTGGCCAAGGCAGCAGATTGTGCTGGGACCCCTGCTGGGGATCCTGCAGTACCTTGATGTAGGTTGCTGCCACCTGTTTCCGCCTTTGCTGGAGCTGCTGTAGCTACACTGCCACCAGCCTCTGCTGCATCGCGACCTTGCACTGTGCCACTGTGCTGTGGGGGCAGTGACGGATGCGAAGCCTCAGCCTTTGCATCATTGCTGACAACACCCTCATTGCTCGCTTGGTGTGAGGAGTCAGCATCCGGCTCCTGCACAGGGACCATACCCAACACTTGGCCCTTGCCTTGGCTGTCAGCTGAGGCTGCTGCTGGATGCCCCTGCCCTTGTACAGGCTGTGCAGGAACTGG
>JAABUP010001873.1_pt1 | contig 42862 bp, 64 predicted proteins | sample 5559201 | NCBI WGS metagenome assembly JAABUP01 (sample SAMN10711887, study PRJNA513373) | rock metagenome | isolation source: Antarctica rocks | place: Antarctica
GGTCCCCCCCCCCCCCCCCCCCCTTCGACTGTCGAAGTTCGACAGTACACTACAGTAGGAAAGCATGCGTCATGCTCAATCGCTCTGCCGCTGAGACTTTCTCGTGTGACCTGTGATGTCAGAAAATTCATTTTCGGAGAAAAAAATGTAATTCTCCATGCATGCCAGCGTGCAAACCAAAACCGAAAGAAGCTTCGTGTAGTTAAGCGGCAAGGCGATACAACCAGGTCTTTGCTAGAACGAAGTCGGACGTGGTGTGTCATGAACCATCCGCGCATCAAAATCAAGGTAGTCGGAGCGAATGGTACTTGTCAAGATAACAAAACCTACAAAAATCCCCCAAAGACAGCAAACGAGATCCTAGAGCATTTACGAGCATGTGGATTTGTGGGCGATCTGCAAGAGACTACAGGAGACTCTTTGATTGGTGGTGACTTATTGGATGACAAGCAAGAGTACACTCTTAAGCTTGCCCCAAAAGGTAACATGCTTTGTTTGTGATAGATAGTGTGTATTGGCAGCGTTGTCTCACAGCAGTAGCGCAGGATCAAGACAGCCTTTTAGCTTCGTTTGTACTTGAGTACCATCAAACTTGCCTGCACCTGCCGAAAGCTGAAAGAGTGCATACAACCTCTCAGCCTTGTCTGTGGCCACATGGCCAGATCAATTGAGAACAACTTGCTGCTGGCTTGGGTGTATACCTGATTCACATTTACACAAAGCATCTGAGCTCTGCATTGCTTTCTGCCCCAGAGATATCGCTGTTGATTACAGTACATGCTCAGCTCAAACATTACACATACCGTCAGGAGGCATTCTTGCATAGCATCCGGATAGTCTCAGTGTAGGCTGTCACTCTTGGCTGTGGCTTGAGAGTTGACTCCATTTGTGTTATCCATCTGTATGATACCACATCAAGTACATGAAGCTGGTATTGCTTGCAGGCCCAAGACCCTCCATTGGTCCTTTCACACATCCATCGGCAGGTGCATCATCTACACTGCATATTTGATGTGTAAACTAGCTGTACCTTGTGGTATATCTTCAAGGTTAAGTAAGGTTGCTTTTAGTAGCTTTGACGCACACAAAATCTGCTTGCTTAATGCAGCAATTGAGCTGGTTTAGCAGTCATGCTGTGGTTTGCAATGTGTCACTGAGGGCTTGTAACACAATTAAGGAAAGCGCTGTGCTTCAAAAGGTCTTCAACCGCTTGCGTTGGCTTTCTTTAGTTTCTCGCAGCCTCAGATTAGCTTCTTCCCCCATCTGTCTTGCAAGCACTGAATGCTGTCTGTCAGTTGCAGAAGAGGGGCCCACTGACAACACTTCAGAGAAAGTCAGCGAGCTGTTGCAGCCACCCTTGCAGCAACCACCTCCCTTTGCAGATCTTGCGTCATATGTGGCTGCTGCGTTGCCAACCAAGCTACCTGTGCCAGAGGCCATGTACCACAGACTCAGAACCCAAGATAGAGCTCTGGCTGGTGTCATTGAGCCTTTGTCTGCCTCAGGGGCTGAGGCCTTGGCCACACTGATTGGCAGTGCTCTTGACTCTGAAGAATTTCAACCCACAGACGAGCTGGTTTCCATAAATCATGCCACCTGTAAAAATCCATTTGACCTGTAACATCCAGCAGAAGCAACATTGAGTCTCCTTGCAGGTCATGTGGATCAGCTGATGTACAGAATTTGGAGTTGCATGGGCAGATATGACAAAGCGCGGCTGCAGCGCAAGCGCAACTCCAATGAAGACTCAGCAACAATGAAGACCTTCAGGCCAGACCTGCTGGTGTCATTTCAAGGTGCCCTGCTCTTCAAAGGCGAGGACAAGACAGACAGCAGACAGATGGACGAAGCCATGTCTGACTTGACCAATAAATTGAAGGATTGGGGAGTGGCTGTGCATGGCAAGGTAGGTGCTGCAAATTTCTGCTCGTGTTGCAAGTGCTCTGATCTGATGCTGACTTCCAAGCCACATCATGTTTCCAAAATGCAGTGTACTATTGCTGCATCATCCTGCCAGACTTCTGTCTAAACAGCCAACCTTGCATGCAGGTGGAATATTTGCTAAGCTATGCTTGCGCTGGCCCCCAGTCTCAACTCTGTGCGCTCCAAGGGCGTGGCCAACAAGCGGTCAGAGTCGGCTATCCATATGCAATCAACACACTGCAGGGCAAACTGGACTTGATAGTCGCTGTAGTTCATCTGTACGCCATCCTAAAGGCACAAGTTCAGCAGCTGCCGATTAGCTTCTTGCAATTGGGCCACACTCGGACCACCAGCTTTAGCTCTATTGAGTTCCTTGATGGGTTTGTGCGTAAGTGTGTAGCCATCTCAGACATGTGGCCAGCAGAACGCACAGACTTCATGGCTGAAGTGTACAGAGGTGTTGTTGGGTGCCCACACTTGATTCAGGCAAAAAGTGTGCCAAAGAACAGGAAGCAAAGCTCTGAGTATGCAGTACACCTGGAGCCTATTGGTCTTCCAATGGGCAACGGCACTCTTCCTAGAGATCAGGCAGAGCTCAAGACATGTATCAGGTGGGTTTCAGAGTTCAGAATATAGAGAAGGTCCTGTGCAATGCATGAAACCAAGCTACCACACACACCAAGTGGTGAACTTTTAATTCAGAGCTCTGGACATGCATCACATCATCAGCGCAATGGATGCATCAAGGGCGCAATGCTTGCATCTCTCATATCAATGCATCTCTGTTGTTGCAGGATCTTGTTCGAAACTCTGAGAGAGTGCAGAGTCTCAGAGTCAATGCAGACTTTCGAACAAGATCCTGCACCTACGCTGTTGGACAGTCAAGGCAGGTTGGTGGGTGCAGGTGCATGCTGTTGGCAGAGCGAGTGTTGCAAGGTATTGAACTGGGGCACACTGATATTCGGTGGGAGAACATCATTCAAGTGCGTAGTGAATTTGTGCTCATAGATCTGGAATTTGCGTCTAAGCTTGGGCTTGTCCCCTTCACTCCTCTAGGTACGCTCTCAGCCTGTTGAAGCACTATGATCTGCTTACTTCATACACTGCACAGCATGAATGCAAATGCAATACTCAATCAAGTTCCCCTACGTATGCTGTTTATGCACGCTTCCTTAGCATGGCAGCCTAGTACTGTCATGCTTGCATATTTCACGTCTGGCAATTGTTTGCAATGAGCAAGCTGTTCTTGCAGGTCATGAGAGGAAGATTCGGCCTGCAATGTATCTGCAAGCATGGACACCCATGAGCGACTTGGTGTTGATTGGAGATCTAATAGCCTCTAGTGGTGTGCTTGACTTGAGTCTTCATGGGCAACACTTGATGCAGTCCTTGCAAGCCTCTGAGTTAACAGTACAGCAGGCTCTGGATCATGCATGGGTTGCTGACTGTGTGGTTTGAGACTCACTGCTACTCAATTTCTCAGATCAGTGGGTGCTCGCCGTAAGAATCAGCATGCCTGCAGGTTGATTTAGTCCCGCTGTTCAACAGTTCAAGCTCAAGTCCAGTTTGATAGCTGTAGAGCTTTAGCGCTATGCGCTATGAGTGCATTGAGACTCGTTGCATGCACATCACGTGCGTGCGTGCGTGCGTTCATCCTGCTTAGTATGTGTCACCCCCACCCCCTTCGACAGTGTACTGCAGTAGGAAAGCATGCGTCATGCTCAATCGCTTTGCCGCTGAGACTTTCTCGTGTGACCTGTGATGTCAGAAAATTCATTTCCGGAGAAACACTTGTAATACTCCATGCATGCCACTCTGACTAGCGTGCAAATCAAAACCGAAAGAAGCTTCGTGTAGTGAAGCGGCAAGGCAATGCAACAAGGTCTTTGCTAGAACGAAGTCGGACGTGGTGTGTCATGAACCATCCGCGCATCAAAATCAAGGTAGTCGGAGCGGATGGTACTTGTCAAGATAACAAGACCTACAAAAATCCCCCAAAGACAGCAAACGAGATCGTAGAGCATTTACGGGCATGTGGATATGTGGGCGATCTGCAAGAGACTACAGGAGACTCTTTGACTGGTGGTGACTTATTGGATGACAAGCAAGAATACACTCTTAAGCTTGCCCCAAAAGGTAACATTCTTTGTTTGTGACAGCTAAAAGTGTATAGGCAGTGTCAGGACTTCTCAGTCTATGTGACATTTAACTCGTCTAGGATCGTAAGAACCTCATTAACTTATGGACCTCGCTCGAATTTCTTTAAGCGCTAAAATGCCAACAATCTGTCAACCCCAACACAAAATTGTCTGTTGTTCATTGTTTTGCTTTTGGCGCAAGAATCAAACACAACACTGTATGCTGAGACTTGGAGTTGTATGTTGCAGGCGCAACTGCTCTGCTTGAGGAGCAGCAATTGCAGCTTGCCACACATTTTGGCTGTGATGCACAGCAGTTTAAGAAAAAATCTGTGAATGTGTCAGATGTTGGGTCTGTGGTTTGGAATGAAGTTCAAGATAAAGCCAAGCTGAAGGTTATCCCATACACTGGACACATTGTTGCCACCGAGCTTGAAAAGCCACCTCCATTTGGTTGGGATGATCGTGTAGAAAGATCTCAGGCAGACCGATACCTGCCACATATGAGAAAGTATCTGCCCATGAGTACATGGGATTACGAGCTTGTGGATGTTGCCAATCGCCATCCTACATTGTTGAGGGTCAGAGGTCTTGCCAAGCAGACAGGATATGACTTCTCAGGCACATCAGATGTGGCCATTGTCCTTAAGCAGTCAGCTCGCATTGATCAGCCTGCCGGTGGTCTGCGCATTGTGTTTGAGCTGAAGAGAAATGCCAGTCAGGATGACCATTACCAAGCTTTGATCACGCTCCTGCTGTCCAATCAGCTCTCAGGCAGCCTTAAGCCCATTGTGGTTGTCACAGACTTGAATGAGCACTACTGTTGCTACTGACTGGATGACCACACCATCTTCTATTACACTGTTGATGACCTGGGCATGGCCCTAGGGATCATCAAAGGATGCTTGATTCAAGAGCAGGTCAATGCAGTGTGTGAAGTCCAGCCAGTCCAGGTACGTCCCTACCCTTTCTGAACATTGTGGTCAATGCCTTTTGTGATGTGAAACTTACACATCACTGAGGTACTGTGAGCTTGCCTCTTCTGCATTGAACAGCACAACAAAACATGCGTGTATGCCAGCAGGGCATGTCAGATGTGGAGTTGCCAATGATCAAGCGGCGTCGTATTGACCTTGGACAAGAGAGTGAGTTTACCATAGACCTTGCAGATGAAGAAGCGATTTCTGAACAATGAAAGTCTGCCAGTAGAATGCATGAGGACAGAGGGTCCGGAGCATCTAAATCTTTAGGCACTCGTGTCACCACAAAGCATATGCGACTTTCATTTCTCCATGCTGCACCTGTGACATCTGTGGTCGCGTACTGCTCCTTCAACTTCGCGTTTTATGAATCTATTTCTGGCAAAGGCCCTGGTTGCATACATGGCATGCTTGACACATGCACAGCAGAGTTGTCAGATGAAACTGTGTGCAACATGTTTCACTGCAAATCTCAATCTGCTGTGCTGCATTGCCCATCATGCTTGCTGTTTGAAGCATGCACATGAATGCATGAGTACCGCTTTTCAGCTTCTGTCTTCTAGTGTTTTAGAGACATTGCTTAGGTCTGGTTTGTCTTGTTCAAACAGTCTGTATCTTTGTAGAGAAGGGTTTCGAAGCAGCAGCCATAATGTTGCACAGACTATACAGCTGCCCCTTGCAAGATGGCAAGCTGCAGTTCCGGCACGTATGCTACAAATCTGCTGCAGGTATGGGTGAGGGATGTCCTGGAAGCTCAGCAAGTGGATCACCGGACTGGCCAGCGATTCAAGAACTCAGAGGTACTTACCTTGTTGGATATTTACTAGCATTGTGCAACTTGTGATCATCCACTGCAGAGTTCACAGCCTGGCTTGATACGCAAATGCATGCTTGCAGCTGGAGCGCCAGCAAGCTTAGGACAGTTTCAGTGACTGAACATCTTCTGCATAGCATACAGGCAGACATGTTGCATACATGCTGAGCATCGACAGCAACACTAGGACAGCATTTGAAGTCTCTGATGCATGTGCAGTTGTGCAGCTTGCAGGCGTGATTTTGCATATGTGGTTTTGCATGCAGGCTTCTCCTCTGCACAATCAGCCCTTTGGAGTTGTCTCAGATGTCTTCAGCCATCAGTCAGCTCAGGCTTACTTGGCAGGCCAATTGCACCGCCCTGATGCTGCCCAAACCCGTTCCATTCAGCCTGAGGCTGCTGAAATAAACATACACGATGGCAAACAGCAGTACTGTTCTTGAATGGCACTGAGGGCGGCTGCGACTGTGTGTTGGCATGACATACGCCAGTTTTGCATGTCGCAGTGGCTTGCAGAAAGGCTGCAGAGCCTTACAGAGCACATGCTAGAGCATGCAGTTTCGACAAGGGCACCTGCAAGGGTGTGGCATCTGCTTACTGGTGCATTTGTAGAGTGTGTCTGTACGTCTGTACTGCAGCCCGCTTGTTTGTTACCTTTGATTTTGGCAGGTACACAATTTGGAACCCAATAAGCAGACGCAGGGGCAGACTCCTGCAATCTTCTGGGTTTGGTCTGTGTTGCTATGTTCAGATTGTGTCTCCGGGGGGGGTTAGACAACATGACCTGCTTGGATGTGCAGCAGGCACCTTCCTTGCTCCTTAGCTTTGCTGCTTGTGCTTGGCCACATGCACTTTTCCCCTTGCTCGGCCACATTCACTTATTGCACTTTGCTTTTGGTTAAGTTCTGGTAGTTCTCTCTGAGATTATACGCCTCTATCTCACATTCTGACAGCAAGGGCATTTGTCATTGAGAATTGTTGAGTTGAAACAGATGCTACTATCTGTGCAATCGTAACAGGTGTTTGACCCACAGCGTGTGGCGTTGATAGATTGCTGTGTTGCCTGTGCAGTGGGCTGGTCTGTGTGTGTATGTGTGTCCTGGGTTGAGTGTGCATTGACCTGTACAGCCGGTTTTGGTACAGTGTAGATTTACTTTGGCATAAACATAGAGAGGTCAGGTAGGTGGTAGTGATGGTACGGTACAATTCTGCTGGTACTGCCGAATGAAAGCTGTGTGATTTAGGAAGTTCTGGGTTGTATATGTGTCTAAGCAATGATTGACGTGTTAGCAGCACTTGGATATTGTGTTAATTTTGTGCATAGGTGAGCCCGCATCCTGAAATGCAAGAATTTCCTTCTGAATGTAGACTCCTCGTTTGACGCAGTTCCTCAATAAGTGACAATGTGACGCTGATCGCACAGCAAGGTTCTCAGTGGGATTGTGGCTGACTGTCGCATGCTTGCCAGTCGTCTAAAACCTAGCAGCAGATAGTTGGCAAGCAGCCGCAAATATGACACCATCACCGCATGCTGCCTAAGACAAATGAACTTGACGACAATATACACAAAATATCATGGTATGCATGACAAGGCCATCATGGCATTTCCAGAGCAGAACCAGAACAGACCAGAACAGTAAACCTGCAATGCTGCCCACTGGGAGTTGGCTATGCAAAAACACACAAATGCGCACGCTACAAAAATAACATCCAAGCAAAACATCGGTACACATGCACACACTAGCCAAAAGGAGCACAAAGCAGACTGTAACACAGCAGCTGTCACGCAGCCTTTTGCTTTGATTCGTTTTGGAATTCTATGAGCAGCTCTCTTTGCCGCTGTGTAGTACTGCGGGGCAGGGTCACATTGACGTGTACAAACTGATCACCCTGGCCAAAGCCGCTCAAATGTGGCATGCCCAAGCCTTTCATGCGTAATCGGTCACCAGGCTGCGTACCAGGTCTAATGGATAGCTCCTTCACACCTGTCAATGTGGGAACCCTGCACCCACGACAACAATCAAATCGCAACCAAGATTGTGTGAAGTGGCTTGTCACTATGCAGCAAAACAGGCAAAGCACACCTGCGTTTGGTCCAGATGCTTCATGACAGCTAGTCACAAGCATAGAGCCTTGCAATGATCACAACATATGCGAGAATTCTGCTGATGCACCTGCTCACTTGCAAAGACACCATGTCTGAGACAATGCATAAGTGCAGGTGAGGCGCTCACTTTGAATCACCACCAAGGATGGCATCAACGAATTCTAGATCTATGCTAACATGGAGATGCGGCCCTTGACGCCTCAAGACGGGGTCTGCAGCAACGCTGACTTCCACAAACAGGTTCCCTGAAGTGCCTCCCCTGATAGCTGGTGCTCCTCCTTCCCCATCCAATCGAAGAGTCTGCCCACTGTCAATTCCTGTAGACATGCCACAAGAGCTGTCACAGACGTGCCACAAGATCTGTAACAGAACAATTGGGCCAGCACTAGCTGCTGTGCTGAATCCATCCACTCATCCATGCTCAAACAATTGCGAGGGAAGCCATTCGCCATTTTAAACTTGCACATCAAGCTTGCAGATAACACACGCGTATCTCACATGTGAGTGTCATATGTAAGCACATGCTTTCTACTAGCTTGTCACAGTGTGTGGATGCATCATGCAGCACCTGATTTCACTGTGATGTGCAGCTGGCTTATACAGCAAAGTCATCAGCTTAACCATGATGCACAGATGGTGTTTGGGATGCCTGGCACAAAACGAAGTAAGCTTCAGCAGCCATCAGCATGATCACAGAGAATGCCATCAGTCAAACAAACATCAGTCTGCAGGTGTACTGCTCACCTGCAGGAATGTCAATTTCGACCTTCCTAGTTTCTCGCTTGCCCTGGATATTCCTGATGGGAATGTGCAGGGTCTTGCTCACACCCTCTGCAGCTTCTCGTAGAGTGATGCGCAACTGAGCTTGCACATCAGAGCCTCGCATCTGTGCTTGCCGCTGCTGCTGTGCAAACAGGTCAGCAAAGTCAGCAAAGCCGCCGCCGCCGCCGCCTCCACCAAACATACCGCCGAACATGCCACCCATCTCCTCTGGTGTGGCTTGTCGAAAGCCACCACCCTGTGAACAGGCCACACAAACTATTTGACACATTCTGAAATAGAGACATTGAAAGTAATCTTTGGTACCCAGTGGTGCATCTAATATAACTGGATGGTTGTGTTGGATGCACGGAACACCATGTACTATTACATACTACTACTAGGCAACACTATGCAGTGAAATGAGAAACATCAAATGCATACTGCAACAAACTAGCAGAGGTGGCAGAGCAAGCTTGTCACTGTGTAAAGAACAGCTTGTCACTGTGTAAAGAACAGCCAACTTTCATGCACTTGTGGGCCTGTCGCAAATGCATAACAAGCTGGACTCTCACCCCAAACCCACCAAAGCCGCCCTGACTGCCATCAAAGCCGCCCATATTGTCCATGCCTTCAGGGCCCACCCGATCGTACATACTTCGCTTGCTGGAGTCTTTCAGGGTATCATATGCTTCACTGACCTCCTGAAACTTCTTCTGAGCTTTGTCATCACCCTAAATGCAGATTAAAGTTGAGGCGTTGACACATGAATGCAAGCATTGCTCGCAAATGAAATCAGGCCAGTTGTTGCATGTCCAGTGCTTGGGTGAAATGCGACAAGCCGGATCTTTGAGCTGAATAGCAATACCTTGTTGGAGTCAGGGTGATACTGTTTTGCAAGCTTGTAGTATGACTTCTTGATATCGCTGTCGGAAGCATCCTTCGCCACACCCAACACCTCATAGAAATCTTTCTTGGCGTATGAAGCTGCACCAACTTCAGAGTCAGCTGACCAGAGAGAAGAGAGAGAAGCGTTTTACATCCTTTGTCCAGCCTCAAGTCTGATGGACCATGCCATACAAACAACACTCAGCCAATTCAATGCTGGTGCTCACCTGCTGTTGTTCTGAAATGCCGTAAATTGACGAGCTGAGGAGTTGCTTGGGATTGCGGCCCTGTGAAACAGCACACTGTGGTCTGAGGGGTCTGCCAGAACACAAGTTATGCGCTTTTCAAGGACCTGGGCATTACCTTGTTGTGCAGATGCTGCGCATCTACTCAGTGGCCCGTGTGCCAGCCCTGAGAAATTGACTGTATGAAGGTGACTTTGACCAACTATCGTCTGCTGCTGGGTTGTCGCAAGCCAGCACCGATTTAGGAGGTTGCTAGCTGTGCCTTGCTGCCTTGAGCAGGAGCGTAGAGTCCCAGCTAGCAACTGCGATGCCATCGCTTTGCACGTGAAAGAGAGAAATTTCAGCAGGGACGGGTGTTTTTGCTCGATCAGTGACCACAGTCCTTTCTGGCCGACAACTGGCACATCGTACCGCGCACTGGTTGAGTCATATACTGCGTACGCTCGACATCAGCATGCACCTGCCTGCCCTGGCAACAGCATACGGTCAGTCGAGAGCAAGATGCGCAGGTCAGGGACCCGACTGGCCGCAGTCCCTGTTGCTGTAAGTTGCTTCGTCTTGCTACGCACACATGCACTTATTTGCAGGCTCAAACGTCATGCTGGCTGAAGCATCACAAACTCTCTTTCCCGCAACAGTTCACTACAAGTCTTTTTCGGGAAATTTGCAACTTTAATAACCTGCCCCAATTTCTGCGTGGCTGTGCTCTGTCAGTTTGCAAATCTTTGATCACAACTTTGCCGTAGCAGGCTCGGCTGCTGTTGGCGTGCTATACCGGTGGTCTCGTCTGTCGAGTTTTGCACTGCTTCTGTCACCCCATTGCAGCTTTACATGGCAAAGAAAAAGATTTCCGAAAACCCAAAGGCTGTGGAGAGCCGTGAGCGCAAGGCCAACAGCAAGAAGGATAGTCAAGTTCAGGAGAAGACCAAAGCAGAAGACGAGTTCTGGCAAGAAGCAGGAGAAGGAGCCAAGAGCAAAGCCTCCAAGAAAAAAGATGAACAAGCAAAAGAGCGAGAAGCTGCAGCAGCAAAGAAAGCAGAAGCTAAGCAACTTGCAGCTGAAGAAGATGCTGCAATGGCTAAATTAGCCAAGAAGGCACCCAAGAAGGCAAACTCAGAAACCAAGGTAGATGCATGTCTGGCATATCACCAAACCAGAGAGGTGAAGTGGCCAATGCACATCATTAGGCTGCATGCGTGCTATACAGGTCACCTCCCACCAGCTGCAGCTACAGCAAGAAGCAGACAGGAAGGCACAAGAAGCAGCTGCTGAGGAAGCTTCCAAAGCCAAAAAGAGAGTGGTGACAGAGGACTCGTATAGCCAATTGGTAGGTTCTCACAATGTGAACCGTGATGCTGGTGATGATGGTGCTCGCAGCGTAACAGAAGCTCTATCTGCTTTGGGAGTCCAAGAGGGCGAGGACAAGCATCCTGAAAGGTATTTTGCTGCTTCGCTAGCTGTGTGTCAGCGTTGCCTGAAAATCATGAGCAAGTGCGGCTTTTGCTCACAACTGTATACCCGTGCACATATTACACTGAGCTGGTGGACTGCTAATGCGTGCACCAGCATTGATTGCAGACTGTACAAACTGCAGTCATCACCAGATGCTGCGTGTCATGTCTTGACACAGCTTGTCTTTATGCAGGCGTATGAAGGCAGCATTTGCTGCGTACAAGGAGAGACAGTTGCCACTGGTCAAAGAAGAGAAACCAGGGCTCAAACAGTCTCAGTATCAGGATATGATATTCAAATCCTGGCAGAAGAGTCCAGAAAATCCGCTGATCAGGGCTCAGCTTGCTGGAGCAAGATAGTCACACAAGATAGATAGATTCTTCATGTCTTGCTATAGTCGAGTTTGCAAGCGTTTTGTAGTTGACAATGCTTGCTTTGTTGGGTTTAGAGCTGCGAAATGTTGCTGATGGACTTTACGGGACACTATTGTGATATCAAGAAATCTTGCAGCTAAGTGCAACCATTCATATGGCCTTATGGCCAGCACAACATCAGACTTTTCTTGCCTTAGAGACACACAGTCACTGATTTACTGGCCACTTTGTTGAAAGCCAAGAAGCTTGACCTCAAGCGAAAACAGGATCGCGGGCATGCTGACCCGAGTTGACATGAGAAGAAACTATAGTCTAAGTGCAGCTGCAAAATCAAGACACTTATCGGCAGCTGCTCTCTGGAACTTTCTATGCATCAAAAGCCTATTCAGCGACTCCTGTGCCGGGTGATGAGCCCTGCACCTGGGTCCAGCTGAAACTCTGCTTTGCTGAAGTGAGTGCTCATGTAGAAATCCCTCAAGTCAAAGATCTCATACTCCCTGACCTTGTCTTCTAGACTCCTGTACAACATTGAACGCAGCTTGAGATTGTGGTAAAAACATTCATGCCTGCAAGCATGCAGCTTAAACAGCCACAAAACATTTTTTTGTGCACCACGCTAGCGGTTATTACGAATATTACCTGCATGGAATCTTGATGAGATTGTCATCTGCCACGTCCTCTCCCATTGCTTGCTCATACCTCAGCTGGTCACGCACCAAGGCCTGCATTCACAACAGCAGTTGCCACCTACGCAAGTTACATGCTACACAACAAATCAAAGCGCCATAGAAAATGCAGCATGCAGAGGCTAGGGCAAAGACACGTTCATAGCTGCAAGCGTCAGCTCCTGCAAATCATTGATGCTTTATTTGTGTTCACAGAAGATTCACATCAGTGGCCATGCACAGGTGACATAGGCAGCACAAGTGTGAAGGCATCAGACCTGCAGAGCGTGCATGATCAGGTCGTTCAAGTCTTGCTTGTGCGTCAGGAAGTGACGGAACTTCCTGGACATCAGCTTCTGCACACTTGTCTTCTGAGTACTGATGAAGCTCTCAATCATCACACTGCAGATCAACACTCAAGCTCAGCACACGTGGGCCTATTCAAACAGGAGTGTCCATCACATGCATGCAGACATTCTATTGCAGCCCTGCGTGTCAACAAGTTTGAGACCCCAAAGCTCACAACAGAGCAGGGGCGCATGACACTTGCTGCCATAGCCTGACAAGTAGCTGCTCCAACTTGAGCAGTATCAACAGATGTTGGGCGTGGGAAGACATTACCTGATGGCAACGTTGACATCTTCCTCATTGACATACTCCCTCAGGTGCATCATGGCAGAGGCTTCAGACATGCGAATGATGCTCTCAAGATGCCTCACAGCAATGGGCATGCCATGACTGATGGCAGATTCCCTGCGCAGCTCAGCATACACCTGCAGCATGCAGACACCTGGGTGTGACAGCATGCATGTCGTCTGTGACAGTGCCTATACATGCACATGTGTTGAGGATGCTGAAGTTTGAAAGTCAGCACACAACAACATCTTTGTAAGTAATACCAAGGAAGGGTTTCTAGCTCATGGCTGTACTACAAATTGCCCAAGCTATGCGCAAGAAAATAATACGAGAGGTCCAGCTCCTGGCTGGACTTTGCTGATGAGTGTTGAGCATGAGTGTTGAGCACAGGTCACAAATATGCGCGCTGGGACCACATGTGCTTGTGCTTGCACTAGCTGGTGTCAGATGGCAGGCTTACCTGGCTGATCTTCTCATAATCAGCGTTTGCCAGCTTGGGGTGGCAGTTCTGCTTGGCAAAGGTGATGTACTTGCGCAGCATTTCCTGGCTGAGCATGCTTGGGTCCGGCGCCGTCTCTTCCTGGGCTGCAGCCTCCTCAGCTTTCTGCATGCAAAGCATAAACAATCCTGATAGAAACAGATGGATGTTGCCAGTCTGCATTGTGGGCTGCCAAATGTAAGCTGCACCTATGTCGTATGCTGTACAGCTCTGTGCTGTGCTGACTGTCTCAGATCTGTGCTGCCCATTTCACTTGATGAAGCTGTAATGCTTTTGCGACAATGCTTACAAACAAGAGTGCCTGAATGCAGGTACAGAGGTCACTCACTGAGAATAGAGGTGCTTGTGTCTTGCCAGCAGCAACAGTCATAATATGATGTCCATGGACATGCACATGTACCTTGTCAGGGTGACTCCGCATATGACTATCTATGACAAAGTTGGCCAGCATCTCATCTGCCACAGGGTCAACTTTGTCTTTCACCACACACAGGATGTCAAACCTGCACAAGCACTCATGATCTGTCACTGGAAAAGGAGTCTTTCCAAGCAAGAGAAAGAAGCTCATAGCATGGGCAGACCCATACAAGATCATTGTCAAACAGCATTTGCTTATACTCAAGAATGGCCCAATAACAGCCATTCAGGCTTGCAATGGTTGCGTTGAAGCCAGATACTGAACTGAACTTCTTGTCTGTTGGGTCCAAGTTGCCCCCCCAGACATTAAACATGTTGATTGATTGATTGGACTGCAGAGCACCTAGACAGGATGGGGTCGGTCAGCTCCACATTCTCAGCAAAGGTGCGCGAGGAGTCGTAGCGGCCCCCAATGGGATTGGCAGCTGCAATGACAGAGCAGCGCGCCTGCAGACTGGTCACAATGCCAGCCTTGGAAATGGAGATGCTCTGCTGCTCCATTGCCTGCATACACACATGCCATCGGCCCTCACGCCTGCAATGATTCATCTGTGCAATGATGAATAACTGCATGCATCATGCTTTGTGGGTTCCCTGGCAACTGCCCACCCATTGACTTGATCATCTTCAGGAGCAACTCTATGTGCAAATGGCAGGTGATTTCTGACTGCACAGCTCCTAGTATTCTGGCGCCAACACTTTCAACAGCTCAATGCTATGGAACTCAAACACAAGCAGCTCCATGATGCACTGCTGCTGATATCATTGTACCATTTTGGAACGCAGCAAGCCATGACAGCTGTGGCTGAACTGCGCGAGAGACAAACTGCAGATAAGGACCAAGCGGTGGCAGACCTCATGGATGCTGACTCTGTCCTGATCATTCATCTTGTCAAACTCATCAATCAGGCAGACACCCTTGTCTGCCAAGACCAACGCTCCACCCTCTAGGGTCCATTCTCGTGTGATGGGGTCCTTTTGGACTGAGGCCGTCAAACCCACAGCAGATGCTCCCTTGCCTGCCCATGATGAGTAGATGATCAGGATTAGCCAGAAATGTATCAAGTCACCTTTGCCAGGACTGACATAGGACTGGGCTGCTGCTCAAGCTTGAGCTGTTCATTGCATTGTGCAGCAGACGTGGCCAATCTTCATGCACAACGGGCTAGATGTTGAGCAGACACAAAGGATTCAATGATGTACATTGGGATGCACAGCTGGCACTGGGATTGTCTGTTCACTCCAGTTGAGCTGCTCACCTGTGGTGTACACAGCTCTCTGAGCCACCTTCTCGACGTACTTCAGGAACTGTGACTTGGCAGTTCCAGGATCGCCCAGCAGCAGAAGATTGATGTCACCACGCAGCCTGTGCTTGCCCCCAGGATGCTTCTCTTGACCCCCAAACAGGGCCATGGCAACACCCTTCTTGATGTTGTCATGGCCATAGATAGAAGGAGCAATGGATTTGCAAATCTTCTTGGCTGCAGGTTGAAGACACCCATTATTGCGTGACTGCTATTGCGCCAATATCACATGCAGGCTGTTGGTATTTGGTTGCTCTGGTGCAAAGGTCTCTGCCCAGATTGTGTGTGATGCACCTTTGTACCAGGTCAGCATGCTATGCAAGCAAGACAGATGCTGCCACTGCTTGCATATCACAAACTACAGGCATCATGCCCACATTGCTTTGTCCTGAACAGCTATTCAGCAAACTAGGTTTTTGATGCTCACCAATGTTGGGATCTTTGGACAGCCTGTTGATCTCATCCTTGTCCTCATCAGTGAGGCGGAAGGAGGCATACTTGTCCTCACTCTTCGACAGCCAGTTGGCCTCCACCTGGGTGGAGAACACAGGGAAGCCATTCCGAGCATTCAGCGTGGCATCATATGTGTTCATGTACACCCCTGCATCATGTAAGGCAAATTGTGACACAACCAGCGGTTGAAATTCAACAGCAATTGTCTTGTCAGTCAACAGCACAGCAAAGACACCCTAACAAATTGTGCATGTACACATGCAGCTTTGTGCTGTGGTTCTGGTCATAGTGATGGCTGGCACAAAGCATTTGAGCAGTGTACATTTCATAGCGTTTAGTGCTGAAGGTACTGAGTCTGGCAAGGCACCTGTGACCATGACTTCCTCTCCAGGCCGGGCTCTGTTGATGAGATCATGCAGCAGGACAACCTCCTTGTGCCTGGGCAATCGGCCAGCTGGAACTGTACCAGGGCTTTCTTGTACAGTGATCTTCTGGTAGTTGCGGTAAACAGTCTCCGCAACATTCAACTGCAGGCCACATTCAGCTAGCTCTGCATACTTTAACCTATTCAGCATGAAGTATGCTCATCAAGGAAACAGCAGCTTGCACAGATGAGCACAAATGCTGTTGGTTATTATGAACACCAAACACCAGCTGCATGGGCAACTCTTGGCATGCTTGCTGGGTAGTACTGGCAGAACAAGCTATGCAAATGTAGAATATCTGCAGACAGATTGCTCACCTCAAACGGTCCCTGGGATTGACAGCTGGGACATGCGCCAACCTTGATCTCGTTTTCAGTATTCTGGAAGAATGGTCCCACAACAAAGCTGCACCTGGTGCAGTTGAATTTGACCATCTGCAGCTGAGGGAAAACGCCTGTTCTTCGTGTCACCACACCCTTGAACCTGATCAGTGAGTTCAGATGGTGCTGCCTGCAGTACCACAGCAGTGATAGTACTACAAGAGCTGAGGAACAGGCTTCAGCCCAAAATTTCTCTATCAGCAATCACAGCCATGGCGCCAGTTGTTAAGTATCAAGCGATGTAGTATAAAGTATATGGAACAGTCTGGGATTCGACGGGGATTTTTCACTGAAAGGGGTGTTTTATACAATTCCTGACATACAATTTATTAAAGAGTCTGTAAATCTTTTTCAATGTATAGACAAAGTTTTGCCTCACTTCTGCAGCGTGTAGTAGCGTACCAGTGCTTACCTCAGGTCACGGATGTTCTCCTCAATAGTTGCTTCCACACGTACAAAGATGTCCTTGTGTGTGTTTTCATACTCAGGGTACTCTAACAAGACCACCTCCTTGGCAACCTGGTGCAGAAGCTCCATCACAATCTTGGGCTGACACTGCAACCAGATGGTGATGTCTGTCTGGACAAGGGCAAGCTGGTCCAGGTCCACCAGCAAGCTCTGCTGCCCATCTGCAGAGGATCACCTGTGTCATCATGCACGACATGTGCCAACGGGTGCACAAAAGCTACACCGGCAAAGAGTGTTGCATGCACGACAGCATCAGTGTGCAATAGCAGAGCCAATGACCGAGATGGGTACATATGGTGAGCTGCAACAAGACGCCAGGTAACGCTCAGACCTACCTATACACATGTCTCTGATGCGCGGCTTATACACTAGATTGTTGTTCTCATCTTTGTACTGATCCAGGAAAGCACGGAAGCGGAGCTTGATCTGCCTCTGGATGCTTTCTGTTTTCACCCAGTTGCTCAGTGGCCCTTTGATGTCTTCAAACGGCATATCAAGGTCCCCCAGCACCTGCAGTTTAGTATGCTGTCTGCTCAGACAGCAGAGCAGCAATTGCTGCAAAAAAGCTGTATCAGTGCTGTGACTGGCATTGACTACTTATGTCAGTAATCACACCTCGTCATCATCCATATCATCAGCCTGGGCAGCTTCAACTCTGCGGCGTCTAGCTGGCCGGCGGTCGCTCTCATCACTGTCCGACTCTGCATATCAAACAGACTGGTCAGCAAGTTGGCACCAGGCTAGACACAGCTGTCAGGCTAATGTTGCATCCTATTTTTTTCTATATGTACCTTCCAGGGCACCAGGCAACCCACGCCTGTTTTCACGCCTGTCTCTCTTGTTGAGCTCTCTTTCAGCTCTTGCACGTGCTGCAAGCTGCTCTTCAAGAGTGACATCCTCGGCGTCTGGTGCTTCGTCAATACCTTCCTCTTCATATGCATCCAAGACCTCATTGGGACGGTAATCCCTGTGAGTCAAGCAAGGAGCTGTCAGATGGCATGACATATGCCAGTGTGTGCTGCATCTGGTCAATGGCATGTTCATTATCTGAGAACAACTTCCACCCCTATCTGAACTCAAGCTTGCCCCACATAGATCATACCTTTCTGCGTCTTCCTGCAGGTCTTCTCCCTCATCATCACTGCCGGCGTCTTGAATGTTACGAGAATCATCACTTTGATAGCCACGGTCATCTGGCTCATTTGGCAGGGGAATATCCGCATCGACTTGATCAGACTGCAGGCAGTATACGGTGATGTCACAGCGATCTTTGGCGGCAACATACCGGCAAATGTGATGACAACATTAAAGAGTCACCATGATGTCTGTTGGTACTCAGCACGTTGTCGACAGCGACTTGACGGTGTTTGAATGCTGCGAATAGCCCAGCGCTGTCGGTGAAAACTCAAACTGTGCAAACTGATCACCAGGCCAAGACTAGCGATACGATCAGATCAGGCAGTCTAGCATTTCGCTGCGGTGTGATTGTGCATAGTATCATGCGGTACACGCAGTTGCTCGTCGGCCCTTTCTAGCATATGGAACGGTTACAGCCTCTGCAGTGATCGCATGCAGTGCTGAAGAAGATGAATGCTTGTGTCTAAAGGCTTGTATGAGGAGCTGGCTTTTTACAGCAGCTGAGGCGGGCTGTTCATCACCTACCAGACAGTCAAAGTTCATCACGAAGGTGGACCTCGCTGAAACAAGAGCACAGGGTCCCATTGAGTGCCTACTTTTTGCTCAAATTCGACTACATGACTGCGTGTCACATGTGACAGTACTGAGACACTACTGTACAGTTTTGAGTTCTAGCCGTATCTCTGTACCAAGTGTTTTCAGACGTTGTCTATTTGGTGCCAATGAGCGTTGACGCAATGTCTTCCATGTCACTGTTGGTGCTGCTACCACAACCCTTGCCAGCACCATACTCCACCACAAGCTGTCCACAGGCGCCTGCAAGTTGCTTCAAACCCTCAGTACAGCCCAACCAGCAGTTGCAACACCCTGACAAAAGCATGGCATGTTGCATGTATGGCTGCAGTGCAAATGAAGCCATGTCTCATGTAGCAGCTACCTGAGATGTCCTGCCCCTTCTCTTGTCGCACAGTACAATGCACTCCGTACTGACGCACAATGGTCTGGAAAGATTCTGTTCGTTGATGTCCAGGGGCTTCGAAGTCAAACTCAGGGCTGTACACTGGATTCCATGGAATGAGGTTTAGGACCACAGCCCTGCCTTGCAGCAAAGCGCCCAACTGATGAGCCTGCTCCTCATTGTCATTTACCTTCGCCAGCATGACATATTCCACAAACACCTGCACTTACATGCACGGTCAGTAGAGCTTGTGGATAGCCCTTGTGCCAACCCTATCACAACTTGCTGGAACAAACAAGCTGGACCTGTTGCCCAGCTCTGAAATGCACCCTCACGAACAGCAGCAAAGGACAAAGCCTGCTCATCTGATCGCCCAGCAAATTCCTACATAAATCTCTGACAAGCAAATCATGCAACTGGGCAACGCAGAAATCAGATGCAAATAACGACAACAAGTTTCTCACCTTCTGCCTTGTTTGCATCTGGTACTTGTCAACAGCTGCCATGAGCTTGTCTAGAGGATAAGACTTGGCGCTGGGGACTATGGTCTTTCTCAACTTCTGTGTTGGAGCTTGCAAGGACAAAGCCAGGCTGACTCCAGGCAGGTCCTCCATCATTTGCAGCATGCGCGGTATGACCCCTACTGTGGACACTGTCACAGCGCTGCGCCGTAACGCGAAGACTTGAGAATCGACCATCATTTTGACTGCGGATGACACCTCATTGTAATTATTGAGTGGCTCTCCCATACCCTGCATCACAGCACACTGTATATGATAAGGAGTGAATGCGGTTTGCAGCGTTGTGTGCAGACATCCAAATGCAACGTTGCCATGTGCACATGTAGCACCCAACATTGTGATGTCTCGCATCATATGCCACACCTCTACAATGTGCTCCATGGAATGCAGCATAGCGTCTATAAAATGCAATGCATTGCTTTGGTGTCGACACCATGGCCTGTTAGTCAATCTGACACTGCAAGCAGCATGTGTACAACGAAAGCACAAGCTTCAAGCTCACCATGAAAACTACATTCCTGATGGGGGTGACTCTCTGCGCATGCACAAGCTGTTCAACAATTTCTCCTGCTGTCAGATCCCCTTTGATGCCCATAGTGCCAGTTGCACAGAAGGTGCATCCCATTATGCAGCCAACTTGAGAAGACACACAGAGTGTGGCACGTTGATGACCGGCAACATGAGATCTACCAGAGGTAGAAGCAACATCATCTGATGCTGTCTCATCGCACTCCTCCCTTGCTGATGCTGCACGTGCATTAACATATGTCATGCATAAGAGTGTGCGCAGAAAATCAGTGATGCATGTTTGGCAGAAGCAGGGCAAATGTTGGTGCAATGTCATAGCAGTGTATTTCATAGACTTGCCAGTGTGAATTCAATGTGACAGTCAGGGCAACAGTGCTGCACACCATGGCTGCTTATGAGTCTCGCACAGCAGTGTTGCACATCAACGCTGCAGCAAGGCGCACCGATGCAGAAGCAAAGCACATTGCAACTTGCCATTGTTAATCAAGCTATTTTGACACTGAAAACGAGCAATGCATGTACCTGTGGTATCATAATGCATGATTACGGCCTCCACTTGCATTCCATTTTGAAGCTTCAACAACAGCTTGGTTGTGTCTGCACTGCCAGAGGTTTGGCAGTGGAGCACTGTTGAGGTCAAGTGATGAAATTTTTTATCCAATAGTTGTATAGCTGTTCTTGGAAGGTTTGGAACTTCATCCCATGCAGCCTCTGGATGTTTTGCCAGGTGCCTGCAGCGTACACAGAAATCGTCTTGCTACTTGTACCAGCCAGTCTTAGAGGAGCATAAAAACCATATGCAAGCTGTTAAAAAGACCTGATACTGCATGCTTTGAGCATACAGGTTCATTTTCAGACTCGCATACCATACTTGTACAGGCTTGTCAGGTGAGAAGGTTTGACGCCGGCCTCTTGAAACGCAGCGGCTACGGCTGCTTTGTCCCAGACCGACGAATGACGGGAGAGTGGTCTGCCGACCATTCCTGCCCGAAGTTCTGGGGGAGCTCAAGGCAAGATATCACAATACCGTCTTCTTGAAGACTGTGCTATGAATAGAAAGCCGATTGGGCTCAAGCAGCTCTGCCCTTGCGTTACACAAATATCTGCAAAACTGCTTGACGAAGTCGCTGTTATTTGCGCAGGAGAGACAAGGAGACAGTACAGAGAGAGAGAGAGAGAGAGAGAGAAAAGCGTGAGTTGCTAGAGAGAGAGAGAAGTGTTTTACTAGTGATGGTGGTGCAAGGCTTTCGTTCGTATCGCCATTACTAATTAGTCTTCAGTCCTGGCTTCGGAGCCATCGTGATCAAAACCCAATATCTTCCTGCAAACGCTGTTGCGGCGTCAGTCGCATGCAAGTCTATTGCAGGCACCTGAGTCCGTGGTTGAAAGTTCTTCACGCAACGTTGTATTCGCAAGCTTGCACGCATTGAATGCCTCACTGACCGCTGTAGGTTGCGTAGGCTTGCAGTATTGCACTGAAAAGCAAGCCTGCGACGTCAATAAGCCTTCCAGGCCAAACATAGCAATAGCGGATTCTGTTCATTGACCCAGCCCTTTTAACTTAGAGTACAGCCATAGCTGATCAGGTACATAGCTTCACGGTGCGCCGTACCAACATGCTATGCTGTGCAAACTGTGGCAGTCTCCTTGCAGACTCCGATTTTTGACCATGTCTGACTGGCCAGCAGTTTCAGCAGGGGTGTTGGCTGCTTGCTTTGGATTGCAGAGAAATCCAGTCAACATCTGCGCAATCGCCTGCACTTGCAGCAGCTGGTGAGCTGCAGTTGACAGCAGCCATATTAGTACACTCTACATGGAGGCCTCACGTACCTCTCAGGCAGCCGCTCAGCAGTGGAGCTCCTTCCTCAAAGCAAGAACTTCCATTGGTCACCTGGAGCTGACAGACATCATAAATGAGAGCGAACAAGATCAGAAGTCGTCAGAAGTGCAAGCCTCAAGAGGGGCTTACATGCGCAACATTCCACTGGCCTGTAGCTCTCTGGAAGTGCACAGCTTCTTTGCAGATGTGCTGCACTACTACACGGACCAGGCTGCACAGCTCACAAAGCTGACGATTGCAAGCGACACTGCCCTTTCTGGGGATGTATCATTGACAATTTTCGCAGCATTTTCCACTCTTTCCAGCACCTGACGCATCTCAAGGACCTTGCCATCTTTGATGAAAGTGAGTGCTCCTTGGCCGAGGTTCTGGCACACCTCCCCAGTAGCATAGAAAGCCTGACTCTGACGCACACTCAGAGCATCACGGCAGATCATCCGAGCTTGAGCCATCAACTCAGCGCTGACTTCACTGCGCTGCAGCGCCTGGACCTGCGCGGTGCTCGCATTGATCTACCTGGAGAGTCTATCACAATCTTTGACCGCTTGACCTCCTTGAGTCTAAAACATACTTGCGTTATGGTGGATGACCTACAAGCTCTCGAGGCCTTGACCAACCTGGTGGCTCTTGACCTATCATATTCCAATTGGTGGCCTACTGATGATGCAGCCTGGCCGGACCCTGAGTTTGAGCCATGCACCCTCTTCACTGGATGGCCGGCACTGTCCGTCCTCAATGTGAAGGGATGCGATAACTTTGATAAGAACACTGTGTGGGATTTGTTGCCTATGAAAGAGTTGCACATTGACTTGCTGATGGGTGACGCCCCTGCAGAAAACGTTCATTTAGGGCTGTGGGACAGGCATGTCACATTTGCAGATGTCCTGAACTTTGTCAAAGACTTTGCATGGTTCAGCAGAATTGTGAGCTTGGAGTTTGTGCTGGAGGTGATCACAACTGAAGACTTGAATTCTACGCTCAGGCAACTTGCAGCAAGTTGTCGTAAGCTGGACTCACTGCGTATTGAGCTACTGACACTCCAAGCTAATCTTAACTGGATGTACTACTTGATTGGTGATGAAGCGCATGACAGCCGCCTGAGAAGTCTTGAGTTGTGGTGGCCAGAGGATACAAAACAGCAAGTGTGGTGTAGCATTGTAGACCTTAGCTGTGCAACTGCTTTGACACATCTCAGGTTATTGGGTATTGATCATCCAGACACTTTCTCCCTTCATTTACCAAGCAGTTTGCAATCCTTCTCATTTTCTGGTCATGGTCTTTTCACAGAGGAAAACCAAGCTGTTTTGCAAAGTCTCAGTTGTTTGGCTGACCTGCATGTTCGCCCAGCTGTTGTTGACGAAAAACTGTTCAAGAGCTTTTGTGACATCCCAGTACTACCAAACAGCTTACGTGAACTCACCTTGGTATGCCCGCCCAACACAGCCCTGTTTTGGGACAGTGATTGGCACTGTTTATCAGCTTGCAGTCAGCTTGCCCATATATATCTGCATGGTGGGTGTCAGCCTTCAGAGCACTTGCAAGCCTGGGTGAAAAAGCTGCAAGGTCTAAAAATTGTGTATGTTTGCACGTAAGACAGCTGGGACACATTGTGATTTTCATCAGCTCCAAGTGTTTGCAAGGTGATTTTTGAATATGCTCTGTACACATGTCAGGTTGTAATGTACATGTACAGCCTGTCATCTGTACAGTACTAGTTTTATCCGAGGACGAATGACAAGAGCTTGTCTGATAATTTATTACTTGCCATGAGTAGAACAGCTTATTGCTAGGTCTAATTCAATAATCTGCTGTACATGTGTGTTGTGAGAGCGTATGCGTACAGGAGATGTGCAAGGAAACAGAGGTGATACGCACATGCATATGGACACATGTCTCTCTAACCTTCACGCTCTTGCCTGCAAACGCTGTTGCGACGTCGATCGAGCTCAGTGCCACCGCGGTGTCAATTTTCTTACTGACATCAGCGTCTTGGAGGTTCAATCAAATTCGCAGGCAAGTCATTTGCAGGCACCTGAGTCCGTGGCTAATCGTCCATCACGCAAAGGAGCGTTCGCAAGCTTGCATGCATTGAATGTCTCAATGACTGCTGTAGGCTTCGCTTGCAGTATTGCAGTGAAACGCAAGCCTGCGACGTCAGTAAGCCTTCCAGACCAAACGTAGCAGTAGCAGATTATCTTTACTGATCCAGCCCATTCACCATGAAGTACAGCCATAACTAATCAGGTACATAGCTTCATGGTGCGCCGTGCCAACCTGTCATGCTGTGCAAACTCTGATAGCCTCCTTGCAGGCTCCAATTTGTGGCCATGTCTGACTGGCCAGCAGTTCCAGCAGGGGTCTTGGCTGCTTGCTTTGGATTGCAAAGAAATCCAGTCAGCATCTGCGCAATCGCCTGCACTTGCAGCAGCTGGCGAGCTGCAGTAGACAGCAGTCATATCAATACACTATGTATGGAGGCCTCACATAACTCTCAGGCAGCTGCTCAGCAGTGGAGCTCCTTCCTCAAAGCAAGGACTTCCATCGGTCACCTGGAGCTGACAGACATCCTAAGTGAGAGTGAACAAGATCAGAAGTCGTCAGAAGTGCAAGCCTCAAGAGGAGCTTACATGCGCAACATTCCACTGGCCTGTAGCTCTCTGGAAGTGCACAGCTTCTTTGCAGATGTGCTGCACTACTACACAGACCAGGCTGCACAGCTCACAAAGCTGACAATTGCAAGCGACTCACACCTTTCTAGGGATGCATCATTGAGCAGTTTCAGCAGCTGTTTCCACAGTCTCCAGCACCTGACGCAACTGAAGGACCTTGCCATCTTTGATGAGAGTGAGTGCTCCTTGACCAAGGTCCTGGCACACCTCCCCTGCAGCATAGAAAGCCTGACTCTCACACACACTGAGAGCCTCACAGCAGATCACGCAAGCTTAAGCCATCTGTTCAGCGCTGACTTCACTGCGCTGCAGCGCCTGGACCTGAGCAATGCTCTCATTGAACTACCTGGAAAGTCTATCACGTGCTTTGACCGCTTGACCTCCTTAAGTCTGAAGCACGCTTATGTTGTTGTGGATGACCTGCAAGCTCTTGAGGCATTGACCAACCTGGTGGCTCTCGACTTATCAAATTGCCGTTGGTGGCCTACTGAGGATCCAGCCTGGTCAGACCCTGATCCAGAGTTTGAGCCATGCACCCTCTTCACTGGGTGGCCTGCGCTGTCGGTCCTAAATGTGAAGGGATGTGGTGTGTTCGATATAAACACAGTGTGGAATTTGTTACCCATGAATGAGTTGCACATTGGCTTGCTGTTGCGTGATGCCCCTGCAGAAAACATTCATTTACGGCTGTGGCGTGTCACACTTGCAGATGTCCTGAACTTTGTCAAAGACTTTGCATGGTTTAGCAGAATTGTGAGCTTGGAATTTGACCTTGAGGTGATCACAACTGAAGACCTGAATTCTACGTTTGGGCAACTAGCAGCAAGTTGTTACAAGCTGGATTCGCTTCGCATCAAGCTACTGACACGCCAAGCTAAGCTCAATTGTGTGTACTTGATTTGCGATAAAGCGCATGGCAGTCAACTCAAAGATCTTGAGCTGGGGCTGTCAGGTGATCTACATACCAAACAGCGGGTGTGTTGTGACGTTGTAGACCTTAGCTGTGCAACTGCTTTGACACATCTCAGTTTATCAGATGTTGATCATCCAGACACTTTCTCCCTTTGTTTACCAAGCAATTTGCATTCTTTTTCCTTTTCTGGTCATGGTCTTTTCACACAGGGAAACCAAGCTATTTTGCAAGGTCTCAATACTTTGACTGACCTGTGTGTTTGCCCAGCTGTCATCAACAAGCAATTGTGCAAGAGCTTTTGTGACATGCCACTACTACCAAGCAGCTTATGTGAACTCACCTTGTTTTGCCCGCCCAATACAGCCATGTTCAGGGACAGTGATTGGCACTGTTTGTCAGCTTGCAGTCAGCTTGCCCATATATATCTGGTGGGTGTCAGCCCTCAGAGCGCTTGCAAGCCTGGGTGAAAAAGCTACGAGGTCTACGAATTGTGCATGTTTGCATGTAAGACAGCTGTGGTATAATGTGATTTCCATCAGCTCTAGGTGTTGGCAAGTGGGGTGTCATTTGGACATTTGCTCTGTCCACATGTCAGGCTGTAATGTACATGTACAGTTTGTCAGTCTGTACATGTTCATCCGATGATCAGTGACAAGGGCTTGTGTGACAGTTTCTTACTTGCCACAGCTAGAACGATGTATTGCTAGGTCTAATTCAGTAATCTGCTGTAAGAGAGATCAGTTAGGAACGAGTAGAATTGCGACCACAAATGGTCGCGCCTGCCGTGCCAAATTTTGTAGGAAATTTGATTACATTTGGGAGACCGTGAATCTGTAACGCGTTGCTGGGAGCGGAGCGCTTGCGGCAGCACTGACGTCAGCGGTTTGTTGGGGTCGGGTAGCGGTGCGTTGTACAGTCACACTGTGCCTTGACAAAGCCTCTTAGGCGGCAAGCCTTGCCACGAAATTGTGGTGGAAAAAATACCGATCGACGTTGAGCACAGCAGCTGTGTACCACCGAACCGACATGAGCAAACGTAGCAGTGTTTGACGCACAACACAAAGCGCATCAAGACTTACAGGGGAAGCGTTTAAGCTATGCCCTGCGTTTACTGGTTCAGAAGCACTCGACGACAACTTGTCGACACTGGGGACCAATTCGTTGTGCCGCATGCGTCAGCTGGCTTACACAGCCTGCTATATGGTCGTGTCTCCCTGTGTGCGGTCGTGTTACCCTTTGGTCATCAGCGAGCTAGGCTATCACCTCAAGCTAGCCAGCCATGCAAGTCGCACGGAGTCCGTAGCTTCCATCCCTCGTAGCAGGAAAGCGTTAAAGAAGAAAGTTGCAGGAAAGACGCGAATCCGGCTTAAAGTACTAAAGTGGGGTGATGGCGAAATCCTGCCATTTTGGCAAAAAGCAACCAAACGGCAGGCCAAAAAGAGGTGGTACGCACATACATACGGACAAGTGTCTCGGAGCAACTCCCAGACAAGCTACGCAGGCGTTGACACAGAGCAGCGCGCATGATAGAATCGTCTCTATTCATGACAAGTCAAACGGCATCGACACTCAGCGTATGACATTGGGAGGGATCGTGTGGGTTGCAAGGCCCTACAAGGTACATCTACTGCAGCGAGCTATTAGACGGGTGCTCAAAAATTTATTCACAATTGGGCGCCTGTGTTGTTACCGCCCTGTGCACTGTAATACCAACACGCTTCCTATTTAATAGCCGCCGCAGGCTGTCTTTCTTGGCGCGTGCTACCTGCACACATGTCAGCTTCTAGTTTGAAAGCTTTTATATTGCGGAACGAGGTTATCGGACTGTATCGCAACTTCCTCAAAGCCGTTCGAAAAGCTCCTGAACATACTCGAGGTATCTCCTGGCTACGTTCTTGACGCTGCGTTTGCAATAGCTAACGCACCCGTCTCAAAATGGTTGTTGCAGTATTTGCTACCGTCTTTCGTTCATGCAGGCGATCTGAAACAGCAGATTCGAGCAGACTTCGCAAGGCATCGTGGCGCGGAGGATCTTTACTCAGTCAAGTATCATCTTAGCGATGGGCGAGTTCAGCTAAAACAGCTGCAGGAAATGATGGCCATGAAGCTGTAGTGAGCAGTCTCCGTGTACAAAACAGCCATGATGCTTTCTTGATTTGTGCACATCTTGGTTCAAACTACCAGGATGCTGGACCCTTTTGAGCAGAGACGGCAGCAAGTTTTGGATGCCTTGAGCAGCCAAGAGACAGACAAATCCAGAGCAGGAGGTGTCGATGCAAGAATCACTCCTCTTGTGGATGGAATGAACAAACACATGCATTTGTACACAACCAGCTCATGCTCAGGTACACCCACAGGCAGCTCATCTTTGAACAGCAGGCTTTCTGACCCCATGTACCAGTCTGCCAGCTGTCCTGTTTGACTGTCAATAGCATTGCTTGTGAAGGCATCTGTCTTGTTCACAATGACCTGAACGCTCTGTGAGACTCTCAGCAACATGTGCGCAGCGTGCTGAAATAGCAGACCCATGTGACATCAAAGTTTGTGGCCTTGCAGGTCGCATCAGTGTGTTTGCTGAGCCATCAGCAGCAACAAGAGCTGCTGGCAAGAAGGGTGGGGAGTGGGTGTATGCAACACACGACTTGGCACATGGCCCAGATGTTCTTGCATGCATACAGCAGAGAATGACGTCAGGTTTGCTGCTCTTTGCTCAGAGCATGCTGATGCATCCTTACATTTGGTTTTTGCAAGTGCCACACGCACTTGCAGGTATCCAGCTATAGCCAAAAACCATGACATATAGCTACAACCCATGACATATAGCTACAACCCATGAAATATAGCTACAATCCGCAGTGCAAGCTCTGGGGGTGGAAGTCAAAACAGGCCTTTACGATTGCTTGTCCTTTTGTGTTGTCTACTGCATGCCTTGGCCTGTGCAGGAGCAAAGCTGATCTTCAGGTTTGAGCCTTTCATTCTGGCAGCTGAGTGCCGTGACATGTCCACCGCCCAGCAGCTAGTGAGTGTGGCCAGGGAAGCAGGCTTCAGGGAATCTGGCGTTACAGCCACCAAAGCGCGCATCATTGCTGGAATCCGCTGCCCCTTGCGCCTGGAGGTGAAGCTCGATGCCATACTGCTGCAGTTATCCTATCCAACTTAGCTTGTACCTATGCTGCATGACATGTCCATGTTGCTTGATCAAATGGTCCGCATGCAAACATCTGGTCTCGTGATTTCTGATGGGACAAATACACTGCAGCCTGCCTTGCAGCTAGGGTGGCCTTATTTTTGCCTGTCACGCATGGACTAGGCGCATACACTGGGACACTACTGCTGGCTGCCAGTCTTGTCTTCGGGATGGTGTGCTGCCCGATCATGACACCAGCCCAGTCTTCCAAATGATAGGCTTGCATGAAAAGACCTACCTGTTGTAGTGGCAAACCCTAAATCCATACCTCTCACAACAACAGTGCGGTTGCAGGTGCCTGTGGCTGATGCTGGACGTATGCTTGTGGACAAAGACTACTTGCAGAAGTACCTGGTGGACTTTGGCAATGAAAAGATGGAAGCAAACTGGGAACGCACCACTCGCCTGCACCATCTTTTCCAGCAGAAGATGCTGCAACAGGTAAGGTGCCTCTGCTGATGGCTGTGACTGTTGTTGCATGCCACTTGTTCAGTACACTCTACGCTGAAACTCTTAACAGCAGTGGCTGAGACATCATGCCTCCTGGACGGCAGCTTGCATAATTCTATTGCCCTGTAAAATGCAAACATGGATCAACTCCTCCCTGGTGTCACATCAAGAGATTGTGCATGCCAGTTAGCAGCTCTGTCCTTATGGTCAAATTTCGAAGCTCTTGCTGTGGCAACGTTGTCTTTCTCCGGTCAGTGTAGGGACATGCTTTGGCACGGTCTTTGCTGTCAGCTTGCACAGCATGTATTCACACTGGTACACCACCTGCTTCTCAGGAGTCACTGCCTAATGGCGTTCACAAAGAAGTCACAGCCAAAAGGCAAGCAAAGGAATCCAAGAAGGTGACCCAAGGAAAGCCCGCTGCTAAACAGAGCCATTTGTCACCATATGCATTCCAGCAACTCACAGCAGCTGGAGTGCCAACACAGCTACTGCATCAGATCCAAGCAAGCCCTCACAGCATCTCAGAAGTCAGACATCCACCAACAGAAATGCCGAAAGCCAGGAAGTCAGCTAAGGAGAGTGAAAGGGACAACTGCCATTTGGTAGGCAGCTCAAAGGGCAGCCCAGATCCCAAAGCCAGCAGCAAGGCAGACTTCAGAAAGGCAGCACACCTTCTGAAAAAGCGTCAAGAGGACATCCTGAAGCGCTTGACATGCTTGGAAGAAGATCAAGCACAGAGGACGGAGGTGGCAGCTGGTAGTAACCTGGAGGGTTGCCTCAAGTGGCAGATCCTGACACCAAAGCTGCTGGTGAGTTGAGTAGCTGCAATGCTGTACAGGCGCATTGAGTCATGCTACCTTGCAGACTGGATGTAGATTTGTCTGACATGCAGCCTTGTACTGCAGTCAAACGCAAAGGTCCCTGTTGCTTCAGAGTGTTCATCATTTGGTTTGTAGCAGTAGATCACTCAGTCCCAAGGAGGGCTGGGCTTTTTTCTGTATTTATTGGACGCCTCATCTACGCCCGTACCAGCTGAGGGGACCCACGTGCTGTGGTGAGTGTGTGGCATTGATCTGTGTACTTCTTTCCTTTTCAGCTGTTTCCTGAACACGCTGTGATGCAAGTTACAGAGTTGCCATGCCGCTATTTGCATTTGACGCAGGTCACTGTGGGGAGACGGAGAAAATATCGATCACTGTCAACATCAGACTACATGTACGGCCTAGGAAGGCCGGATATCCCTACAATGTTTCGTTCCGGTCCTTGTCGCCTCTCAACAGCTTGGTGCTAGACGGACTTGGCTGTGCTGTGCAAATGCATCTAGTTGAGCCAGCACAGTTCTTGCATGAGGTTGTACGATTTGACCATTGGGCAGTCTTGCATGTTGTCAACGGCAAAGTCGATCTTGCTTGGAGGGCTTTTGCTGCTTCACTTTTTTGAAGTGCCTCCTGAACATGAAATTGTAACAATAGTGCCCCCGGATCCCCAGGAACGGATGAGGCGTCCCAATCATGTTTAGTGCCTGGAGCACTGTCCCTATGACTCATGCCCAACACTCTCTTTTTGCCGTTGCCCAAGTTGCCGGGAGCTTGTCAAGTTGCAGCTAGCTGTTTTGTTGGCTGTACTGAAGCCCAAATGATCACAGTGGGTCTGACTGGACAGACTTTTGCTTTAGCCACATGAGTTCTAGTAAGGGTCGTGCTGCGCAGGGCATGGAGGCAAGTGCCCCCAACAGATGGGGCCACAGCACGACACTCTGTGGAGACAAGCTGGTGGTGTTTGGTGGGTGAGCCATAGCTGCCCTGCTGTCCCTACACTGCATAGCTTGCATAGCAGTACCTCTCATATTGTGCATGATGCATGACACTGACCTGCTCATGATCTGATGGATGTGACCCGTGCTTTATTGTTGGGGTGTGCAAAGGCTGGACTTGGTCCCACAAGCACTGTTGACAGCACTACTGTTGAGAGGTGCTTTGTCAGGTCTGTCAACAGCATTCCTGTTTACTCCTGAGATAATAGATACGCAGACATCATCACTGGCCTGAATCTTGTCGACCCAGGCTGTGAACACTACACCTGAAAAGCTGAAGGTATCGGAGTAACTGCAAGTCATAGGTGAGAGAAGCCAAACAAGGGTAGTCAAGCAGAACAGGATCCACTTGTTATTGCCAGGTTTGAAATGCAGATGTGAAATGCAGTGCAAAGACAGAGCAATGAAGCATCTGATGCTCTAAGTGTTGCGCATCAGTGTGATGATGTTCATGCAGGTATGGGGGTGCAGGAGCGCACAGCAGGACTGCCGATGTCCTGATCTATGATTGCAAGGCCTGTACACTTTCACAGCCAGCCATCACAGGTACACATTGCCCTCCCATCTCTGCCAGTGATCACCTCTTCAGCACCAACATTCCAGGGCTGCAGTGCCTCATACATGAAGCTTGGTTCATTGTGGCATGCTGCACATTGCATGATGCATACTTTGGGTTGGGCCTTGTATTGGATCTTATATGACAGCCGCATACACTGCCAACAGGGTTGACAAACGCACTCAGCCTGTACATGTAGTGTTATGCATAGCTACGTGTTCTGAGTGTCACAGTGTCTTGCAGACTGCCTGCGTCACACAGCAGACGCCTTTGTTGCTTGCAATGCACACTCTGCTTAGCTGCAGCAACGTCTACTGATTGCTGCAGGACCCTGTCCACCAGCTCGCATGGGTCACACAGCAGTGCTGTTTGACTCCACCCTGGTCATCTTTGGGGGTCGCATCAGCCCCGCCCAACCCCTGAATGATGTCTGGGCCCTAGACATCCCCACCTACACCTGGCGCTGCATTCACTGCAAGGGCGTGGCTCCATCAGCTAGGTTCAGGCACACAGCAGTGGCCTTCGGTTCTTGCCTTCAGGTGTGTTGCTTAGTGTATCAGCACTTTGACCTGTTGACTGCCTATCAATGGGCCCCCTCCAACCCCTCTGTGCTAGCAATGTGTGCCTTGTCCAGCCTCACCAGAAAGCCCCTTGTAAGTCCCAATCCTGAGCTTTGAACAGTTACAATGACTTTCAAACTGGAACAAGAAACAAATTTCGGTGAAACTTTGACCAATTTATGACCAGTGTGTACTGTATGCACAGCTTACTGCAGCAAGTCCAGCTGCTGCTTATCTGTGCTGCTTCCTGTTTGCTGTCAGCAGAGGCTGCTGAGCACATGTGAGATCATCCTGATACTATCTGCATGTACTGGCATACCTGCCAAGACAGTCTGCCTCAATCCTTCGTGACACTGGCCTATGGCGCAGGCCTTCATAACTACTGCTGATGCCTGCCTGCATACCTGAATCAGCACATTGCGGGTGCCTGGTAGCTTGTGCCAATAATAGTGTGACAACATCTGCCTTGGCCTGCAGGATGGAGTCATGATAGTGCATGGCGGCTATGATGGCAAGCAGACCTTTGGTGACACCTGGAAGCTGTCAACAGCTGACTGGACATGGCAGCAGATGGCAACAAGAGGTGAGTATATATCATCCGTGTTGTTGCATGTGCAGTGATTGCGTGGGTTGGCTTGTTTGCATCAGCTTCATGTGTGGCTGATAATGTACCCTAGGCAGCATGTGTAGCTAGGAAAGTTTGTCAAAGACAAAACTGTTTGGAGACAGTTGGCTTTATTGCTTTGAAACTAGCCAGCCTTGCTGCTCTAGCAGAAAGCGTTGACTGCTGATGATGAGCAATCACCCCCTGGTACGACGCTTACCTGGCAAAGTATGCTGGCAAAGCATGATTGTTCAGATCTGGCAATTCCTGTGTGTAAAGTGTGTGCAAGGCACATGCAGTACAATCACAATGGCCAGCAACTTCTTTGTCAACATACAGAACAGCACAGTCTAGCTGTTGACTTTTTCATTTTGTTTTCAGGAAGTGTGCCCTGTGCTTGTCATTCCCATGCAGCTGCTGTTGTTGGGCAGCGCATGTTCATCTCAGGAGGCACTCAAGACTACCAGCACACCTTCTCTGGTCTGCATGCCATGGACCTTGCAACAGGCACCTGGCAGGCAGTCAAGCCCCAGGGGGGTGGCCCCTCTTCACCCTCTTGCTTCTCACACTCCATGACTGCACTTGGGGCACTGCTTGTGGTGGCCGGCGGGTGTCATACCCTGGGCGCAGGTCTGCTGTACAACACATCCTCTATGCAGTAGCTGATGAGACTCTGAGCGTGCTGCTTGTCACAAGCAAGTTTGGCCTGTCTTTGCAAAAGGGCCTAGTCATGGTTGTGATGTGCTGCTGCAGCACACACGCAGACAGTGCTGTTACAGAAAGCCAGCTGTTGCTCAGGCATTTGTTACTGCTGATGGTGCGTATGTGCGCAGCAGCATATTTTTGTTCGTTGTGCATCAAACATGTGCGTCTGTCTCCACAGTAGCCTCAAAACACTTAGTGCTGGTCTGTCTTGCCAGTTAGACATTGGCTGAGGTGTATCTGCCCGTCCAAACTCTGTGGCAACCAAAGTCACAGCCTTCAAGAATTCCACATGAGCTACAGGAGTAGCCAGCCCCACTCAAGTTGTGTGTGTTCTCACTGCAGGCCACATACACAGCTTTGACACCAACAGCAACTCATGGACAAAGCACACTGTCCTCAACAGCTCCACACTTGTGTTGTGCCGCCACACTGCCACAGCTGCACCTGACCAACGCTCCATCACCATCCTAGGTGGTGGCATGAACTGCTTCGGCTTTGGGACTACTTTCTCGCCACCAGTGCAGCTGGACCTGACACCCCTCATGCGCTCACCAGCAGCCTCCCAAGACACTGCTGACACTGCTCAGCTTGGATCAGTACCTAAAGGGTCAACACAGCACATTGGCCAGTGCAGCAGTGAGCCAAGGACTCCATCTGGTGCTGCAGCACAGCGCAAGCCTAGTGTTCATGTCACAGAAGCAGCTAGGACTTCAGCTGTAGGTCACAACGGTGCTGGTCCTTTGTCAACAGACACAGTAACCAGAAGCTCTGGTAACAAACAACTGCCAGCATCACACACCTCTGCCCGGTCTGGTCACAAATCAATGCCTGCTGCCGCTGGTGTTAAGTCTGGAGAGAAACTGGGTTTGGCAGTGACTAGGGGCAAAGCTAAGGTAGCTAAGGATGCACTGAAGGCTTTGGGCTGGTTGGACCAGTCCCGGGCACACACCGACGCACAGACAGGCTGTGTGTGCCTACCCATCACAGATGAAGCTAGCACAGCCCTGGCATCAGTGTGGCCTGGGTCAAATGGGAGCATGACTCAGCATGAGTCAACAAGTACCAAGCCAGGTGTTAGCTCACATGCTCAGGACGCATGCACATCAACTGCTAGTGAGGCTGAGATGGTCTTTGAATGGCTGCATGCAAGATGGCAGTACAAGCTCTGCTGAGGCCACCCCCCCCATTGCAGATGGCGTACCAGAGCCATTGGCAGGACCCCAGTCAGAAGCAAAGGGCACTCCCCAATCAAGGCCAAAGGGCAGCTCCCAGTCGGAAGCCAGTGGCAGCTCCCAGTCACTGCCAAAGGGCAGCCGCCAGTCAGCCAAAGGGGAGTCCGGCTGGGAAACTGGACCAGAGGCGTATGTTGCGCAGCTGCTTGTCCTGCTGCAGTGCAACCTTGCTGTGGTGAAGCCCATGCAGATGCACACCTCTTGTAAGCATCACGGTGGACCTGCTGCCAGGCTCAGGAGCGCTGTCGCACACATACTGCAGCAGCAGGTATCGGTCATACCAGTGTTGCAATGCCTTTTGTAGCAGCTGTGGGCGTTCTGGCTTGTCATTTCGTGTCTCAGTGTATATGCAAGTGTGTGAGATGACTTCTAGAGTCATTTGCATGGTGCACCATTGCTACACACATTCTCAGGCTGCGGCAATTCTTGTTGTTTGGAAATTGGGATGTGAAGACTGTGCAAACGGCCTGTTTTGTGACCATCATTGCAGTCAACATCAGTGATGGGATCATCATGGGATCATGAAAGGGTCATCAAATATTCTGCTTGTTGCAGGGCTTCGCACAAGAGCACTCAGCTCAGCTGTTGTCTGAGCTTCCCACCAGATGGGAAAAGCTTGGGGATTTGGCTTTGTTGCCGCGCACCTGCATGGCAAGTCCTGACTGGGACAACCTGAGCCAACCCCTGTGGAGGGAAGTTGCAAGTGCCCTTGGTGTAGAGAGACTTGCTATGCAAGCTCCTGTAGCCAATACAGGTCACTGCTCCAGCACCTGTTCTGCACCCAAGTTGGTTGGCTTACATATCATCTGTCCATTTCAAGCTGGGCTTGTGTGAAGCTACATACGGTTGTGGCCTTCTACCACTTGTGGTGTTGTGAGGTTCGCCTGCTGCTGCATCTCAACAAGAGTGCAGTGCAGCAAGAATCTGCCTCGCCAACTGGATGCGAACTTTCACCCAATACCTGAAACCTTGCTCCTGCTGATGTCTCATTGGCGGCATCAATGCGTAGAGGTTTGAAACAGAAGTAGATATAGTCAGGCTTGCATCAGGGCTTGCAAGGAGTGGTCTACTGTGAGTAGACTCTGTGAATAGACACTGTGAGTACACGTTGTGAGCAGACACTGTGAGTAGACACTGGAGATTAGACAGTGTGAGTAGAGGTTGTGTATACTCTGTGTATAGACACTGTGAGTGTACACTGCGCCTACAGGCAGCATCAGCATGCAGGAAGGAATGGTTCCCTGACTGTGTCTTACCGTCTACTTACCATCTGTTCCATAAGACAGTGTCACAACACAGCTGCAGGTACAAGGCTCTGAGCTGAGTGCTTCTCACAGGTACACGGGACAGTCAGGCTCATTTGCTGCTGGGGGGCTCTGGCTGGGTGCAGCACAAGGAGGGGGGAGTGGTGTACTCCCTTGATGTCACCAAGTGTATGTTCTCATCAGGCAACACCAGTGAGAGGCAGCGCATGGGCAAGCTGGAGTGTTGTGGAGAGACGGTGGTGGACCTGTATGCCGGCATTGGCTACTACACCTTGCCTTTCCTCTGCAAAGCAGGTATGGGATCCCATCGCACTGCCAACCTGCTGTAGTCACTGCTAAACTGCTTTAGTCACTGCTTTAGTCAGTGTTAACCTGCTTTTGTCAGTGCTAGCTTGTTTTGGCAACAGTGCAAGGTAGGTGAACCAGTGTCCCACCAGGGTATTGCTTCCACTGTCAGGATGTCATGCTGATGTAGCTGCAGCAGCTCGCCTCACACACTACAGTACTTGCACTGGTTCTGTACCTGTACACTCACATGATAGTCAGACATCCCATTTGTAACCCAGGGGTCACACACCCCTGCAAAAGCCCATATAACAGTAGAGGGCAAGGTATTGGGTTGGGGTGATATGTGAGGGATATGCGCTGGTCTGTAGGCTGTATAATGCCTGTTTCTAGACCATATCAGGCACCTGATTGTGAAATCAATAGCTTCTTCAACCTGTGCTAGCGTGAGGTAGGGACGTGCAAGGTATCCAGAGGTATCAGGAGCTCAGGCCCTTCATGAAACAGCTCAGCTACCAGTTTCAGCAACAGCAGCTTGCTTTGCAATGTGTGCGGGGTCAGGCTGTTCTGCTCAGCTTAGCATCAAACACCAAGCCTTCAGCCATGTACCATAGCACATATGACATGCTGGCCAACCATCTCCTGGTAGTGGCTCAACATTGTTGCAAGTTCAGCTGAGCATGTATCTTCATATGCTTGATGGGTATTGGTGCCAACGGTGCAGGTGCAGTGAGAGTGATAGCCTGTGAGTGGAACCCAAATGCCATTGAAGCTCTGCACAGGAATCTGAAGCTGAATGGGGTAGCTGACAGGTGTCAAGTGCTGGAGGGGGACTGCACCCTGACAGCCCCAAAGGTAACACTTGGGGTGTAGACTGAGCCCTTGAGCATTGTTTGTCCAAGTTGCTGACGTCAAGGGTCATTGCACATCAGGCATATAAGTGTTTGCATGTAAGTCAGGCTGCCATTGTGCACCCTGTCAAGTGTGTGTTGTGCATGGTGCCATGAACTCAGAAGCTGTTGTCTTGAAGAAGTTTGGGTAATGTGAGTTCATTGAGGTTCTGGTTCCCCAAGCTTAGTGGCAAGAACAACAGGGCTGCTTACTGACACAGAACACTCCTAAGAGTTGCGTGTTTCTAGCCGGTTTGCAAGCATTTGCTGCAGGATGATGTGTTACTGTCAACAATGTGTCCTTGTCCACAATGTGTCACTGTCAACAATACTGCACTCAACTTTGTGTCACCAGCACTGTTCTACACATTGCTTAGCTGTACCTGTAAGCCTCTGGTCATACTACTGTTGTCACAACTCAACATGAGTTTGTTGCATTCTTCAGGGGCTGGCTGATCGTGTCAGCTTGGGGCTTTTGCCCTCAAGCCAGGGCGGCTGGGCAACAGCCCTGGAGGCGTTGAAAGCAGACACAGGAGGCTGGCTGCACCTGCACCACAACGTGACAGACTCACTGGAGGCTGAATGGTGCCTAGAGACCTTAGCTACTCTGCAGCAGCTAGCTCACCAGCTAGGCAGAAACTGGCAGCTCAGGTATAGTTGTGTCTGGAAGGATTTATCATGTGCAATGCCTGGTGGCTGTCTGGCTCAAAGGAAGAACAAATTGGATCATTCTGATGTTGTAGGACCTGCTACTCAGGTTCCAGGCGTGCATTGCATAACGTCAAGTTACGCCATAAGTCATGCCATCTCTCATGTGCACGTGGTGCAGCAAAATGCAATGTCAAAGCTGAAGTCAAGGGAAGGTCTGTTGAGCGGGTCATGACATGTTGTGCTGTCATGTTGCATCATCACAGTATGTATTGACACCAAGACCTGGTCCAGGAGTACAATACTGGCAGGCATGTACCTGTGTTCAGTCTGCTGTGTGGGGCATGTGTCTGACCATGGCTCAGGCAAGTAGAGGTGGATCTGATGCAGCTGTGTTTCATGTGCAGGCTAGACCATTGTGAGCGAGTGAAATGGTATGCTCCACACATACGCCACCTTGTACTTGATATACATGTTCAGCCAGCAGAAAACGTGCAGCAAAGCATATCTCAGCTGGGGTGAGGGGTATTGCACCAGCCAAAGCAGCAAGCCATAAGTTCTGAGTCTTTGGTGCAAGCAATGTAACTTCCACTGGGCACCAGATCATGTGAAACATACAACGCATGAGTGCCACACACGCCCCAGCTTACCCATGCATGGCAGTTCTGCGTTAACTGCCACAGCCATGTACAAGTGTGACGCTACAACCGCGTAGTTTGTTGTGTTGATAATGACATTTGGCTCTCTGTGGACTCTGTTATCTGCTGCTCGTGGCCGGACACACACTGCAAGGCATGCACAAACAAGGTCCCCGAGCCCTTCACAGCGTCCCAGCTTTCGGACTCCTGTTAAATATTGTGTCCCAAAACCCAGTGGTTTCGGAGGCTCTATGTAAGCGTTACAAGTACAGTTTTGCTAGTTGCTTGCTTGCTTCCGCGTGCCATGCTCGACAAGAAGCAATGACACCTGCTGACGACTTATGGACATCTGCGCACGATGCTGGAGTGCGAGTTTGCTTTGCAAACCCAGGCACAACTGAGATGTGGCTGGTTGACGGTTTAAATAGATCAGCCATTCGTGCAGTCTTATGCCTGCACGAAACAGTATGTACGGGTGCCGCGGACGGCTACGCTAGACTTTGCCGCAGCCCTGCAACCACCCTCCTGCATCTGGGTCCCGGTCTTGCCAACGGCTTGGCGAATCTGCATAACGCTCGCAGGGCCTCAACGCCTGTTCTGAATTTGGTTGGTTGCATGGCAAGCTGGCACGAAGCTGCTGATCCACTTCTGAACATGAACATCAATGCTCTGGCCACGGCGGTCTCGACATCCGTGTCTGTCACCTCCTCAGCTGCCAACCTGTCAAGTGAAATAAGTGCAGCCTGTGCAGCTACTGGAAAATCACAACCAGCAGGAGGCTCTAGGATCAGCACGGTCATTATCCCTCATGACCACACATGGAAGCAGGATACTTCAGGTCAGTCAGCCACACCTTGCCACACTTAGTGCAGCCTTGAAAATATTGTTTTAAGCAGATGCTTGTCCACAGCTCTCACTACCCCAATCACATACCATCACAGTTGGCAATGCTTTCCCTCTATGTCCTGAAAACAGGGCATTACAACTTCTGCCAGCACATCAGCCCATGCTATGTGCCCTTGCAGAGAGTTCAGTCACCCCTGCAGCCCTGCAAGCAAAGCCAGCAGAAACCATCACCATAAATCAGCCTTGCAGTCCTCACCCGTGCAGTCCTCAGCCAGCAGCAATACAATTCTTAGCCTCATGTGCCAAAGCTCTCAAGGCATGTCCTGGAGGCCAAAGCGCAATATACTGTGGAGGTCAAGCATTGCTTCAGGATCATGGTAGCCTTGTCCACTTAGGCAAGATAGCAGCTGCCACTGGAGCAACCCTGATATGCGAGAATGCTTTCCCTCGCATTGACAGAGGTGCTGGCCTTCCACACTTCCAGGTATATGACTGCTACTTTGCTTCCTTTGTGATAGCTCTGTTCAAATGCATCACTCGTACATTCACTGTGATCAAACTGCATGCCCTGGAATGCCCTTGATGCATCTCTGCCACTATGCTTTGGTCCACTTTTCAGTCACATCCATGGCACGATGCTAACTGCAGCCAAAATTCTGTTGCAGAGGCTGGCTTACTTTCCTCAAGAAGCCGCCAAGGAGCTGTCCAAGTTCAGCCTGATGGTTGCAATTGATGCCCGTCTTCCTGTGGCCATGTTTGGTTACAAGTAAGCCCTCACACTGCTCCTCATGCTGCCCCTCATGCTGCCTTGCATACATCTCCTGGTAAGCAGCACCTTGCATGCACCGTCAGCTCACAAGCAGCAGCACATCAGATCTACAGCTTGTATCTATCAGCTCCAGGCCGCTGTGCAATGAATATGTTCATAAGTTGCCACACGAAGCTGGAATCCTACAATCAACAAACGCACATCTGCAACGTCAGCCTGTTGCATGGCAAACAGCAACAGCATGTTTTAACCTCTGCTCAAGTCTTCTGTGTATGACATCAACAAGACACATGTGAAACAAGACCTGCGGTGCGCAGAGATGGACCAAGCCAACTGGTAACCCTGCCTGAGGACAGTATTTGGCAGCTGGACTCTTCTTGCATTGACATTCCTTGGGCACTGCAAGAGCTGGCCCAGCAGACTGCTGCAGAAGGCATCATCCCAGGACACAACTGTCATGGTGTTTTTTCCACTGCTGGCCAACCTTCTATGCCATCAGGTGACTGACTAACACAGGCTATTTTGTCACACAGCTGAGTGCCAATGCCTTGCTACGTGCTGATCACATAGCTACACAGCAGTCAGTATGAGCTGTCTCAAATGTACAGCAAGCCTGTCGCATGTTACATGTCAGCTCTGGCTTGTGCCCTTGCCCTATGAATGAGTTGTCACACAGCTGAGTGCCAACGCCTTGCTACATGCTGACCACACAGCTACATGTAAGTCAGTTTGAGTTGTCTTAAATGTACAGCAAGCCTGTCCCATGATACACGTCAGCTCTGGCTTGTGCATGCTGTGCATGCTGTGCATGCTGTGCATGCTGTGCATGCTGTGCATGCTGTGCATGCTGTGCATGCTGTGCATGCTGTGCATGCTGTGAATGCTGTGCATGCTGCTTGATATTATGGGCGGCAAGGAGGTGTTTGCTGCTATGCAGGCAAGCTGACAGCAAGAAGCATGTGTGCAGTCATTGCCCATGTGCAGCCGGAGGACGCCATTGTTGTGGACGAGTCTCTGACTAGTGGGGGAGCCTACTGGGACCTGTCCAAGGTGTGCCCTTGCTCCTCACGTTCTTTACCTGCCTGGTAGCATCACCTACAAACTCTTTCAGCCTGCGTGCATCCAAGCAAGCATGCATGCTGACTATGCGTTCATTCATAAGCAAGCAAGACATGTCAGGGACAGATACAGCCATGAGCAGCTCCCTGTATGTGTATGCTATGCTGGACTTCAACCTTGAACGGTCATTGTTGTTGAGATTAAACGCGTGCATAGGGTGGAAGCTTGCAATGATGTCAGGGTGACATAGGTGTGCACATAATTGCACTCTGAATATAATTGTTTTTATGCTATCTTTATTTGTCTGGCCAGACAACGTGAGTGAGTTGCAGGGATGTCCCAGGTTTAGTCACCTGACACTGACTGGGGGGGCCATTGGATCAGGGCCCCCTCTGGCAGTGGGGGCCGCCATAGCCTGCCCACACAGACCTGTCATCAATATCCAGGTATTTACAAGGCCATCACACATGTGAATGATGAACAACAGCCATCTGCAAGCTCATGATTGTTGGATCTCCCGAAAGATGTGTGCTGCCGGTGTGTGATTGTGGTGGCTCTGGCCAAAACTGAACTCTGCTTCTGTGTGTGTGCGGGAGCAACAGTGAGTACGTATGCTGGCAGGCTGATGGCAGTGCCATGTATTCACTGCAAGCCCTGTGGACACAAGTCAGAGAAGAGTTGCATGTCATCACCATCATCTGTGCCAACAGAACCTATGCTATCTTAAAGGTGAGCTGTGACAGTCGATTGTGCTGCAGTTTGTTCAGTAATATCTGATTTGAGATGAATTCTGTGTTGATCAGCTGCACACAGCATGTATTGCACTCAGGGGAGCATCTGACACTGTCTTGCATGTACCACAACAGCAATCTGGAAAATATTGTTGGTGCTGCACCTGGTATCAGACAATTTCTCTGTTTTTGGATTTGACACAGCCGCATATGCTTTTTGCAGCTTGAGTTGGCTCGCCAGAAGATACCGCACAGAGGGCAAGCCACAGCATCGCAAGCACTCACAGACATTGGACGCCCATGCATTGACTGGGTGTTACTTGCTGGAGGCATGGGTGTGCAGCATGCTGTCAAGGCGTGTACAGTTGAGGAAGTGGCCGCCGCACTCAACCAGGCTCTGCTGTACAAAGGACCTACTTTGATTGAATGCTTGCTGTGACATGTTGCTTGAACCCAGACCCTTGCCACTATATTCAAGCATTGTGTGGACATATATGTCATGCATGAGATTTCACAAATTTGAGGCCTCAATATTCCAATATGGGCACGGACCTAGATATGGACGGTCAGAGTATCAGAAGTGTCACAGCATGTCATTGCAACATGCTCAAATTGAGTGCAAAGAATATCGAATCACTGCCCCGCTACAACTGTTATGCCAACCACAAGATGTGTTCAAACTCCAGACCCAACATTCACACTGAAGTGAAACAGAGTCTGATGCAAATACTGGGCTAAACCCCTGGATCAAGTGCTGCGAAAAGCCGACATCGCAACGTACATTGTCAGTAAGATGCTCACGCATTATACTGCAGTTGTCATCTGAAGTCAGGACTTCCAACAAGCACCGTTCACGTTCATTTACGAAAACGGTCAAGGCCATGACAGGACACACAATGAACCAGACTCGCAGCACGGCCTTTCTGTGGGTAGTCGATGCTTGAAGGCTTCAACCAGTGCAGCATCTAACTGTCCTAAGTAAAACATGGACAAGCTGTTCCAGGGTTGCCTGTAACTACACATGGAAATGTAGGCAAGATTGTGAAAGGTAGTCAAGAATGTCAAAGGGCGGGTGAGCTGGAAAGACTCTGCATTTGCCACCAGGCATATGTTCCTCAAATGAGTCAT
>JAABUP010001874.1_pt1 | contig 42860 bp, 51 predicted proteins | sample 5559201 | NCBI WGS metagenome assembly JAABUP01 (sample SAMN10711887, study PRJNA513373) | rock metagenome | isolation source: Antarctica rocks | place: Antarctica
CCAACTGGATGATCATCCGGCTCATGAACTGGCAACAGCTATAGCTATAGAATGTACCGGTATGCATAGTTACAATGACAATTTACAAAGATAGTTGTTGCACATGTACTTGCTGCTAACACATTTTGTATCTGGGCCCTATTCAACATTGTTGATGATTGCCATGCTTGCGTAAGTTAGCTTGACTTGTTCACTCGAGCTCACAAAAGTTTATCTTGTATGCTCGTCACACTCCGGATAAAACCAGCTTTCATCCAATTTACCTCTCTGTTAGCCAGCACTTGTAAGCTGTCAGGATAGAATCCGGGTACATCCAAGCCATTGGCTGTAGCCAGGATTAATCTCTCCCTCAAACCTTAGTAGAGGACTCCGGAGGAAGTTCAAAGCAGTCGTCAACATCTTGGCATCTGCCAAGTAACAACAGAGATGAACGCCAAATGCAGTACCTTTGCTTTGATTGGCCGAGAAGCAATGCAACTGCTTGCTTCTACAGTAGTTCAGATAGAAACCATAGTGTATCATTGGAGTTGCCAAGCATTGTTTGATCCTATCATCAATAAAACATTTATGCCATATCACCCATCTGCAATTGTCAGTGCAAACTTTGATATTTCACCATATCATGACAATGCAACAGCTGCAGCACAGACAGTATGTATTATCTGAGCATTAATGAGCATAACAATACATATCGTACACCAAGCATGCACATGCACAGCTTAGTGAACAAAGTGCGTCTAACTGCATGCACATTGGTTGAAAGTTACATTGCATTGCACCTGGCAATGTAAGATTAAGTTTGGTATATGACCAACAAAGTTGCTCGTCACATTGCACACATCAACCTTTTCAATGAGCGGGCGCAGCATGCTAAACTCATTCGCAGCTCAATGGGCACAGCAGCTTTTCCCATGAACACATGTGGAGTAGATGATAGCTGCTGTCCAGCCACAATAGATGGAACTGCTGCAGGGCTGAACCATGCTATGATGAACATGCATTTGCCGGACAGCTTCAAACATTTGATGCCAGCTGCTTGGTTACTACCATTCTGCTTGAAGAATGCAGCAGCAAAAGTGACCTTATTTTTCCCAGACACATGCATGCCTGCTAGCTGCATACAGCTGTTGCTTTGCTTTGAATTTGCCTGCCTCACTGAACCCAAATCTGGCTTTCCTGTTAGCGTTTGACAAGCAATTTCAATAGCAGCCTCAAAACCAGAGAGATAAGTTGAACATGCTGCAGCTGTGGCTTTCTCTGCAAGCTCCAAGAATGCAACCTGGGACAGGTTTCCCAGTAAGTCGTACTGCTTGATCTGAACACCAAAAACGCCTGATGTTTCACTTATCGCCCTCAGCCCCTGCCAGCAAGACTGCCAATCATCCTTGAGTTGCTGCACGTCCAGCTGTTTGTGCGCAGCTGTTTCCTGTAAGCTGTGGGTCACGTACTTCATATGCAGATTGATTACAGCAAAGGGGACAGCGGTCGCGCTGGCAAGCCTGACTCGTCCTGCCAGCAGCTGCAGCTCAAACTGAGTCTCTGCTAGAATATAGCTTGGTTGTGTTACGGCTGCCACAATAAAGTCACTGCAAGTGAGACTGACTACGGTAAATTTGGCTGTATCCAAGAGCGAGCTGCTGCCTTGAATGGCTTGAGCCTGATACGCTATCAAGCGACATAGGTTGGGCACATCCAGGTGCTCTTGACTAGACGTCCCAGAAACAAAGTGTGCTTTTTGCTCTCCGGCCGCTGACACCACCAGGTAACATTTCGCATCGAACGGCATTGCTCGCCGGCCAAGCTTTGCTGGGCGCAACTTGTGACACTGAGAATAACTGACGCCGTAAACGGCATGTTACGTAACATGCTTACGCGTTGACTGTTGACATCTCAAGTCTGGAGCGTTTGCGTGTGGACGTTGCCGGGCGCATGTTGCTGTTGACCGTCGCAGCTCGTACGTAGCACAGCAATGGTGGTCTTTCAGCATGTCCTGCAAGGGGTTAGTGTTGTGCATGTTGCAACGGCACATTCACGACCCCCCTGGTGGACTCCGAGCGCCTTGCGCCGAGACAGGGATGAGCAGCATCTGCAGCGACTTGGTTGCAAATCTTGTCGGTGCCGAGCTGTTCATGCAGCTGCGACCCAGTCTCAGGATGCCACCTTGCGGCAACAGACAGACCAAGGTACGAGCAAAGTCTTGTGTCACAAAATTCAGAGCAACAGCGTTGCCGTGATCAGCACTGTGTCACTGTGCTAAATTGCCGTTGCAGACTTAGATGCACAGCCTGACCACCGCTATCAAGGTGTTGCCTGGGTTGTTGATCAAGGTACAGCACCTTGCAAGAACTTGCAGGCGCTATCTCTGTTTGCGCCTGCACAAGCACTCAAAAGTGCTAAATTCATGCTGAACTTGAGCTCTCAACACAGAGTCAGAGTTGGCAGACGAGGCTCGTCAAGAGGAGCAGGAACCGCAGCTGCAGCGTATGCAGTCAGCAAAGCCGCCACAAATTAAGCACATTGATGAAGATCAGCCTGTGAGGCATAAATTTCACAGGTGCAGCAAGCGTATTCTATATTTTGATTGTGTTTTTCTGTTGGTATATTCCTATGATGGTTTGCAAACACGCTGGTTTGCCTGTTGCAGGCGGATGATGCAGGCTGCAGCAAATGGGCAGGCATCAGATGTCAGTGAGATTCTGGACGAAATTAAAGAGGATGGACTTGAGCCAGGACCATACGCATACCATGCACTGGTCTTTGCACATGTCAAAAACAAGGACTCAGACGAGGCCCTTGCGGTCATGAAGCTCATGCACAAGCTAGGTATATACAACTACAGAGCTGACTCACATGCTTTTTGCTATTGTACTTTGATCTGTGGCCTCAGCAGACATAGAACATCATGGCATGTGCTGCTGTGCAGGGCTGCAGGCTGTGGCGCAGAGCTATTGTGCAGTGATTTACAGCTTTGTGAGTGACAGCCAGCTAGAGCTTGCCATGAGAGTCTTTGCAAGCATGCAAGCATCAGGCATCAGCGCATATTCAGGCTGGCTCACTATCACAAATCAGCTGTACGCTGCTGGCCAGCAAGACCTGGCAGATCAGTTTTTGTTGAACAGGCAGCCTGACTGGCAGCCTGATGCTGATTTGTATGTGCATATCATCAAGTCAGCATGCTCAGCCAGCGCAGACAAGCCTGCCATTTACATTGCAAGATCAGCAGATCCAGCTCCCTCAACAGAGTCCTCAGAGACTGATGCCGACCAGCTTGCTGACGCATCGAATATTTTGGAGGAAATGAAGGTAATTGGTTCAGCAAACAGTCGACACATATATGCCAGTTCCTTACACTTCCCTACCTGTTGGCTTGCACCACAAGTTGTACAGGCAGTAAGCATCAACTTGACCCTCTGCAGACACACAAACATGTGCAGCAGACACACAAACATGTGCAGCAGATTGGTGATGCAGCTTGTGCTTCAGGCCAGGGGTGTCACTCCAGGGTTACGTCATATGCACCCCATTTTGGAAGCACATGCAAAGACGGGGGCAAGCTCAAGCGCAGAAAAATTTGTTCAAAACATGGTCATAGGTCGAGACATCGCGCCCGATGTCAGGTCATTTGAGCTTGTTGCTCGGGTGAGTTGAACAAAGTCATGGCTATGCATGCATCGATGAGCTGCAAGCTCCCCTCATACTTCTGAGCATATTTAGTGCCTGTCACGTAAGATCAAGCTTTGGCTTTTGCAGGCACATATGCAGTCAGGCAAGGATGGGGTGGTGGAGAGTTTGACTAATATTTCCAGTGATATATCAAAAGCTGGCCTGCGACCCAGCAAGAGGTTTCAGATGCTTTTGGTGGAGGCGAATTTGCTTGAGAATAATCTGGAGGCAGGTCTCGTGACAGCATCCATGCCCTTGTCAAGCTTGTAGACATGTCTGCATTGTCAGCGCAGTTCTGTTTGTTCAGGACAGCAGAAAGCGGCCACCAACACCACTTTCGCTGAAAACCAATCACATGAACATGTACATCTGCTTAGGGCGTCAGCAAATCTGAACACATGGCAATGCTGAAACCACTGTGATCTGCATCAGTGCCTACCATGCCTAAAGCTGTAGCACTTGTGCCAGTAGTATCACAGCTGCCTGATGCTCAGACAACCCTGATGCTGCAGGAAGCTCTTGTTCAATTTCGGACCCTGCGCACAGCTGGGCGTATCAGAGGAGTGATGCGACTTCTGCCAGACAAGGTCCTGTACAGCTTGCTGCAGAAGCTGAGCTCAGCCAACATGCCAGCAGAGCTGCTGCGCATGATGAATGCCATGCATGTGGATGGACGCCGCATGCCTGCTGTTGACGAAAGCACCGTGGACAATGCTGCCTGCTCTCTGCTCACTTCATGGCTTGCCGGCGCCCGGTCCACTGCCTCACAGAGCTTTGAAGGTGCTGGGCGTCGTTCTGACAAGCAAGCTTGTTTGTCTATTCAATGGCCATGGCTGCTCTGCATAATGAAAGTGTTGCTGACCCAAATGTAGGCTCACCTGATCAATGAAATCATGTTGACAAATGCATGGCCCACCTTGCAAAAGTTGGTCTGTCTGAGGTCTGTCTGAGGGAAAGTCCTGTGCTGGTGCATGGTACTTGGTGCTGACAAGACAGCAAACCACAAAATGTGCAGCAGTAGGAGTTGCACTGGTAATCTTGTTTGGGTCGGACATCCTTACTAGGGAATGAATGCAGGGGTTATGGCTCAGCCAAAGGATGCAATTGATGAGATCACACAAGTGGAAGGTGTTAGCATATTGGGGGGCAAGTATGCTGTTAATGCCGAGGGTAAGATCTTGTCGCCTTCCAGCCAGAAGGTTCCCCAGCTGAAGGCAGAGCTGACAGCTCGCAATCTCTCAACAGAGGGCAACAGGGAGGAGTTGAAGAGACGAGTCATGGTTAGTCACTGTGGTGTGATTGTGTCTTGCAACCTTTACAGCATACTTAGTTGCTTGTCGTTGCTCAGTTATGCACCTATCAGTTGGAATGATGGCATTCATTATCAGCTGCAGCTTGTCATTGTTGCTCATAGCTTACATTTATGCAATTTTAAGTGACACCATCTGCTGGCATGCATGAACAGCTCATGCATGCAAAGCTTCTCTGCAGTTTGCAATGTGATTCATCCAGAGGCATCCAGAGGCATGCCAGTTCTGCAAATACTTCAGCTTTCGCAGATCTAGAATGGGTGCCTAATGGGTTGCAATGCCCTTTTGAGGTTGTTTTCATATTGGCTGCAGATGTGCTGGGGGTCCTCACTTTCTTTGCACTGCTTGTACTGCTTCTGTATCCTCTAACTTTGTGCATGCAGGCAGCAAGGAATGCAGAGCCTCCTGACATGGCTAAAGCCATTCGCAAGAAAGAGGCTCAACGGGATGCTAAGCGCAACAAGCTGGCGAAGGCCATGAAGCAGGATGCTGCCGCCAGCAAGACTGGGGAGACGGCCCCTGCTGGCTCCATTGACGATCGTAAGGCCAAGATTCAGGTATGCTCAATTGCCCTGCTACTGCCAGCTGCAGACATCTAGTCTGCCCAGAACCTCAATCATCAATTGGCCTGCTGACTTTTGTTCTGCCTACCTTCCTCATAGAGTCATTACATCAGCTACTCGCCAGCCTTTGCTCCCTTTCTCACCTGCTCATCCACTCCTTGCTCAATTGTTCCCTCAATGACCTACATGTGTGCTTGCTCGGTCGCGCAGGTTGTGGCATACGGAGTAGGCAAGTCAACAGTCAAGGAAGAGTTTGAGGCGGTTGTGGACGACGAGGAAGAGGGCGTCACTCCAGATGATGAGGCCATAGAAGACACAACTGTGGATCCCATGCAGGTGCCCTTGCTGTAGTTGTGGTTGCACCCCTAATAAGCATGCTGTGAAATGGTTGTTTATCAAGGTCAAAGGAATCTTTGAAGGCCTAGCTGGCTCCAGAACTAGAACCAATGAATTTACACCAAAGAATTAAAGCATCTGCCTAACAGTGAGCTTGCTGCTTGTGAGTTCATTGAGCTGCTGGGTTGAGAACACTGTGTTTCTGCTTAGTCAGCAGCTTTCCAGGGAGCCTTTTGTACTTACAGGCATCTAACACAGCCACAGCTGTCGAAGATGATGACTATGTGGTCGGAGATGATGATAGCCCAGATGTTCTGATGGAGGATGGCGAAGACATCATGGATGATCAGCTGCCCTCAAGGGGTGAGGGGGCAGCTGCACGGCAACAGACTGCTGTTGCAGCAGCTGTGCATCGCTCTGTTTCAAATGCAGATGCTGGGGCAGATGTTGCCCTGCAGTTACTGTGCATCTGCGAGACTCTGGGGGGTTCAGCTACAGCCGGTGATTATAAGCAGATTCTGCAGGTATACATCACATGGCTAGCTGTCTTGGCTGGCACTTGCTGCATATATCTGTAAGTGGGTTCAGCACACAAAGCATTGTGCCAGCAAACATGAATGATCTATACGGACATGCTGTACATGTCACTGCCCCTTGCTGCTGTTACACCTGCTCTGTTTGGCCAGCAAGCTTCACATGGCAGTCCTGCCTGCAGCAAATTTGCAGACTGCGCGGCCACAACTGTGAGTTCTTGCTTGTTCCAGGTCTGTGAAACAGAGGGCAATGCTGTTGTTGCTCGCAACATAGTCAGGTCATGGCATGAGGTGCTACAGACAGCCTATGATCCAGCTAGTGTGAGCAACATGTATCATAGGGCAGCAAGAGTCTGTATCAGTAATGACAGCAGGCTTCTGGCCCAAGAAATTTGCAGAGACATGCAGTCAAGGGGAATCAGTGTAGCTGCAGGAGTTACTCGAGCGCAATGAGCAACCTGATAGCGATTCTGATGAGGGAGACTGAAATGCTGCATTTGCACAAAGTTTTCCTTGATAGATTGGATCTCAGATACACGTTCCCAAGGATACACTAATTTGCAGAGGTTGGTAAAATGCCTGGACCATAGAGATATTGTGTCAGATACAGCATGCAGTCAAGCAAAGGCTGTGTTAGGCTGCGCGATGCATTGCAAATAGTTTAGGCGTCATCATGCAATCTATGTCTGACAAGGACAAACAAGCTTTTGGGTTGCTGTGACACCACGTGCTATGTCTGTGATATTCTGGAACAGTGATGCATGCAACATGATCTCGCAAAGAAAGCCTCCCACACGACAGTGATGAGGCTTAATTGCACACGCAGCATTAGGGTCAATGACTGCTGCATTCAGGTCAAACACGAGAGCGCAGCACTGCCAGCTGCTACCAGACTGAAGGTCACCTGTACACGTGTGCATTGGCCAGTGGACACAATCAAGCAGGCTGAAAATTTGGCAAAGGTGTACATAATCAAGCAGGCTGAAAATTTGGCCAAGAAATATGCATTGTGAGCATGTGTGTCTCCTGACTGCTTGTGCAACAAAGAACCGTGGACTTCTACGCAACAAATAGTCAGGTACGTTTTCATCTTCTGCAGCCATACTCCTGCATGATTCCTTACATGGTTCCTGATATGGTTCAGAGTCATGTCCCTCAATCCAATCCAATGCGCCGCCGCTCTGCCGTCAGCTGCATGCCTCAAAGGAGTGTGAACACATGCAATAATCGATGACCAATGACAGACAAAGGATAGCATAAGGACTGCAGGTTGTGTCAGGATTCATCCATCGCAGTGTATGGTATGCACAATTTTGACCTTTATGCCCATGCTCTGCTTACCACTTTTTTCACTCTCTCCAGGGTTGTCACGTTATGTGAATGTTCAGTGCTGCAGTTGTCCAAACCATATGGGGGACTCAGCTCAACCTGCATAATCACAATTTTAGGCTATGTGAGGTGCTGCACCCGAGAGATCAACAACAGTAGCATCAAAACAATGACAAGGCATACCTCATTGAGAATCACTATATTTTGCTGTTTCCAATGGCATGGCATTGTCTTTGACAATGCATCAAAGACTTGTTGAGCTTCACTGCTGACTCCAACACCAGTCTTGGCTGCTTCTGCTTGAGCAGCCTAAATAGCAATGAACGCAAACAACTCTTCTCAAGTCATCCTGACTGCTAGTAGATCCACAGGTGCGTTATTGCAAGCCCAGTTCTGACCTGTAGTGCTTTGGCCTCTCTGTCCTTACATCTTTGCGCGTCAACCGTTGGCAGTGGTGCCATTGGTCGACCAGCCGACGCACCCCGTTGCACACTCTGCAAGACAGGATACGCAGCTTGAGTGTCCAGCTGCCATGCTTACACTAGCAGGTGTTGCGCAAACCGAAAGCTGAAAAGTAGGTATGCTATGCGGAGACCAGGTTGCAACCTTGAGATAAGCGACCTTCAAAAGTCGTAAATTGCTGTGGAAAGGTGTGGAACCTTGCTGCTGTATCAATACGGTATCGCTGGCGCTGTCAAAGGCAAACACCTCCCCTTGCACCTGTTCACCCTGTGTCACAACTGACACTGCACAACCGACCGGAAAGTCGGTTGCCGCCACATCAGACATGCACTGAGATATCAAAGCCTGAGTTGGGCACGCAGGGCCGACTCAAAGTTGAACCCGGGCACCGCGACTATAGCAAAGCGTTGACGCACAAAAAGGTCAGCTCCATGTGTGACCAGACCTTGCGGAAATTTTGGAGGATTGAACACAGACAGAGATTTGGCTACTTTTGTCAAGGAGTGAAATGAGCAATTTGGACCGACGCTGGGTTGCACTTTCGATATCGATGTCAGTCCAGACCTAACGAGGCAGTCACGAAAATTGTCACGGGAGCACATGGCTGTCGGCCCTCTTCTTCCTCGAGACTTTCATATCGGCGTCTTCCAAACGTAGTCATTCGAGAGTACGACGTCGGGAATACGAGTGTGTGGAGCGTTTGTTCTGCCCGAGTGGTCAGGCAGTTGATGTACACGTGGCGCCCTGCGGCAGTTTTGCAGCTACTTCGCTTTTAGTCCAGCAGGACAGCTTTGTCAAGATCGCCAGAAGCAGTTATGCAGTTCAGGCCGGGACCGCCAATGCATGGCATGCCCGCTTTTCCAAGGCCTCCATTTATGAACGGCAGTCTGGCCATGCCACCAGGTGCAATACAAGGTGTACACTATGTGCTCTGTGACAATTAGGCTTCTAGGCTGATCTGTGAAAACCTGTTTGCACCAGGCCTGCCTCCGCCACACTTGATGCGTCCACCTTTAATGATGCCTCAACCTGTCGGTCCGGTGGTGCTGACCCCACCAGGTATGATCTTACCTTTTTGTTTTGCAGTCTCGACTGTGTCCTGTGTCTTATTTCTGAGTCTGTAGAGGCCTTGACCCTCTGGCTTTCTTTTGTTCAGGCAGCAACCCGTCGCCAGCACCAGCACAGAAAAGCACGACGTTGTATGTTGGGAAAATTGCATCTTCAGTATCAGATGAGACTGTTCAGACACTGCTTGAAGCCTGTGGCCCTGTGAAGTCCTGGAAACCAATGCAAGATCCAGAGACAAACAAGTCGAAGGGGTTTGGCTTTTGTGAGTATGAAACCGCAGAGGGCGTGCTCAGAGCCTTGCGCCTCCTGCACAACCTCTCACTAGATGGCCAGGAGCTGCTCCTAAAGTGCAACACTGCAACGCAGCGATACATTGATGACTACCAGACAAGTAAGCACCGGCAAGCAGAGCGCAAAAAGCAGGAGGCATCCCAACCAGATGGCGATGCAGAGGTCAAAGCTGAAGCGGAGACAGAGGAGACCGATGATCAGCAAGATGATGCCATCTTGGCCAAGATCATGGCACTTGTCAGCGACAGAGCAGCACAGCAGGCAGGTAGCATTGCTGCAGATCAGGCCACAGACCTGCTCAATGACATCCTGCCTCCGCCTCCCAGTCGTGACCGCAGATCGCTTGGGCGTGATCAGCTCTCAGCTAGCAAGGAGCGCACTCACACCAGTCGGGAACGGGAGAGAGGCACGAGCGCAGACAGGAATGCTGAGCGCCAGCTTGAGAGGGAGCGGCAGCGCGAGAAGCGGGAGGTAGAGATGCGGCAGGCTGAGCAGGAGCGCGCTTACCAGAAGAGGCTGAAAGAATGGGAACACACTGAAAGGTATTAACTCTCGTTCCTGCCATTCAGACAACAAGCATAGGTACCATGCCAACTAAGGGCCAACACAAGTAGTTCCAGCATGTTGGCAACCTGCCCAGCATGGTGTTTATGGTTAGACGGCTTCATGTTACAGGGCCCATAATGCGCATGGGGTGTCGGCAGAGAAGTTCACAGTTGACAATACACCTGGGTGTTGTTGCAGACATGCGCTGGTTGCCTGCCTCAGCTGAGAGTGATGTGACTCATGTCTGACAGGCTTGCCTGGTAAGCCTGTTATGTCTCTTGATTGACGTCAGTGAAATAGCCCTCCTTCTACCTTCTTCAGCAAGTCCACTGCAACAAATCCATAAGTTGCACTCTGCTTGAAGCTGGTCTTGCTCTTGGGCTTCCATTTACTATGCCAAACCTGAGGCTCCTGCTGAAGCACCAACTACTGTGCGATGCCAGACTCTATACTCGTAGCTTTCAAAGCAAGCAGGCCTATGTCCCTGACCACTGAATTGCCACAACACACAACTTCTGTCTGATTGGAGGTTGCCTGTTGCGCCTAGTATCCCTGCAAACATGCAACACGTGTGTCACTTCACGTGACATCAGCATGTAGGTGGTGTTGAGTATGACTTGTGTCACAAGCTGCACAGCAATGCTGGCTGTACCGCATACACAGCTATTGATAGGTAGACTGGCAGCTTGGTCCACACTACAAGGTATGTGGGCATCTTAATGCCATCATGCCTTCTTGCCTGCTGGTTTGTGCCATGTGTGTCTGCCCCTTATACGCTGTGAGGTCATGCCATCCGGTATAGCGCGATGTCTCATGCTGCCGTGTCACATGCCAAAGTCATAGTGAAGCATTGGTGCGATGCTTTTGATGCTGCAAGTCCCCTTGTGGGCTTGTGCTTGCATCTATAGTCTGCAACTGCAGGCATATCTGAATCCAGTATGTCGATGGCAGCAGCTGCATGCTAGTTGCGCTTTTATGATAGGTGTCACATTATGTGGACATGTTGTTGCTTCAGCTGAGTCCATGCTTAGACAACTGATATGGTCATGATGCAGGCTACGTGATGAAGCCGTTGAGAAAGAGCGGGCAGACCGCAAAGCAGCAGAAAAGGATCGCATCAAGCTTATCCGCACTGACAACGAGGTTGGAGATGAGGATGAAGATGATGAGCCCTGGGCTCGCAAGGCCATTCACATAAGGTGAGCACACAGTGTGCTCTTGTTATGCTGTGAGCCTTCATGCCTCCTTCTGTAATTGCAGCTAAGAGTATACAGTAAATCTTGCTGGGTTACGAAGTGATACTGCTTCCTGTGCTGACATACGCCCAGATTATCAATTTCTTCAGAGATGATGCATATTTGAGGGTGATGTTGGGTCCTGTCAAAACTGTTACTATGTAATTTGTAACTGTTACTCATGCAGTCGCCATGCTGAGAGCCGGCGGCGCAAGCGCAAGGAAGAGGCAAGGCAGGATGCAGCTGACCAGGAAGCTGAGGAGGCAGAGCGCGCTGCTGCTCACCAGAAACGGCAAGAGGAAGTCCGGCTCAGAGCTGATGGTCAGCTTTCTGTTCAACCTCCTTCCTTTACTTGCCCGGGTTGCCTGTTAGCCTGTGCATTTGCTTCATTGATCAGGCCTTGTGCACAAGGCTGTGTGTTTCTGAGCAGCTGAGCATCCTTGCCAGGCTGATGTGAATTGGCAAGTGTCCGTCATCACCTGCATAAGATTGCTGTGACTTTGCAAATAGGCACATTCACTGCAAATATGGTGTTCATCTGATCTGCAAATCATATCAAAGGCATCAGCAATTGCCCTGCCTAGCTAAACATGCTCTGCCAGACATGCTCTGACCATGTCCTGCGTGTCACACACAGAGGAAGCAGCCAGGTCTGATACCGAGGAGCATGACCAAGATATGGCCAATGGGGCTGAGGAAGAGGTTGACCACAATGATCCCATCTACCAGGCCATGATGGCGGCAGCTCAGGCCCCACCGCGCTCTGTCTCCCCGTATCAGCAGCACCCCAGCCCCTCACCGCTCACTACAGCTGACACTTTGCCTCCAGACAGCACTGCACTCAGATCAGCTGCTGCCCCTGCTGCCAAGGGCGGCTGGCACACTGTCTTTGGTGGGGATGAGGATCAGGATGCGCCTCAGCGAAGGCTCATTCCACTCAACTACAGCGAGGAGGAACAGAAAGCTGCACAGGCAGCAGCAGCAGCAACAGCTGCTCCCACAGTAGCTGCCCCAGTGATCAACAAGGATGAGGAGATAGAAAAGCTGAAGAAGCAGATACCTCGTAGCATGCAGACCCTTGCTACAACAGCCATCAACTGGGACGCATACAATGCTGGTCAGCCCAAGATAGGTCAAAAGGTTGGAAAGTGGGTTTCTGGGCAGATTGAGAGGCTGCTGGGACAGCAAGAAGCCACACTGCTCAACTTTGTCCAGGGAGAGCTAAACAAGCATTCTACGCCTAACGCTTTACTAAATGAGCTGGGTCCAATTCTTGATCTGGAGGCTGAGGAGTTTGTGTTGAAGCTTTATCAGATTGTTGTGTTTGAGTCTTCCAAGTTTGCCTTGCTGGGCCACACATGAAGTATACTTACAGAGCTGCTGCGAGTAGGCCTCTAATTGTCGTTTGTGTCACTTGAGCATGCTTAACTTTTGGTGTTGGCTGACTCGTGGCATTAAACCAACAAACTTTTGATTATGACCGAACTGCTGGCTTGCGCACACTCTACAGATCTTTCGACTAAGACATAAACGAGTTCAGCTCTCGTTTACATCAAGCCACCTGTCCTGATACTGTCATGTGTGCAGAATGTTGACCTGTCACCACGCAGTATGCCGTGCCCACCACCGCCGTGTCAGTGTGATCCCAAAGCATATTCAGCTCTTACAGCATGCATTATTGCACTTCTGATGTCCATTATTACTCCCTGTATGGAAAACTGCCATGCTCACAGCTTGGTATCAAATGAGCTGCAATCATGGCAGTGGCCAACTTGCTGTTTGTGTCGATTTGCAGTTGCAGACTGAGCCGGGAACTAGCATGTTCTGCAAGATTTTACAACTCAAGATGACACACAGTTTGCTGATCATGACTGCTGGAGGGAAACCTCCAGTTCATGATATTTCAGCAGTACTTCTGCTCCAGCTTCATCTTTCTGATGACAGCCAAATGCTCTTCTTGCTGATGCTTCAGTGCAAGAGTCAGTTTTTGCACCTGAAAGACACATGCAAGAGGATTGCGATGCATGCCCTGACATGTGCATGATGGCAACACAATTCATCAACTGTAGCTTGAGTTGCACTGTCAGATTACCCAGCTCAGAATTTTGCTATGCGTATCATGGCAGAGATGGCAGTGGCAAGCAAAGTCACGCAGATGGCTATGCCGTTGCATGCCTACCTCGAGTGCATGTCCTGCCTGCTGCTGTGTGCTGTGTTCTTCAACCTGTGTTGCACAGAGCTCCCTGTCATGTTTTGCAGTATACACTTTCTCAAGCACCTCGTGCCACTCACGCTGCGTGCTTGTTTCGCAACAGCTATGGCCAAAGCTATGCAGATAGGGATCGCCGAAGAGACTCCAAAAATTAAGTATGCTCCAAGCGAACAGACACCACCTTGAGCAACCTGAGTAACATGCTGGTCAGATCGAGTCATTCGCTGGGACGGCCGGGTGACAATGCTTACCGCAAGCCCTATACTCGCGAAGGGATTTGGCAGCTGGTTCAAATGTGTGCGGCTTCTGCTTTGCATGCCTTGCGAGGACCAACCCACTTGTCTACCTCAGCCTAGCATAGCACTGCATAGCTGATTGTAGAGACATGTGGTGTTGGACATACGCTGCAAGTGTGGACTGCACGTACTTGCCGCGCAATTAGCTTGAGCAACACAGACGTCAACAAATAGCTATAGCTTGCTTGACCAGCTGTTCATTTCCCTGTTCATGCTGCGATGCTTGATCGAATGCATGAAATGCACATGAGGTGATAAGAATTTGATGCCATTCTTGCTTGCCGTAGCTGGGTGCAGCACAAGCGCCCTTGTGCAGTCGCAGATGTGGTCTAATTTTAATGCGCATGTAATGTACAAGTCTCAATTGCAGTTACTATGAACAAGCATGCCTGCATGCATGCATGCATGTACTATGTACTTACGTAACGAAAACGATAACGGTATACCGTCATGTCATCAGCAGCATTTGGCGCTCACACAAGCAAAATTCACGGCACAAGCACAAACATTGTCAGTGCCGCCCCTCCATCGCTGAAGAACAAGAAGACTACAAGCTTGTGTATTATGACTTCCATATTGACGTCTTGCATTGATCATGACAGTGGTATCTAGTATCCGATCATATGCTAAGTTAGACTTCTTTTTGCTCCATGCAAGGTGACAATTTTCTGATGGCGATTGTGTCTGCGTCACTCTTTGTCTGTTTCGTTTTCTGATGAAAGACCGCAATTTAGTCAAAAGGGCGAGCTGGCTGTAAAGTCCTATTGATTGATTGATTGATTGATTGATTGATTGATTGATTGAATACGACCGAAAAACACAAACGAATGAAGCCGGCACTTTGATCAACGCACTTGTACTGGTCAAACGCAGTCAGCGCGACTTGAGCGAACCAGATCGCATGCAGCCTCGTGTTTGTGCTTCACGACTTTGCCTGTCTGGAAAGTCTTTGACCGCGACAAGGTCAGCAGGCACATTTTCTCCTGCGACAGGCCATCACTGCATACTAAAGTTCAACTCAATAGCTTTGCACCGGCAGGCCCGCCCGACGCACGGTGTACTTCCGTCTGCATCAGCGAAAGCTGCAAGTGGGCCCAAGTCAGGTCTTGTCGGACCGGAAAGGTGAGGTGAGGCCACTTGTAGTGTTTCACCTAGTGCATATCGACTGGCACAGTCGCTTTGCAGGTTCCAGGACGGTGCTCTGCCCGGAACGTATTTTGGGCCAAACGACCAATGTGCAGAAAGCATAGAAATACAATTTCAGACTGGGACAGATGATCAGCTGGTAGCAAATTGCCTTTCCAGTCAAGTTTTTCAGCAGTTCAAGTGTTGCCTTTGCACGTGTATATGCTGAACTCAGGGCATTCGCGTTCCTGTTGGCAGTAGCCTGCTGCAAGCTGCAGAGCTATCAGGTGCTGTCAAACCAAACAGGTATGCCAATCTTCAAGCATCTAGGGCTCAAACAGCATGCACTGACTAAAGACTTCAATGTCATGCAGAGACTTCTGTTTTGAAGGCAGCTGCGAGCTGTGCCAGCTCGAGGTCAAGGACGGGGCACAGGAATTGGGCCCAAAAGCACAACGTGGTGGGTATCTTTGACAAGGCAGGAATCTTGTGTTTCACAGCATTGCCAAGAGTGGTACGGTTTGCCTTGCATTTCAGGTTTTCAGGAGCTTGTGCGTAGCTGTTTGACAGCCGTACCCCATAGGCAGAATGGGCTTCTTCATGTCAAGGTGTTGAGTGAAGAATCTGTGTGGGCAGAAGGCGTTCTTTAATCAACTATCTTTGTTATACTCAGCATTTGTTTGCCTTCACAACTGCTCTTCGAGACTATTTGACTAGGCACATGTCAGCACATGCATGCTGTTGACTGAGCACACCTTTGCAGACGTTGGTTGCTGCATCCTGTATCTGAAGACAAAGATTGGTGACACTACTGGATTGACACAACAATGCGTGACAGATCACCATAAGTCCTCAAGCTCTTTGAGTGGTCGTCCCAGGAAGCTGCTACGCTTCTTGCTGTTCATGTAATCATCGCTTCCCGTGCTGTTGCTGGGCTGCGCAACACAGGCACGCAAGTGAAAGGAGAAGTGGGCCGGTATAGTACAGGCTGCACCTCCTGGAAACTGATGAGTCCCTAGTATTTGAAATCAAACATCATAGCAATCATGAGTGTATGCAGTCAAGTCATATGAAGTCATGCAAAGTTGTCCAGCTGGCCTGTTCCCGTACCGATGCTTGCTGTGACCAGCTGTGGCGCAGGCTGGCTGATCTGTGGACAGGTTTGCGGAAAGGTGTGAGGGAGGGCAGAGGCTGCTCGGCGTGCGCCAGTACCTCCTGCACTTCCGCATCCTGCACTTCCGCATCTGTGTGATCCTGATTGCCCACAGACCCACTCCCTGAATGGAAAAATATAGTGACACTCCCGTCTATGTCACACAGTTGATGTTCTACTTGGTTCTTGCCCAGCATATCATATTTGCTTGCATAAACCCAGTGCAAGTAAGCAATTGATTTATGCTGAGGCTCCTGTGTACAGCAATGGACCAATCATAATCCGTAACTCTTTCATTGGTTGATTCAACAAGCGGGGCGTTGTGCACACAACAGCTATTGCCTGCCTGGTTGTGAAGGGGAGGCAACATCAGTGCGTCCATGATCATCACCATCCAGCTGTTGCTCAACAGCATCATGCAGATTGTTGCCACCATCCTGTGGCTCAGAATGAGCAGACATGCTGGCTGCAGCACATGCCTCACCCCTGCATATTGCATCAAGCCATTCACTTTTGCACAGCTAGGTGGCTTGCAACTGACGGATGATGTATGCAGTAAACTCTCAATATAGTCTGCACGCACCAATCATTGTTACCTGTCACTTTGCTCTGACCATGTCTCCCGTTGTGGTCCAGCCAGCTCAAATGCAGTTGGAGGAGCAATAGCATCATTACCAGGGCTGGCAGCCTGGAAAACCTGCTGCAGCAACTCACCAGAGGGTGTCACCCGCCCTGACCCTGCTAGTGTGATCTCATCATCAAATTCCTCATGCCCCTGTAGGCAGTTGTGAGCATTCTACTTCTGCATGTGTATGCAACAAAGGCAGAGCTGTCAGGTGGATAGCAAGTAGTGTCATTTATTACTTGTCGGATTTTACTGTAAGAAAGTTTAGCTAGTCTTGCTGTCCAACAGTATCCTTTGTGTCCACGTCATGATATTGTGAACACAATTGACAGCAGCACAGCGGACAGGGCAGCCCTCGTACATGCGCGTTGTTTGTGAGACAGCTCTGTGCATGTGTACCTTTCAGCTATGCATGTTTGCCAACAAGCAGACTGTAATCACCAGTTCAGTAGGGCAGTAAGGTTGACCTGCACTACAATCTCTACTTGGGTAGGGCCAGGAGGCCTGCCTTGGCCCAGAGACTCACTGCTGGGCTGCTCCAGCAGTGCAAACTCTGCAAATCTGCATGCACCAACCCGTACAACTTGCTGCCAGTCCTCCTTATTTACTGCTTTGTGGTGTAATAAGAAGTGCGTGCACATGCAACGACATGTTGTGTGATCACAGTAATCAAGAAAAAATGCTAGTCTCAGCCAGCACTGACATCTGCTTGGCCACGATAACATGGCAACGCTCCTTGATCACAAAGTACATCAGATTTATCCATGACATTTTAGCACCAGATCTGCTTTCCAGTCAAACTTTTTGTTCTGCTAAAACAGCTGTCATGTCCAAAGCCAGAGGCACATCACGCCATCAGCAGAATGGGTACCCTCAGGGAATTTGACTCAGAGGTGCAGAGTCTTTGGCATAGAGGCAGGTTGCAGGAAGCAGAGGTGCAGGCAAACCTGGGTCTAGGGTCTTCACAGCGGGGCACTTGCACAGCTCCTGGCATCTGGTCATCCACATACCGCTCACCCATGTGTTCCATGTCTTCAGCATGTGGACCAAAGTGCTGCACCAAGCGGGTCCTGTCAGAGGCCTCCCTGCCTGCTTGTCCCTCTCCCCCCCTGTGCGGCGCAGCCCAGGAGCCAGCAACTGATCGATTACTGGTTGCCCTACAATAAGCCAACTGATCTGGCTTCCAGATCTCAGATACACGATTCCAGGAATGCACTGATCTGTTAAGCCTAATAAAATGCCTGGATCATGGAGAGTCTGATACATCGTGCCAAATGATCTGGCTTGTATAGCAGGCAAAGACTTCACAGAGGCTAAATTGTGCAAAGGCCAAAAATGATGGGGCAAAGCTCATAGTAACACTCAATGACTCGACATTTAGTGAACAGCTACATCAGGAATAATCAGAGAGCTGCTGCCAATGTGTGTCTATCCTGTGATAGCTGTTCCCTTGTGAACAAGACCTGTGCTATATTGCAAGAGAGTATCAGCAGACCATGTGTGATCCAAGGTGTCTATTCACCTGTGGTGGGATGCCTCGCTTGGCACTAGATCTGCAGCATCTACTGAGTGGTTCAGATTCAAGCTGCCGCCCTTGTGCCCTGCACAAGTGAACTCTCTGAATACATGCACATGTAGCTTTCTCATATGAATGTTGGCGACCTGTTGTCCATGACAACTACATAATGGTATTTTTCCATAGTACAGGTGGCAATTATAGTCCCATCATGTTGCTTAGTGCAACTGCATCTTTAAGTTCCTCAGAGAGTCACCTCAGCATGAGCCATCATTGCAGCACTTGGCATTGAGAGATGGAGAGCTTACTGTGGGGGTGTGCCAAATCAGCAGAGGCATGCAAGGAGGGCAGGGAGGGCAGGCGAGTCATGACATGGCTGTCTGCACTGCTGTCCACAGAATCCTTCCAGATGACAGTATCTGATACTCGTGCCTCAGCTACTCTGGGAGTGCAATTGGGAGTCAGGACACGCGGCGTGGCATATGAAGACCTGCATCAGGTAGGGAACATACATGACAATGGACCTGCCTGCTGCAGTGTAGTTCTTGATGAAACTGTTTGTTGCTGGGTTGGTACTGTCCATCAATGCAGCCATTCAATGCCACAAAATATGCATGGTCACCTAGGTGAGTTGTCAGCACTCTTGAGCAAGTCATATAGGGCGCCAGACTGGCCTGTGCCTCCAGGGTTCAGCATGGCATACAAGCCAGTGGGTGTTCTGACAGAGGGAGGGGGTGCCAGCCACATACTGCTATGCTCGCCAGAAGGGGCTGAACGAGGCACCGGGGCCTGCTGCCTGGGTCCAGTACTAGCAGGCCTGGGAGCATCAGGGCTGATGGAGGCAGGCGGAGACTTCTGCAACACCGATGTCAATTTGACTAAGGACCACATGGTATGCTACTAAGGTCTGAACATGGATGTGCTGATCCTAGTTGCATTGTAACAATAGATCACACTGTCGCGAGAGATGGCATCCATTTGGAAACAGAGTGGCAGCATATGGGCCAAGGCTTACAGAGACAGCACAGGCCTGTGATCTTGCACTTTGCACATGCAACAGCCCAGAGTAGCAGAGCCCGCAGGCAAGGCATGTCTGGATCATTACCTGACTGTTTTCTGGCTGCTGGTTTTCTGAGTCAGAAGCCGGAGTTGCATCAGCAGTTAAAGCTTGCTCATTTATGGCAGGCTGCTTGGGCAGCGCAGAGGGAGTCTGGCTTGACCTGCCTGCTGGACTGGACTTGGCCGAGTTCAGGTTTGCCTCCTCCAGCGCTCTTCTCAAGCCCCTGCACACTTTTCAGCTTTCAGTCAGCTACGTGCATGCAACTAGACATGGTTCTGTGCTGCAGGTGAACAGGTTGCTGCACACATGAAGCATGTGTACTAAGATTGCATCAACGTTGGAACTTCCCGACATCTGCACCCGACACTGCATGCAACTTGCTTGTAACTGTGCGGCAACCACTTTGCAACCTTTTTGCTTCTGGCAATGGTGTCCTCAGTTTGATCATGCCATTCCAGTGTCATGACAAGATTGACATTGCCGATCAGACTGACCTGAGAGTAGAAGAGTCAAAAGAAGCTCTGACCAGAGCCTTGTTTTGTGGTGGCGCTGGGCGTGCTGGTGAGGCTGCAGCTGTGATTTGGCCCTTTATGGAGGCAAGGGCTGCTTCCAGACGGCATCTATCAGCCAGCAGCCCCTGAATTTCAGAATCCTTGGCCTGCAGTGTGCGTTGCATCTGTGCTTGAACACTTGCCTGATCAGCAGCTGCCTGACTTTGCACCTGCATACACCTTACCAAGCTTCGCTAATGCCAGCATTTGTCACACAAAAGCAACATATATTTATCTGCTTGGAAGCATCAGCAAGAGTGTGGAGTACAGCATATGCTGCTTTTAATTGACAGACATGGTGTTGCACGCTACCACGACATAGAGTACAGTACAAACTAAACTGCGTCATGAATTAATCGCTTCTTGGATGCTGGGTGTTGACTAGCAAAAGCGTACCTGTTGAAGCTCCAGCCGGTTGTGAGCGCCTCTTCGCTCTGACTCAGCCAGGCGCAGCTGTAGTGCTGTCATGCCTGCTCCTTGCGTTGCTGACTCGTCCCTGCAGGTGTGCATGCATCCAGTCAGGAAAGAAGAGCAAGTAAGCATCACCAGAGCCATTGTGCACATTGGCTCCAAATCAGGCCCAGGGTGCCAAGGACAGTCACCTTGCTTCACATTATTTCCATCAGGTACTGCACTTGAGTCAAGGCAAACATGCTGAGTAAGGCTGCTGTGACAGTCTGGCTACCTGCTGTGACAGTCTGGCTGGAATGCTGAGTTGACTTGATGATGCGTATGCCATGAAGAAGACTATTTAGTGTCCCACCTGGCTTGGTCATGCTGCAGGCTGGCTACCTGGTCAGCGTGTCTGCTACGCAATTCCCTCATCTCAGCCTCAAGGTCGCGCACCCGCAAGGCCACATGCTCGCATGCGTCATCAGCACTCTGCACGTGCAACATAAATTTCAATGGTCAGAGACAATGCACGCTATGGCAAAAAAAGTTGCGACTGGGCAAGTCCAGTACCCAAACCGGGGTACAAAAACAATATCAGACTGCTGTTGCATTAGCTTTGGGTGAAACACGGTTCAGGAAAAGCGCTTACATCTTTCTCAGAAGACAGCTCTCCCAGGCGATGCTCCAGCTGCTTTAGGGTAGCTGCGCGCCGCATGGCATCTGCTTCAGCACTCCTCCTACCAGCTATGGCCTGACTCAACTGCTGCTGCAGCTTTTCAATCTGCATGCATGGCCTTGGTCAAAATCCAGCTGGGCATTGGTGAAACATGAACACAGTGAACTCAAGTTGGACACTCTGACAACATACAGCAGACTGGACTGCTCAGGTACACCCAGTAGCACAGTGGCCATTTCTACAGGTGAATGGGATGCTCAATATGATCAAGTCACCGCTAAGGATTGCTGATACCGTTACTGCCAATGTGAGTCATAATTGACTATCACCTCATTTTGTGCCAGGCTAGTCTGCCTCTGGGAGGCTGTGACCATCTCTTGCAAGCGCCTTTCTGTGTCAGACAGCTGCCTGTCCAAAGACTTTACCTGTGCAGGAGCAACCACAGACTGGGGCAATATATGATGTAGCTTCTTGCACAACAGCTGGTGCGTCGTCACAAAATCAAACAAACTACCAGTTGCACAGTTTCAGCCAAAAAAAACACTGAAGCCCTGTCCAATACTCACAACTGTGCAGCACAACAAGTGCAACATGACAAAGACCAGAAAAGCTTACTTGTGTACGAGAGTCACGGCTAGCATGCATTCGCTGCCGCTCTGTCTTCCTTATATCTTCCCTGGCTACCACCCTGACCTCTCTAATCTCCAATCCCAGCACCTGCAAGTACAGCAGCTTTCCTGCTGGGTTCAGACCAAAAAGATTCCCATCCATTGTGAGGTGCCAAGGAGCAAGCTTTGTTGCATTTCATGTTGAGTTGAAATGCACTAGTCATAGCCTACAATAAGACTTGTGTGTACCTTGTGGCGCCACTGTACATTCACAAGGCCCGATGATGTGACCTCCCATGACTCCCAGCTGCCAAAATTGTGATTGGCCACTCTATGTGGTGCGTCTGGAGCCTTGACAGCTTGCAGACTGCGGCCATCAGCTCTGCAGCACAGCCTCCTTAGTTGGGCAGCTGACGCATGCCATCAAGCAGAATGATTGCACAGTGCCTTCACCCTAAAGAACGGAAGCCTATCTTGCTGCCGTTCCTGGTGACAGCAAAAACAGCTTCAGCCGGAAAGTACGGGAGTCTAAAACTGCCTGCACAGACATACTGATACATGTAGTGAAATGACAGACACCCACTAAACCTTGAAGTGTTTGACCTGAGTGCTGAAAGTCACGTTACAGGCAGTGGCGCAGACCTTCAGCATTTGGTGGACTAGGAGCCAGACAAGCGTGAAGCTCCCAAGTTTTATGTTCACTTTTCACAGTTACGAGCTCTCCCAAAGATGTGTAGAAGCAAACTAGACTGCCAGCCTCAAGAGCCCGCATGGGTATGCCTTCTTGGTGCACGCTGACCGATGTGACAGTAGGGCTGCGGCATGCCTCCGTGCTGCCGCTTGACCTTTTTGATGGACTGCTGGATCCAGCCACCCGAAGCCAGCTGGCTGTGCTGTGAGGGTATGGCGTACTAGGCGTAGCCGGACAGGCAACCTCGCTGCTGGGCCTCGACTCCTGCCTTTTCTTGCCAGAGCTGTGCTTAACTACAGCAAAGGCTGCTGATGCGGCGCCCCCGAGCAAGAACAGACCACTGCTGATTGGCGCAGCCATGGCAGATAAAGGACGCAAGCGGTGCAGCAATCACGATAGCAAGGCTGTTGTCACCGAACTCGACGCAATCATTTGCTCCTCACCTGGGTCGAAGCAGCAGGCTATTATTGTCGATGCCTTGCGAATTTTGCTTGAACTTGACAGCCATCTGGCGCCGGGTTAACAGTGCATAAGCTCAACAACGCGAAGAACTCAGCTCAGGCTGCCGAATTTGATTTTCGCAAAATACCCTCGCTTTCCATCATTGCCCCTGGCATGGTTGCTCTAGAGTCCTTAACAACAAAGGCTTCTTGGCAACAGTCTAGTGGACCCATCACTGCCACAATTTCTTGTGAAGATTAGTAGGCACAGCCTTGCATCTATAGCCGGCTCGTCGGCCCCAGCATACAAGGCGGCGCGTGCGTGAATGGCGTCTACAGGCCAGCTGAAGCGGCGACTCTCAGGCAGTGGCCATGTCGACAAGCGATCTAGCAGCTCTTCAAGCCCACGACTGGGCGCTGTCAGAGCGAGTCAGTCGAACGAGCTTGGTACGATCTCGGACTCACATGCAACGTTACATGTCCTGGATCAACACAACTGAGTTCTCTGACTTCACCCTTGCTGCAGATCCTTCAACTTCTCCCTCAACCAGCAGCAAAGCAGGTCAACGACAGGTGCGTCACTATTTTGTTATGAGATGCATTCTGTAAAAGGCCCTCAGATGTTTTACAATTCTGTGCTGCAGAAATATGGCAAAGAGCAGCAGCAGGCTTCGGCTCCAGAACTCAACCTCACAGCCGACAATTGCAATCAATTGCAAGGTGACATCCAAATATATCGGTCTTGCACAATACACAGACTGAGATGCTTTCTCAACAATACTCAGGTCAGAAACAGGCTTAGCAAACTTGCTGCATCTCACAACTGACACATGGGAGTGTTTGCAGCAGTTGGGGACAGCAAACTCACCTCTGAGGCAAAACAAAGCAGCTGGAGTCTGCTGAAGACCTGGAAGCTGTTGGCGTCTGATGATGTTGAGGACCACAGACATGCCAGCTTCAGAATAAAGGTTGGTCTGTTTGACACAATCTTGTGTTTCTATACAGTGCTCATCATGCATTATGCAATGCCTAATGGTAACATGGGCTTGTGTTGCATAGAATTTATGGGGCCATGCTGACATAGCAACTGCAGTCATTTATGGTGGATACTACGTCAAAAGCCAGACGCAACATGAGCAGGGACGATGCTGCTTCATACCCGTGTGCTTAGCATGTGCTCATTCAGAAAAGAGCCATTTTAGTGATTTAATTTTGGTTTTGCAAGGTAGCTGTGATGACGAAACATGCCAGTGTAACAGCAGGGCCACATCTGTAGGGATTGGAAGCACTGGGGGTGGTGCGAAAGGCAGCAGATGGCATTGCCAGCACAGCAACCACCATGGCAACAAGCCTTGATGAAGCTGTTGAGCAGCTCTTTGTGGGCTGGACTCCTGCACCTCCTGCCCCAGATCATGCCTCCTATGAGTCCTCTTCAAATCAATCCGTTCGTCACTGCATCCACAAATCTTCGGCACACAGCCAAAAAAATAGTGCTGCGGCTGCTCAAGGGATACCAACAAGCATCAAGGCTCATGCTGTTGAGCCATCTACAATTGACCAAAAGGCAAATCAGGGTGAATGTGACAGCTGGGGTGGGTGGGACAGTCCTTTTGACAGCGGCTCTACCTCTCCTGAGACGTCCAGCCAGAGCCGCAATGGAGATGCATGTGGGATTGCCATTCCAGCTTGGCGTGCTAATCAAATGAATGGTGCACAGCAGCAGCAGCAGCAGCATGCTGACACGAGGCACAATGTGATAGCTGATAAGGGGTGCCCTAGGTCAGTTGTCAGTTTGTGCCAACAAGGCTATGTAGCATGAGCAGTCATATGCATGCTCAGCCTTCTACTGCTTGGTGTGCTCTGTACAAGGCCTTCAACAGTGCGAATCTTTTTGTTTGACCAAATTGTGAAGCTGTATTGAGAACAGTGCAGGATCACAAGTGATGGCATACATGTGCAACACATCCACAAGACAAGCACAGTCTGTGCTGTGCATGATCCAGGACTGGGAAAGATGATGGTCCCTGCTGCACCACCAAAGAGAGTGTATTGGGCAGCCAACAACAGGTTGACGGCTCTGGTGTGGGACAAACAGATTGCACAGACCCTGCTCAGACTTTGCAGAATGCACAGAAGCAGCTGCAAGCAGCGGGTGATAACCTACTTGAAAGCCATGGCATGCACAGGGACTGCTGCTCAAGTGTCTCATCACATGCAGTGGCAAGACACTTGTGCATTGCTGCAACCCAATATGCAGTCTTCCTTGTTGGCATGATCAGCCCCTGTGGCATGCAGAGAAGGAGATCTACAAGCAAAGTTCTCCTCTCCTCATTTCACCTTGCAGCTTTGGACGCAGTATTGCACTATTGCTGGCCTGTTGAAACACGGTAGTCTTATGTATTGACAAGCATGATGTTGCAGTGCAAATTGACTACAATCAGATTGCTGTCGCAGAGAAAGAAAGTTGCGGTGTTATGCAGTTGAAGCAGCTGAAATTGGGCGGGAGCGTGTGGTGCAGTTGCAGGGCAACCTGCAGGACACACAGGCTCCACCTGAGAGCCTGGACATGCTCAGGTACGGTATTCCACCATGTATCATGCCTCCTGCTGCCAGTTTTCATTGAGACTGTACACAACAATGCAGCATGAAGAGTCACAGCTGCATGCATAATCACTGTACTCTGCTCTGCTTGCATCTGTGCAGGTGTGTGCTGACCCTTGTGGGCTGCTTGGTACAGCACTAAATGTGTGTAGTCGATTCCAGATGCACAGCCTCTTGCAATGCATGTCTCAATTCCATGTGCTTGTATGCCAGAAGCTGTGGCAAGTGCTTGCCCTGTCAAAGTACATGACTCACAGCAAACACAATCTGATGAGTGCAGGAGTGAAATCAAAGGAGCCCTGGAGGAAGTGGCCACCGCCAGCCACCAGTGCTCTTTGCTGTCCCAACAGCACCAGGGCTTGCTGCAGCGCAACCAGGCTACACTGCCTGACCCTGACCCCCTTGCTGATCAGGTATGTCCTTCTGCAGCTGACTTGCATGCCATCCACCCTGCTTGCCACACGACCCAAGCTGCAGGAACAATGTACATGATGTGCAGTGCAATAGACGCTGATCATGCTTGTGCATATACATGAGCTTTCTGGTGCTATTGGACAGCTGCATGCGGCTCAATGTGACTACATACATCTGTAATAAGACATGTCACGCAAATATTCCTTGCTGTGCATTGCCAGCAGTAGCTGCACAGGCTGGTGCTATGTCTGCCATTCAGGAAACGCAAGACATCTTGAATTGGAAACATGTGGCCGCTGAGGAATCTGCCTACAAGGAGATTGCTGCATTATGGCACTTGTTCTTCTTCTTGGATGGCACAGTCAAATCCTTTGCCATGGCGTCAGTTGATAGAGACATCACGCTGCATTTGCTACACAGGTGGCAGGGCAACTGCAGGCTTTACTGATAGAGAAAGCACATCTGGCCCAGGAGAATGCTCGTCTTGCCAGAGAAAACACTGGCCTGCAGGTGACAGCCGTACCACGCAAGTGCTCGCTTACTGTTTGTTGAGATTAGTGTCATCTGCATCACGATATCATGTACAACCTTCGTTACCATTTGTCAATGAACAAACACGTTTGAGCACATTCTAATGCTTCTATGTCATGCTATAATCTTTCATCAATGAACAAACACGTTTGAGCACATTCTAATGCTTCTATGTCATGCTATAATCTTTCATGTGGCTGCATCTTTTGTGTTGTTGCTTCTGAAACAAGAATGGTTCTGGCTTGCTTTGGTATCCAGTCTGACTGCTGACAAGCCTCCTTGGTGCAGGAACTACTACAGTACACCATGCACCAGCATTTGGGCGAGGCAGAGCCCATGCAGGCAGAGCACACTGATGAGTTTGGTGACTGGGCATCTCTAGATAGTGCATTGCCAGGCGGGGGAACACTCCCATCTTCTGAGAATGGGTCCCCACTGAAGCCTGTCATCAGCAGCAGAACAAGCAGTCCATCACCAACACATGCAGGCCAATGATGCAATGTTGAAGCCAGACTTCATTCCTTTTGTGCGGTTGCTGAGATTGTTACAAATGTCCTGTTTGTGAAATAGTGGTTGTGTGGACACCTACATGAAGAATGCTTTTGCCAGTAGACGTATAGAACCTGTGTACAATTACTGTATCTGCTGCAAGCTACATTGATACTATGCCTTTGACTATGGGCCAGCTGACACGTTGCCACTTGGACGTGTAAATTCTGCATTTGTGTAGGGCACCCACACTGTCCATGTGTGGCTAATATAGAATTGCACCCAGCACTTGACTTGTTATGCAGGTGCATTGTGCCTGGCTGCAATCCAATGTAGAACTTCACACAGAGGGCTAGCATTGGCTGCAACAGCAGCTGTGTCAAAGCTGCCTGGACGATGACACTCAGCACAAATGCTGAAACTGCCTTCTCATCTTCTGAACAAATGCACTGAACTGAATAGTTCCCTTGTTCAAGGACTGCACCAAACCGTCCAGTGCATTGATAGGCGGCTCACAAGTTGTCACTGCACAACACAATGTACATTGCTTGATGTGCTTGCTGTGAGTGCATCAATGCTGCAAGTACAAACCTTGATCATATTGAGAATGCCTACCTGCGTATGTCTGGCCCTCCTGTACCTTGATGCCAAAGGCGAACTGGCGAGCATGGTCCTTGAGGTCGATGCTTGTGAACACAAACGACAGCTCTTCCCCTGCAATCAATCATGCAGCTTTTGTACAAATGCCGTCTTCTTGATCTTGCAACATTTTGATGTCAAAAGTGTACGGCTGAGTGCCTACCAGGCACTCCTCTGAAGGATAGGCCCAATCTTGTCCTGAATGTTTCCAAATCATGTCGAAGACGGCTCATAGTCTTTTGCTTTGTGATCTCTTCCTGGACAATGGCTGCGTGTGCAGTGCCACACTTGTAAGTATTGAAGCCAGATGTTGCTGGCCCAGTCACACAGCGTCAAGTAGTTGTCTTGAGTCAGCAAATATGCACCTGATTCTCTGCGCTGCAAGTCTAAATTTTCTAAACGCAGAGCTTCCTGTAGTTTGGAGATTTTGAGGGGCAGGGCAGCTTCCTCGGCTTGCACTAGACTTAGCTCTGCCTGCAGAGCTTCTTCCTGAGAGTGCTCTACAGACAAGCCTACAGGCGAAAGGGCATTTGCCTCAGTGCAACCCAAGGACTGGGCTGCTTTGAAAGAGAAGCATGCACTTACGCTGCCTCAAGTTTTCTGCCTCTATGCTGAGCTCTTGTTGGCGCTGCTTTAGTGATTCTATGTCGCCTGATTTCGCCGAAACAAGTCTTTTTGTTGTCAGGCATCAGGACAGCTTTGAAAACAACAGCATGCGCACCTCGCAGCTCAGACACGTTTTTTGTATGACTACCGCGCAACTGATCAGCTGCTGACACCGTGTTCAGGGCCCACTTATCGAAGGCTCCCCTAGCAGACTGCAATTCGTGCTGCAACTGTTCCAGGTCAATGGCTGAAGCCACAGACATGATCAGCAATTTCCCTGCTCGACGAAGCGCAAGTTTGTCGAGGCCTGAAGCACGCTTCGATTTTGTGGTTGACTAAAGTTTGAATTTTGTGCCCAGTTAGGCTTGAAGTAAACGCTTGGCGTACGAGTCGACATACGCTGCACTGCTCCCTTGGGCACACACCTGTTGAGCTGGACCTGTTGCACGTCCAAGCTGTGCTTTAGCCGCCATGCCTCCAGCACCCGTCAGGACTCCCAACAAAAGGAACGTGGCTGCTCTGCCTGAGACAAACCGCCTCAGCTTCCTGCTTGCAGCTTCGCAACTGAGCTTACCTGAAGTCTCCAGCCACCTGGGATCACAGGCATTGAAGGTTGAACTGTCACCTGACTCCTGCAGCTGCACTGCCACGTCTCAGTGCCACCGAGTTGACTTCCGCTTGCTGTGTACAGTGGGCTGACTTGAAGCAACTAGCCTTGCCAAGAGGTTCGGCCGGCCACCTGTGCCGTCAATGCGGGTCCCACTGCAAATCGGATGCAGCATATTTAGTCAGGGTGTCCCGCACACAGCGCCGGCGTCAGAAGCAAAATCAGCAGGGTCTGCAAAACAAGTGAGATGTTTACAGCTAAAAAGGCAACAGCATTGCCACCTTTGCCCTCCCTGCAGTGAGAGAAGACACATTTGTATGCAGGATCACTGAACATAAGATCATTGCAGTCTGTCCTTGTCAGGTATGAGCCAACTTACTTCTGCGCTATGGTTGGCTGTACAAGGTTGACCATATGGAATATTTTTGTATTTGTAGGTCTGCGGAGGCAATTTGGCACAGTCCTTTGTGAATGAGGATGCTGCTTACAAGGTAAACCCTGTTCAACTGCTTATCGATGCATAAGCACAGTTTGATAAAGGCAGTCTGGTGGATGCAGATGTTTCCAAAGTCAAAGTTGGCTCCATTGCCACAAACGACATCTCCTAATGTGTCCAGCCAAAAGGCCAACAAGCTGCCAACGGACACAGCATCTGTGCAGTCATGGCCTATGGTGTCACAGCGCCCTGAAGGGTTGTTAAAACCCAAGCAAACAGCAGGCCAGCTTCAGCCTACAATGAGACCTGCAGCTCATGTTGCTGACAATGAGAGTGTGCATGCCAAGATGGCAGCTCTTCTTCAGCAGCAAGGGTCAGCAGAGGAAAATGTACAACAAGGTCAAAGTCTAGAGCTATGGTCTCAGCCATCTAACGATCACAGCAAAGCTGCATTTGCACTGCCAACCCTGATTGACGACGCAACAGCTGCAGTACAGCCAGATTGTAGCCTGCCAATGGACAGCAGAATGGAATCAGATGCAGTGCCCTCAGCTGCAGCAGCAGCTCTTACAGATGCATTGCAAGCAAGATCACAGGACGGCAGTCTAGACCTGCAAAATGTCAATGCACAGCTGGCTGGCAATATGAACAGCAACATCTTGCCTGAAGACAGTAGCAGAGAGTGCAACCCACCATCAGTCACACTTGAGGCAGTCAGGGCTGAGCTTGCTGTAGATCAAAGTGCTTCAGCAGTTGAGTGTAGACATGTGGTTGCAAATCAAGCTGCACACTTAAAGTCTCAAGTTCATCAAGCAAAGGAAGCTTCAGGTGGACATGTAGGCGAAGGTGGCCCTACAGAAGCAGCTCAGCATCATACAACTGAGGACTTGGCGGTCTATGTTGCTGACGTTGAAAGAGATATAGCAGCAGCAGCAGCTACAAAGATGTTTGCATTACATCACCTTGAACTGTCATCTGCAGGACCTGCATCTGTTGTTGTATCACCCAACACCCCTGTGCTGCAAAACCCAGCAGATGCTAGTACTCTTCAGGAGTCTCAGCCATCAGGTCCTGCTGGCAACCTTATGCAAACCGGTAGGGCCCAGCTGCAAGCAGGTAGCAAAAGGCGAATGCCCTTTAGCTGGTACAAATATGGGCGAACTTGGAGACGCCTGTATACCCTGTGAATCAAGCCACAACTCAAGGCCATACACATGTTGGCTTTGCTGTCAGCTTGCCTTCTTTGCAAGCAGTGTCTGGCCATGTATGAAGTCATATTGGGTAAAATTATTTCACAGTACTTTGATGTAGTTTTTAGCGCTAGAGCTGATTTGATTACAAGCTGTGGTTGCTCTCCTGGTCATGTTGACCGGCTTTTGAGACAAGATGTCAGTTGCTGCTATCCTTGATAGCCTTCCGACGCAAGCCTTGATGCGCAGAGCGCTGATTGATAGTACTGACCATATTTTCATTGAGCAATACTGTAGTACGTGCGTTCGTGCGTGGTACGTGCGTCCGTGACTCTCATGATCCTCCCTCCAGTGCAGGTACACGAAGGGCCTTGCGGTTGTGCTGGCTGCGGGAGGTTTTGCTTGTACCGGCAGGAAGATTCCTGATTACAGCGCGTGGTATCGCCAACAATCTGATGGCAAACTTTCTGCAAGTGCTCAGTGAAAAGGCCAAAGAGACAAGGAATCAGCTCGCTCGGTCGGCACAGACTCCTCTCGGAGCGACAACCACGACCAAAGCAGAGCTACAAACGTCTCGCGGACCTGCCGTGCTGACCGAGTGTGTACAAGTCACAGCTACAGAGCCCATCAGCCCCCTGCCCACTGCACAAACGAATCTTGGCCTTGCGAGTTCCGCCAAAGATCAGGCCAAGGCGAAAGACGGTGCACCACCAACCTCAAGCTCTAAGATACAACAGCAGAAACAGCCGTTGTCCGATACCGTACGCCTTTATCTTTTAGCTCTTGCAGCAGCATGTTTGATATACAACCACGCCGGGCAGGTGCTGTATTTCCTCAGAAGTACTGGTATAGGCTTGCTAGATCTTGTGGCACTTGCATGCCTTCTGGCAGCAGCTCCAGCTCTTCCAAAAGCTCAGATGGCACAGACCCTTCAAGCTGTCAGGCTCCAGGCCATTTCAGCTGGTGTGGCTGTGAAGGCGCTACCGCAGATGTCAGTAGAAATTTCAGCTATGCTTGATGAGATCAGAGCTATGCGGCATGACCTTGGAGCCATGGCAAAGAAAACAGCCTGGTTGCCTGGCAGCTGATTTATTGGAGGACATTTTGTGGGCATACATGATGCTGACTAGAAAAGTCTGGACACAGCATTGCTGCTTATAGGTTGCGATGGGTTGTGGGGATGAATGCGCGCATCAGGGTTGTAGTTGTTTTTCTGATGGGATTGTCAATACATGTTTCCTGTGTCTGCGCATGGTGGTGTGCAGCAATAGCGGTTTTGACCAGTCTGCAAGCCTCATCATGACATCAACTCACATTGACATTGAACTTCAGTAGTCATTTTAGAATACTACCTACACATATACCATATGCGCAGAAACCAATCGCGGGAAAAACAATGCGCGCTGCGTGATGAAAAACAATTCGTTAGGGGCTCTGCACGGTGTGCCGGCACCATCCTGAGATTATTCCGCCTGCGCCATCCTGAGATTATTCCGCCAGACTTCTGCGCGATTCCCTAATTTGCCCTAATTGTATCAAAGCGCCGTAAAGGTGCTGAAACAGAAAGAGCATGCCAAGTAACGCTGTGCGATGCACCTTCGCAATCCAAAATCTAACTACCTGATGGGCATGCGCATACTGCCAAGGCATGCTGCGTGATGATCTGGGCGAATAAATCTGTTGCGCGGTTGGTTCTGTGCCTACGGTATGCTTGCATCGGACATGATGCAATGTGATGTGTATGGTGCTGAAATACGCACTAGCTAGTGCGTAGGCATGATGCAACAGTGATGATACAATCTGTGCAAAATGCAATGCAAGACGTCTTTGAGGTGGGACTAGATAGGGCAAATGTTGTTGTTCTGCCATGAAGGTTTATACAGGACAGGAGCGCTACGTGAGCGCTATGTATACAGGGCAGTTGATGATGCATGCCCTGAGCATTGGGCTGCAGAGTATGTTGTAGCTACTCCAGCAGAGACCATTCACCAACCGTACGCTGCTTTATCAAAAAAATGGCCTTCATCAGCTCATATACATAAGACCTGCTGAACAGCTGAATTTGTCACACACCATGCATGCTACGGCTGAGTGCCCCTGAAGCCCCCCCTGGGCCTGGGTTCAAGTCAACGCTACGGTTGACGCTCCAAGGGGATTGTAAAGTCGGTGCAGATGTAATCATTTCGCTAACAGCGCTGCATCTGCGCTGCCCATGCGTGTACTGTAGCCAGCCCCTTGCTCGCAAGATTCCAGTCTGGTTGCGTGTGGCATCTGGTCTGGTCCGTCCAAATCGCCAATTTTGCCTGCATTCAGCTCGTACCAACGATCAACTGCGGGATTTTACACTGCTGCACTGAGCCACCTCTTTAATATCGTCTAGAGTTAGGGCTGAGGCCTGCGTGGCAAATAGGCCTGAGGCCCAGCTGTGCTGACCGTTTTCGGCGCGTACAGCATGTCTGACCTGTTTGATACCAGCAATAAGGGTCAGCTAGCTCTCAACATATTACTTGTAGCAGCGTATTTGGGTCTGAACTCGATTCTCAACTTGACCAACAAATGGGCTCTGGGTGTGTATGGCTTCACCTTCCCACTACTCCTGACAACCTGCCACATGGCTTTCAGCTTCTGCGTGCTTCTGCCTTTCATGATCCGTGAGCCATTCAGAAGCAAGCATAGCGCCACACTTGAGAAGCAGTGGAAAGGCTTGGTAGCTATTGGTGTTTACATGGCAGCCAATGTCTCTTTGAACAACCTGAGTTTAGTGCTCATCACACTTTCCCTGAACCAGGTTATCAGGTGAGCTACTTTAGATCTGCCCTGTGCCAGACATGCATGTTGGCAAATCTGCTGGCAAATTGACTCATGCATGGCAATGCTGAGCACAACAAGTTGGTTCAACCTTGTCAATATGGCTGCCTATGCTGCATGCCTCATTTGAGCCTCTGACATGTCACCAGGTGAGTTTGTGCTACAGGTCAGCAATTCCGGTGTGCACAGCTACGCTAGCTGTCTTCATCGAAAAGAAGGTTCCAACAGGGGAGGAAGCAACAGGGCTGATAGTTTTGACACTTGGTGTGATGGTGGCTGTTTGGGAGGGCTCAGTTTCAGGCAGTGTCACCGGTCTGCTGTTGTGCTGTGCCGGCACTGTCTGCAATGCAGCTATGATGTCCACTGCTGGCAAAGTCATGTCTGAGAAGGTGGATGTGCTGCGGCTAACCTTCTACACAGCACCAGTCTCCTGCGCAGTACTGTTACCTTTGTTTCTCATCAGAGAGGTATGTTTGCCTTTGCTTCTTGGCTTGCTTATCTTTTCCCAGGCACAGCCCCAACATGAACTTAGGCAGCAGCCCATGGCTTTGCCTCATTCGCTGTTTACTGCAACACCTCTGGCTGTGTCTTAATGTGGGTCTGGTGTTGCGCATTCATCGCATTGTCTGTTGCCCGTCATGCAAGCCTCGTACATTTGCCTTGACAAATGTTTTATCAGCTGTATCAGACCCAGCATTGGTCTAGCACATGGGCAAACAAGAGCCACTGTGCTTATGCTTCTCTGGGCATGTCATGGAGATGTGTGCAAGCTTGTGGGCTGTTGCAGAGTCAACGATTTGCTCTTTATTGGGTGGATCACAGCACTGGAGTGTTGCTAGTGCTAGTCTGCAGCAGCATCGTGGCGCTGTCCTATAATGTGATCCACTCCCTGATGATCCAGAAGACATCTGCCGTGACTACTACTGTGCTAGGAGAGGTGAAGATAGTCGGCCTGCTGCTGCTGTCAGCGCTTTTACTAGGTCAGCCAAACACATCTTACATGCTTCACACTTCAGCGTGTCCTTTGTCTGCACAAGCTGCACTCAGCAGTGTTGCTCAAGATCCAGGACGTGTGCATGCCTGTGAAGGATGTCCTGTGCTATCATGCAATTGTTCCTTTGGGTTCTGGCTGTTCAGGTGAGAAGAAGGCATTCACAGGGAAGATGACAGTTGGAGTTACCCTGGCCATGATTGGCTTCTGCATGTACTCTCATACAAAGCTCAAGCTACGACCACAACCTGCAAGAACTGAAGATGCTGCATCATCAACAAAGCAGGCACGCAACATTGAGGAGGGAACGGCTCTTCTTGCTGAACAAGAACCGCAGCCAAATACGCCTACCTCTACATCTCTTGTACACCGCAATTGAAATCTTTCTTGACATATTCTTTGTCTACAGTTCGCCTTCAAGTTTACTTACCCTAGGGTATGTGTAGTGTTGGACAGTGACCCTAATTCCCTCTTTACTGTTTCATGTATAGTGCATGCAGAATCTTGGCCCTTGGTTTGCTGCCTCATGCAACAACAGATGCATTTGACAGTATATTACCTGGTCGTTAGTTAGAAGTATCACAGCAAATGACACAATCGGTATGCTGCACTCATATGATCATATATAGAATTGTGCCCTACGTGACAGCAGGCTGAAAGCTGAACGACTCTGATTTGGCAGCGTTTCTATTGTCAACAAATGGGACACATGATGGCACATGTAGACATACTACTGACAGGTGTCAGAGCTGCAGTAATTTTCAAAGGCCTATGATCTATTTACAGCATTCACACAGAAGTAAATGTGAGTAAACTTTTTTGTTGCTCAAACTTCACACGATGTCTGCATGCACAATTCTGGTAGAGAACTTTATTGGCATGGAGAGCCTGCGCAAGGAGTGAGTCTGCCGGTACTGTCACTCACCCTAGGCAGCCTGAGAGCACGCCTGAACAGTCAGTTGCTGTCATTCTTGCTATCACTGCTGTCACTGTCTCCATCTGAGTCCATTGTCTCTTTGACGTCGCCAGTAGTGTTTTCCTTTACACAGCGCCATCCATCTAGCTTGTTCAGGTCCAAAGCCCACAGGTCATCCAATGAAACATCATCTAAAGCAATCTGCAGGACCACAGCATCTTCAACTCCAGCTTGATAGTAGCATTGCGCTGATGCGCAAATTTTAACAGCCAAGAGGCTTCATACATCTTCACAAGCAACGACCAAATCACAACGTGATGCAGACAGTCAGAACTGAGCTAGGTACCAGCCAAAGGCTCTTCACTTCACAAAACAGCCTGCACAGACTAATCAGCATAGTGTTGTAGGGCAAAACCCCACATTGCGCATTAGATGCCCCTCAGCTCATTGTACCCTGCTGCATATACGGACCCCGCATCATAAAAGTGCAAAAGTTTGCTGTCAATGCACATGATGAATGCCAGTCAAGGAGTCTCATGTTCCAGGGACTTGAGGTAGGTTTACACTTGGGCTGTAGCTGCTCACCTCGACTGTGCCACCAAAGAGCCACAGGGTGTTGCCCACCACTGCCAGCATGGGGTTGCATCTGGCTCGAGGCTTGGGCATGTTCTGTGAGGACAGGTCTATCCCATACAACGCTGGTGAGTACAGCAGCTCGCTCACTTTGCCTCCTAGCTTATATGCTTTATATGCCTGCGGCATGAACATCAAGTCAGCTCACCTGCACAGTGTGAAGCAAAGAGCTGATGCAATCAAGTGCAAGCAATGCTAGTTGCGTCTGTGTGAGCAAGGCCCATGACGTCTCTCGTCTCAACCAGATTATTCTTGTGCAAGACTGACAATGCAGGTTTTCTCGCTGAAAGGTGCAAGGAAGCTAGTTTGTGCTACCTATGGAACCTGCATTGCACATATCATACGCATGTCCTGACAGAAACACCAGTGTGTTCTGCATCCAAGCTACCTTGGGCTCTTCAGTGACTGCACAGCATTTTCTGCTCTGAATCTTTTGTGACTCGAAATGGCTCACCTTGCGCACAGTGTAACCTCTGAATCTGGACTGGATTCTGGCAGCTGCCTTGTATAGGGCTGACTCCTTGTCCATCCCAGCGCGACTTAGCTTGTCCGCCAGATTGGGCTGTAACAACTCTCCACTTTGCTCTGCTGCATCATTGGTACCATCTGCACTTTGCACACCTGGGCCTCCCCCTGCATTGTCTGTAGGCCTTGCCTGAACAGGGTGTTGTGCTGCTGAGCCATTTGCAAGCTGAGCTGACTGTACAGCTTCAGTCTGCCCTGGGCTGCCGCCCTCAGCCTTGCCCTGATCACTACTGACACCGTTTTGACCCTTTGAGCTTTGCTGACTAGCATTGCTGCTTGCAGGCTGTTCATCTTGGCTGGATTTTGCAAGCTGCTTAGCTGAAACCTTGACTGCTACAGGATACCACCTGCGGCTGTCAAATTTGAACTGGTAGAGCTCATCATGCAGGGTGGAGAACATGTGATCCCCCTTGCCATGCTGGTCTGTCACTCCACCAAAGATGATGGCTCGCTTCTTGTGGGTGACAAGGGCAAAGCTGGTTCTGGGGGTGGGGGCCATGCCGGCCTTCTTCACCTTCTCCCACTGCATCAGTACATTACACGCATTATATGCTGTGCTATATGGACAGAAACTTGCTGCTTTGTAAATGAGTCCAATGCTTTGCTGTACCTGCTGGATGCATTGCAGGACCAGCAAGCGCAAATATTGGTACAGGACAACTTTCAACCACTGGCAGCCCAAGCCAGTCATGTTTAAGACTTGACTGATGTTTGTCTGCACATATACCAAACATGCCTATGCCTGACTTAAATAAACACATATCAATGCTAGGGAGTAGACTGACACACACAAGTTACCAAACGGGCAAGTATAGGGCAGCACATGATTTGCAACAGAGCAGGTGGGTTTCGTACAAGCCTTCGTGCAATGCTAGACTCCCAGAAATGTCCTGCACAAGCACAAATCACCTGCCATGTTTGCAAGTCCAGAGCCCACACATCATCATGCACCTTCTCCATTTCCTGCTTGCCTTCTCGCCAGGCTGAGTGCCCACCAAACACAAATAGGACTGATCCATGCAGGGCAACTTGGCAACCACCCCGAGGGGCGGGCCCGCCAGCAGCAGCACCACTGCTTCTGCATGTCCATGTGTGATCTTCTGTGTCATACTCCCACACATCATTGAAGTACCTGCATCAGCAGCATCTGTTTGGTCGCCTGCACAACAACAAACAACAATGCAACCAACGCTCTATGCAACAGGTGTGCACCTGATAAATGACAGAAGTGCATGAGGCAAATTGCACCACAGCAGGAAGGTGCAAAGTCATGAGGCAGGTCAAGACATGGGTACAGCAGCACAGGTGGGCTGAAGACAACACCGTATGGAGACAACTACAAGCAGAGCAGTACTTGGCGTCCCCAGTGCCATCATCATGGAAGCCGCCAAAAAGGATCAGCTTGTTTTTGAAGACCACCATTCTGTGGCCAGAGCGTGCAATGGGGCCACCCTTGGATGAGAGCTGCTCCCACTTGAAGCTTTCCAGCTCCAGCCTCCACAGGTCCCGATAGTGCTTGAAGCTGCTCTACATGCACATGCAGTCTTGAAACAGCAATGCCAGGCAGCGGAATACAGACACTGGCTGCCTCCGGACCGCTCCACAGTCAATCGTGCATGGCTGAACCAATACAACCATGCATGTTGCACATTTGTAGGTCAGAGGGGCAGCAGGACATCAGAGGGCAGTGGAATGGGCAGGATGTAAGTGGTGCGAAGGGAAGGTGCCAGAAGAGATGCTGTACGGATTTGCATACCTGATTCAGGGAGGTGAGCTCTCCGCCGAAGACATAAAGATACTGCTTCAGCAATACAGTCTGGTGTGATGTCCTAAGCGCAGGCCTGCACACATGCACAAGAGGCTTCGGCCACGTTGTGAATGTGGAAGTTGCCATACTGAAGTGCAATGCTCTGATGGCTGCATCAAATGCTGAGCAGACTGCGCGCATACACTCATGCCTTTGTGGTCCCCAAAATGGGGAAGATGCCATTAGGTATCACTCAGCTAGGCATGCAATGCTGGTAGCAAATGCAGTTGTCATGCTGTGATTCCAGGTCGGCTTCACACCCTTTTGGTACGATGATCCGGCTCCATTTGTTCCTGGTTGTCTGATATTTGTACAAATCAGCAAAGGTATACAGCTTGTCCACAGTCCCATCAAAGAATTCGCCTCCAAATAAGTATATGTCACCCTGCACTCATGACTTTGATTTACTTGACATTGCTGATACTGCCATCCTCATGTGGCTTCATTGTGACGACTTCATGACAGTACATTGGCAAGAAAGCAAGTCAGATGACTAGCCACCGATGCCACACTCATCAAAAGCACGAAAGTTGTGAGCCTCACCGAGGTAGGATGAGCTGTGAAGGAGGTATACACCCTGGCTGAAGGGGGCGCAACATCTTCGCGTATATCTGCGCTGTTCTTTGCCTTCTCCTCAAGCGCGAATTGGGCAAGAAGTGCATCTACATCATCATCACCACCCTGTGATAGACAGCAGCTCATAAGATATTACATAGGCGAAGGCAACCTCAAACTAGACAAGCAGTGGGGGCTCAGCCATATGCCACACTGCAACATAGAAGGCAGGCAATAAGTTGAGCATCACCCAGTGCTCACTACAAAGCAGTTGTCACCTTGGCCGCCTTGGCCGCCCTCTTGACAGCTTTGCCTTCGTTCTTTTCTGTTTTGCGTGAAGTCTTCTCTGCTCCTGCTCCTGGAGCCTTTGGCTTCGCCTTCTTTCGCTTGTCGCGACCCGAACCCATTTACAGTATTGTAACACAATGCAGAAAAAGAGTTTAATGGTTGCCAGCAGGCTGTCGAGGCCGGTCACCAGTACTTCGCTTTGACTGTGTTTTGACTGCTCGGCGTGTCTGCTCATCTTCTCTTGCATGGCTTTTTGAAGCGGCTTGGCCAGCTTGCACTAGCCTTCGAGCGCACGAAATAAGCAAAGCAAGTAGCAGATCATCATGAATAAGCGCTAATTTGAGTTTGGGCTTGAGCAAGCTCTAGATCAACGCATCACCCCTCCCCAACCGTGACCGTTCGCAAAAGTGACTGCAGCTCGCGGCTTGAGGAGAGGCATATTCGTTTTTGGACCAGGGTGATGAATTGCATCGTGCTGCCACACTCAACAACTCCGCTGTCGAACAGCACGGCAGGCAGCTACAAAAGGCAAGAGTAAAAGCAGCAACAGAAGAGGCCTCTGGCACCTGGTCCGACCTCTGCGAGTGAATCTCGACAAGGAGGTCCCATGCAGAGCTCAAGAGAAACATCATACTTCACACCGTTGCTGTTCAAAAAGAAAGATGACCAGGACCAGCCTTCCACCTCATACACAACACCACGTCCTTCAAGGTCACCGCGATCGCCTTCCTCAGCTGGAATGGCTTCGGGTGCAGGAGCACAGCGCCGGCGTAGTCTGACTCCAACAGGAAGCACTGCTTTGCAGCCAGCTGAGCCCCCATCCAGAAGTTTGTACAGTGATACCTCAGGTGTGCTGCAGTCCTGTGAAGCATGATACCAAACATGTGCAGTCAGTCATCATGTGCCCAGAGTACCCTTTTCTGTAGCAAATGTTTGAGACTTGACTTTCAGGCTTGGGACAAACAGGCAACAAAGAGAATTTGCCGCTTGTGCTGCATGAGCCAGACACAGAGCTTGCTTTTCAGGTACCACATCTGTACGATTGTAGCTCTTCTGCAGCGTGGAGGATGAAGCTGGCCTGACATTGAGTAGAGTTTGTATGCAGGCACTTGTCTTGGATGCAGGCAAGGAGAATGTGGTCACAGTGTTTGGCTTTCCAAACAATGAAGCCACTGGAAATCTGGTTCTGCAAGAGTTTGGCAAATGTGGGGACATACTTAGATACCATTCGGACAAGCAATGCAATTGGATGCACATACAGTATGGGGTGAGATGACACTTGCCTTGTGTTGCATAATCTTTCTCAGCTGTCAAGGATTTTGCACATGTACAACATGACCCCTACAACTGCCTGATGTGCACAGACAAAGTATGAGGCTCAGCGAGCACTGCTGAAGAATGGCCTGGTACTGTCTGCTTCAGTCATGATTGGTGTGCAACCACTCGCAAGCCAGTTCAGACCCCTTTTTGACAGCACCTCTGAAGATCTTAGCATGAGTATACCTCCATCTTCTCTCAAAGAACAGGAGCTTTCTAGCAAAGTGAGTTTGTTGCTAGTGGATTTAGGCCATAAAAGTCTTCCAAGGCTGCAAGCTGCAAAGCTTGCTCTGTTGAGGTGTGCCTAACGTGTGAGATATTCTTGCAGGATGTATTGCTCCCGGTTCCACCAAAAAGTGGGTGGTCTAAAGTATCAGAGTTTGTTTTTGGTCTATAAGTTCACTCGCAAGAGATGCTTCAAAAATACATACATGCATCCACCCACACATAGTCAACAATCCTGCAGGATTGCTTAGCCAATGAACTCCCGTTTGTCTGCCTCTACAAGTGGAAACTACTACTCATTGTGATCCCGCTATGCCATATTCAACTTGCCTACAACACAATTTTATCTCGTGTGTTTCTCACACCAGACTATGCATGTGGCAGAAAAAGAGGCAAATTCCTGATTATCTCATGTGATGTGTATGGAAAGCAACCTATCGAGCTGAGGTTCACTGCAACAACTTTAATTTCGATCATTGGCTGATGCATTTGCCTGACATAAAATTTATACCCGTGCTATCTATTGAGATGCACTGTGCTTACACTTTCAACACTATCACACAATTTTAGGTATGCAACCTGGCTCACAACAAAATGAACCAGTGCTCACAACTCGTTGATGCTCCACTTAGCTCCACATCTACGCTGTAGTCAATGTGCTGATGTACTCCCCTGCACACCACTTGTTGTGCAAGCATGATCCCGTGGGTTTCACCAACAAGCCTGACAAAGGTATCCAAAATATGGTATGGTCCAGACTGATAACTATGCTGCCGACTTGTGTTGGCCACAGTGTGGCACCTTGAATCCAGGTCAAGACATTGTGCTTAGCAATGAGGTCAGACTGACACTTGCGAGAGTGAGAGCATACATGCACATATGTCATCCACATCAGCTTTGTGACATCGCTATAGCAGTACAGTGGTCTTGCAACTTCTGACACGATGTTGAACATTGCAAAGGGCTACCATTGACAGACATATTGCTTGTGCTTAACGTTGTGAACGCGAGAGGACAGGTTGCTTTGCTTCCTTGGATGTGATCTGCGCTCCTGTGCCTGCTGCATGTGTGTCATCACTTCAACCACCGCCAGAGGAGGATCAGAAACACTATCACCACCACCTGCAGACACAACATGCCTGGCACCAGCAAGCACCAACCACAAGTGGGGAACCAGCTGCGGACCTTACCATGCCTCCATAAGTGATCCATTTGTCCATTTTCTGCCGTCGCTCAATGACACGAAGCAGGGAGTCTGACAGGCCAAGACTATTGATGACGTCCAGGGCTTTTGTTTTGGCAGCCTATAGCACAGTCCAGTGTGAGATGCTTAAAATGCCCTTAAAATCAACAAGACTCGCTCAGCAAGCTGCATTACGGCACACCTTCAGACGCTCACGCTGACCACTCATGTTTTGTAAGACAGCTGTGCCAGTCTGAAATGCCTCCTCTAGAGTACGTTTGGAGTTGTTGACATAGCTCATGCCTTGTGAATCAGCATCTCTTTGTGCTGCATAATCTATGGCCCCACTGGATCTGTGCAATAGCTCTTGTCTCTGCTGTTCCTCCACTTGTTTCCTGCATGATGCAGACGGCTCGTTGTTCATGTGCCTCATCCTTGTCCTCATGCGCTTGAGAGTTGCCTTTGTTTGGACTACAAACACCAAGCAGGTGAATGCCTTGATGAGCTGCCACGCACCTGTTTTGACGGCCTGTGTGCTTGTCAAGTGCCACACGCAGTGCGTCTGTCTCCTCTGAAACTTGTTCCACCTTTCTGCAAGGGCGTGTTGTCAACACCTGACCAGGTTGGCGCAGAGCCAAACAATGCTCACCTCTTCCAAATGTCCCTCTTAGCTGTGCTTTCTTTGACCACTTGCATTCGCCATATGCTTTCCATCTGAGAGCTGATCTTTTGCAGGTCAAACAACTTCTGTTGCAACTGGCGCGACAGACCAGTAGCCACGCCATAGTGGGGTGCCTGTTCAGTGCAAAGCCGATTATGCATGACGGGTACTGCCTTACTGGCCATTGACCCCATCTGAGTATGCAACAAATTCACTTACGTTTTCAGAACGTTCAAGTTGCTCTAGGCCGTCTCGGAGATTCAGGATCAACGTTCTCGCTGTTTTGTGCAAGGACTTGATGTCTGACATCTACTATGGCGTTATACAGCAACCAGAGGGTAATGTATGGCTTACGGACATGAACGAGTCGGGCAAAGCTCACAACGTGTTGAACGCAGATCAGGCAGGAACCATAACTTATGCCCGCGGACACACGACTTGTACGGCCGTCACACCACTTTGTGTTTTGCGCCAACTTTGCTTTTCTGTGAGCTGCATTTGCAGTTGCGAGTCTACGAAAGATATTACTGATGGGGACGAACAACTGCAGTCAGGATTCCGCACTGGCTTACGAAAGCATCGCTCGCTCGCACAGCGCTGTGACGACATCGAGTTAGTGCAGCAGCAGCGGTAGAGAGAGAGAGAGATTACAATGCTTTAGCCAGCCAGCAAGTCTGATCACATATAGAAGAAGACGAAGGTCAAATGTGGAAAACATCAAGACAGTCTAGAACGAACTTGAAAACCTGCATATGA
>JAABUP010001875.1_pt1 | contig 42792 bp, 65 predicted proteins | sample 5559201 | NCBI WGS metagenome assembly JAABUP01 (sample SAMN10711887, study PRJNA513373) | rock metagenome | isolation source: Antarctica rocks | place: Antarctica
CGTGCCCTGCTACAAGGAGGACCTGGAGATTCTGAGGCGCACCATTCTGGCTGCCTATGATGCTGTGCTGCCAGCTGGTTGCTCCAGAACCATCTACCTCTGTGATGATGGCAAGGACCCCCGCAAACGCAAATGGTGAGCCATAATTCTGAGTTGCCACCCTCTCACACAACCCTCTCCTTGCGCCCCCCCCCCCCGCACCAAACGCCTTCCACCCAAAGGCTTTTATGGGCCACCCCACAACAGATCAAAATGAATGTGTAGCTGTTGACTGAACCTTTGCCGTCACCTCTTGCAACAGTGATTGGCTGTGAAATGACTGATTGCATTCCTTGGGCAAGCTGGTATGGTGTGAAAGCCATGGTGCCCTTTCATGACACCTATGTTGATCAATGTTGTCAGTGGCTGCGTGCTTCAGGTATGATCAAGTAGGCGGTAAAGATATATTCTACATGCACATCTCAAGTGGTGAGGTGCATGCATTTGAACAGAGATTGGATGCATGGCTGCAGGTGTGAGAGCATGGGTAAGGAGGTGGTGTATGTGTCCGGGCGTGTGCGCGCCCCAGGGGAGATGAACGGCAAGTCTGGCAACATGAACAATGCCCTGAACCAGATCTACCCCAAGGAGTACGCCATTCCAGGGAACGAGCTGGTGTGTGTCTTTGATGCTGACCAGGTTGCCAAGAGGGACTTCTTCCTCAAGACGTTGCCCTACTTTGATGCCGGTAAGTGCACCTCTGCCTTATGAATTCTCTCCTTCTGTGTGCCTTGGCAATGCTTCTTTGTGCAATTTGCCTCTGCGCTTTGGTACTGCCATTTGTGCAATTTTCTTTTGGGCCTGTGATGTACTAGCTGCCCAAGATGGAAGCGCGTTCTGTGCAAATTCCCCTGTTCTGCTGGCAGCCTTTGCATGTCCCTGGTGTGACTGTGCTTCCCTCTCTGAAAGCTGCTGTATATACTTAAACGACTATCCTGCTTGCCTGCATGCTATTTCTCTTGTGCACTTTAAAACTCTCAGCCTTCCTTGGAACTCTGCTCCCTGTCCTGTGAGTCTCAATGAGAGCATCCAGGGATTTGCGATGTGTTTATGCTATGCTTTTGTGTTCATTTTGATTCCGTTGCAAATGCACAGATGGACCAGATTCTACACCCCAACAACTTGTGCCGCTGCCAGTAAATGCAAGAAGCTCACACGCTGTGTAGTGGGGCTCACAGTGGTCATGATCACAGGTCATATCACAATTGCAGGTCACATTACAGGTGATATGACAGTATACGTCATGGTCGCAGGTGATGACATTGGAATGGTGCTGTCGCCCCAGTGCTTTCACAACCTCAACCTGCATGAGGACATCTTCAACCACTCCAACATCCACTTCTGGGAGTACATGCAGCCTGGATATGACGCTCTGGGCTTCATCTCCTGCACTGGTGAGACATCACCAACATAGCTGCTCAGCTCACGTAGCTTATTGCATTAGCTCGCCATGCATGCAATTGAGAGTTAGACAGGGGATCAAGGTAAACTACACGCTTTGCTGTAGGAGACACATTGAACTTGTACCTATTGCTCTCTGGCATAAAAATGTTCTGAGAAGATCAAACAGAGAAGCCATTTTGGAACATGTCATCCACTCTCTCTCAGGTCATCAACCTTGTCCTGATCTTGTATTGTATAGATACACGCCTGCCACTGCAGGTAATACAAGCGGTCTTCAGCTCATCAATTATCTTGCATTGTATAGAAACACCCTTGCCACTGCAACAAGCACCATCTGTCCAAAGAGCTTCTACTTGCATCAGGTTACCAACTATCATGGAACACTACAGCCTCACAAAAGCCAAAAGTCTGCAGTACTGATGCAAGTGTCACACTGGCAGGGGAGCTGTACCCACCAGTCCTGGCAACATTGCTCAAGGGTGTTACCATGCTGTCACAGGCACCAACTTCCTGGTGAGGGCTCAGGCCGTGATGGAGGTGGGAGGGTCCCCCATGTACACCATGACTGAGGACTATGCCCTGGGAATGGAGCTGAAGAAGTTTGGATGGCACTGCCGGTATGTGCAGGAGTACCTGGCCATCGGCGAGGCTCCTCATGAAGTCAGGAACATGTACCAGCAGCGCTCCCGCTGGACCAAGGTCTGCTTCAAACTTGATTAGCCTGATTGACCCGAACCATGCTGTGCTTTGCTGATGTTATGCTTTAATGTCTGTGGAATTGTACCTGGCTCAGCTGTGCCGTGGTCTTGCTTACTGCTGATGTTGTGCTGTGCTGTGCTTTGATATGCTGACTGTGCTGTGTTGTGTTGTGGTCCCATGTCCATGCTGTACTGTGCGATGGTGTTGGAAACAAACTGCCTTGCATGAGTGAGCAGCCTCCTGCTCACAACGTTGTTCTCATACATGGTACTTCTGACAAATGCTACACTGTGAGGAGGCAGTGTCTCGACTGCTGTGTGTGAATGCCTGCAGGGTCACTTCCAGATCATGTTCAACCCCAAGGTGTGCCCTCTGTTCCAGAGCAAGCTGTCCTGGGGGATGCGCATCCTGTACAGCAGTGGAGTGTGGGCCTACATGTGTGCTGCCATCTCTACTCCTACCTTCATCATGATTCCTCTGGTATGCCCTGCTGTGCTGCTGCTGCTGCTCAGAAAGCTACCAACTGCATGCACCTACATGCATTCATTCAGCTGTACTCTTTCTTTTGTTAAGATCCTTCCAGTGTGTCGTCATGTCCTGCCCTCTCGCATGAGCATGTGATGCAGCTCAGCAGCTTGACCTTGAATGATTGCATGACCAGTATGACTTACAAATTCACTGCATTGCTTTGCCATGGCACCATGTGAATGACAGCAGATATGACAGTCTGCATCCTGCGCTGGTGGCTGTTCTCAAATTGTCAGACAGCCCACTGGCCCTGAGACCTATTGATGCTGTGTGGCTAACATCCATGAGGCATGTTGTCTCAGCCATGTGTCCAACTGTGAGTGCATGAGCGTGAATCATCTGTTGGTGTGATGCAGATCACGATCTGGATTGGTGTCTTCCCATTGGTCATCACTCGCTGGCTGACTCTAGGCCTGACTATCTACAGTGTGGCCACTCAGATGGTGCTGTACTATGTGCGACATCCAAACCACACTGAGGCTCTGTGGTTTGCTGCTGTTGCCAACTCCCTGTTGTGGTGGACGTACATCAAGGTGATCCTCCATTTCACCCACTCTTTGATACCCATCTCTGCATGGGCAATTGACTCTGTCTGTATCTGTGTCTGTGTCCAGAGCTTCAGTGGCCATTGTGTAAGCAACAGACACTTATGGAGCTTGATCCATGTGCAGCTTTGAGCTGAGCTGCACTTGCCGGCCTGTGTTGATGTTTGCCTGATTGACTGGAGTGTGTGCATGACATCAATGACTTTCAGGGTGGCTGCTTCAATCAGGAAGCTAATGGTGTTGTGATGTGCAGGCTTGCTGGCGAGCAATCACAGCCAAGCTGTTCTGCAGCGTGATCACCTTCAAGGCCACTGCAAAGGGGCCTGGCAAGCTGGAGAACAGTGCCTTCAGGGATCTCTGGCTCCCTGGCCTGTCCTTCATCCTCCTCATGATCTCGGTGGTGAGCCTACTTAGTAACCACAGCTTGAAATGTCATAAGGCACCAGCAGACAGTCATTGTAGCATGCTGTGAGGTCACCTGCAAGCCTGAGCAGCATGACTAAACCTGCAAAATGATGGGATGGCAGGAAGGGCAGTTTGCATCAGCAAGTATATGCACATGTGTCTGCCTTGTCCAATCACTGCTGTGTCTCAATTTTGCAGCTGTGCCTCAACTACTTTGCCATGCTGCGTTAGGCTGTGTCTTTGCATAATTTGCTCAAGACTGCATCCATTGGTTGACTGCAATCATGTTGCTCGCTGCTAGCGGTCTGCTTGTTGCTGAAAGTGCTGTTGAGTGCAGGGTGTGGCAATCTGGCAGTTGTTCACTGGAGCAGCAGTGTTGTCTCCTCTCTGCATCTCCATGCTGTGGGCCATCTACAATGCCATCCCCCCTTACCTCATCCTGCACTTTGCTATCTTTGGCCGGGTATGCCCTCATTCCTTTCCATTCATGGCACACACCAGCCAAGTCTGTGCTACCTGCATTGTACTAAAGCTATACTGTGGCAGCATCTTCAGTGGTCTCCTTTGGTGCAAACGAAGTGAAGGCAGATTGCTTACAAAAGTGGAGAAAACTTCCCTGCTAGTGCTATTCACTGCTGTGTCTGTAGCTGAAGTACAACCTTGTTGCTGTGTATGTGGCTCAGTGTCAGCCCACTTGTCTGAGTCTTTCTATTTTTGTGCAGGGTCTACCGCTGCAGTACATGTGCAAGTTGTGCTTCGTGCTGGGATGGTTCTGTGGCATTGCAGCCCTGGTAGTAATGTGGATCATCAAGGTGTACAACCCCAGGGAATACAACGGTGGCATTGCACAGAACGAGTCCATTGGTGTCTTGTTCCGCAAGATTCACAACGAGACATAGACCGCCAGCAGGATCTCTTTTCTGGATGGTTGCCGACACTGCAGCACAGCTGTGGTGATGAAGTGCTGTTGGGACAGCAACAGTGTGCACTAGTTCGTTTCTTCCTTACATGTCTGTAATTATTGGGTAGGTTGCGCATCATCATGAGGTATCAGCAGACAAGTTGCATCAGAAAACTTTGTGTCCTAACCTACCCAACATTGTCATTGGAACAAACTTGTTGACACAGCATTTGTTGAGGCAACAACATACATTTTCACTTGATATATTCCTGTGAAGACTCGGGTGTGGCTTTGCAACTATGTGCAAACACTGCCTGTTGTAAAACTGCACCGTACCATTCAACTTGTCAAGTGTGAGCGCATGCATATGCCTCAGATGCCATTGAAAAGGACCTTCCACAAATTTTTCAACAACAGAAATGGTACCATCATGAATTTGGGCATGTCTGTATCTCGGTTGGCTGCTCCTGCAAGTGCTTTGCTGCTGCTGTGGCAATGGCTCGAACAAAAGGTCAACGACATTGTTAGGTCAAAGCTGATTGCTGAACTCTGAATGCCGGTCAAGGCAGACCAACCTCAGCAAGGACGCTGCAGGCAGTCGCATCTCGAACACATCAGGTCATGAGAGTTTAGCGTTGAGTCTGTAGCAGCATAAGGCGCACGAACTATTCTAGGCGCCATGTTGAGCACGGCCGCCGACCGTGTTGCCTTGGCTAGCAGACGTATCTTAGTTGCCGAGCCATCAACCGCTGAATCGACCAAGAAGTTGCAGCGATCTGCCGCGGCCAATGTCGTTTGTGGATTTTCGTTGGCAGGAATATGTCTACTCGCATTCAGCTTACGTCTCTTCTCTGTCATAAAGTACGAAAGCGTGATACACGAGTTTGATCCATACTTCAACTACCGCGTCACGCAATTCCTGACCAAGGAGGGCTTCTATAACCTTTGGAATTGGTTTGACGACCGAACGTGGTATCCTTTGGGTCGAGTTATTGGTGGCACCGTCTACCCAGTAAGCATGCTGTAGAAACTCCAGCCTTGCAAGGCTCATCACGCCAGCCTGCGCTTACTTTGGTATCTTGCGGGCGCAGGGTCTAATATGGACTGCAGGGATCATGTGGAATGTATTGCATTTCTTCAACATCCCTATCCATGTACAAGAGGTGCGATCAAAGCTTTCTCTCAGCACTGTCGTCAAGCACAAGCAAGCCTCACAATCCTGCTTGTTTTGGGACAGCATTGGCTGGCAAAAGGAAGCAATGCTTCAGTTTGATGCACTGCTGTGTTTCCATGCAGGTCTGTGTGTTCACAGCGCCTCTTTTCTCAGCCTTCTGTGCACTGACCACCTACTTCCTGGCCAAAGAAGTCAGGAACCAGGGTGCCGGCCTGTTTGCAGCCTTGTTTGCAGCCAGTGTACCATCCTACATCTCCAGATCAGTAGCAGGCTCTTATGACAATGAGGGAGTCGCCATTTTTGCTCTTGTTTTGGTTTTCTTCCTGTACGTCAAGGTATGAACCTCTCCCCTTTTGCATGAGGTCTTCTCTGTTGCAGTTAAGGCCATGGCTTGCATGCATTTCATCTGGTGTTCAGAGCTGCAGTGTCTTCCTCACCTGAGCTCTGGAAGGGACTGTCCTCTGAATACTGATTGACACGCATGTGTATGCATGCAAGCCATCGGCTTGTTTCCAGTGCATGTTGCAGAAGCTTGGCATTTCCTGACACAGCTGCAACTTGAGCGATGCTGCTGAAGGCAAGCATTGAACTTCGGCTACCATGACATTGTACAATGGTCTCAGTATTGACCAGTTGCTGACTGTTGAGTTGCAAAGCTGTGTGTGCATTCTTGAGAAAACAAATCCTTCCTACAACATCTGCATGGTGTGCAGACCATCAACACAGGCTCATTGGCTTGGGCCACGGCAAATGCTTTGAGCTATTTTTACATGGTAGGCTTGCAAACATACAGTTTCATGTATGCTATACTGGATGCACAGATTGCATTCAAAGAGCATTTAGTCCAATTCTCATTGCTTTGCCCCTGTGACACGATTTTGAGCTCAAGCACATGCATGTCAAGCAGACATGTTGCCTATACAGCTTCCAGTCACTTGTCGGTATTACCTGGTCCAACCATGCACTGTCGTTCTGTTGTCAGCTGCTTTGCTAGCAGCCTTTCAAACACATACTTGCAACCACTGGTAGGCAGCTGCACAGTCAGTCCACAATGCTCATGTACACAACAATTGCACACAGCATTTGTGCATGCATAGTTCTGCCTACATTTGTCAACAGGCTTGTTGGGCTGTCCGCTAAGTGGCTATGCTCATCATCAAACGTCCTCAACTAGGTTACTATCAGACCCTAAAGCAGTCTACTCAATGCTGTGCCGAGTGCAGGTTGCATCGTGGGGAGGCTACTCATTCATCATCAACCTGCTGCCCATTCACTGCCTAGCATGCATCTTCCTGGGTCGCATGAACAGCAGGCTGTACGTGGCTTATGCCCCCTTTATCATTCTGGGTACCATTGAGGCGGCCAGCATCCCTGTCGTGGGCTTCAATGCTGTGCTTATGTCTGAGCACTTTGGCAGCTTCCTGGCTTTTGGGGTGCTGCATGCCGCCATGGGCATGCAGTACATCAAGGTGGGCATTCCACTCCATTGCTTGAGCCAGTCCACCATTCAACTCTTCATCTTTTGATGCTCTTGCATGTGAGCACATGCATGTGAGGAGTAGGTTGTAAGGTGGGCACTCCATTGCTTGAATTTTTCAGCTTGCCATCACTGGAAGCTGTTGCATGTCGGGCTGCACGTGCTGCATGAAACACAGGTGACACCAGCCCAACAACATGCATGCCTTTTGCAGATGGCCTTTGAACTAGCTTGTCAGTCTCATGACACGAATGCCCAGCAACTGCTTTGCGCATGTGTTGGCCTGCATGCCTTCATGTTGAGCCTTGCAGAGCGTATTGAGCACCTGCACAATGAGAGCGAATGCTGAGATGTCACATGGCGCGACACCAGTTGGCATTCAGATGCCTCTGTGCTGGCATGCATTTGCATGAAACAGCTGCTTGCTGCTTTCCAAGAGGTGCAAGCAGCTTGAGTATACATAGATAGCATGCTGAGATGCTTTGGTCTGCGTGATGGCATCAGCCATGCTCAGATTGACGCAACTCCACATGCATCAGATTGCGAAAGGGCAGAAGATAGCAGTATGCCATGCTTCTAGTAGAGCAGCATACCGCCAAAACAGGGCGCATGGAAGACTGACCGCCAGTATTTGCTGCTGCAGCATATTCTGCCAGCCAAGACGTACAATGCGGCCAAGGCTCTGGCCCTGAGCGCTGGCGTGGCATTCATGGCCGTGGTGGCTGTCCTCATGGTGGGCTACGTCATGGCCTCCCCAACCTTTGGCTGGACAGGTGACCTCCCACCAGCAAACAGGATGAACTGTGTACTACAAAAAACAGACAATCAGACAGACAGACAACAGACAGACAACAGTCTTGAGGTTCATTCTCAAGCCAGTCATCTGTTGCAGCAGGGCTTACGCTGCATGCCTGCTTGTGTTGTTGGGTCCTTGTACAGAGGTCCATACAGCCCTCTGTGTTGTGACGCCTGGGATACGTGTATAGGCTCAATAATCCCAGCAACAGCAATGGCTGTAGACTTTCATGACAAGTGGGTTCTGGACCTGAGGTGGTGTGGCCTGCAGGACGTAGTCTGAGTCTGCTGGACCCCACATATGCCTCCAAATACATTCCCATCATTGCCAGTGTGAGCGAGCACCAGCCTCCAGCCTGGAACTCCTACTTCACAGACGTGCACATCCTGGTGCTGCTGGCTCCCCTGGGCCTCATCGCCTGCTTCAGGCCCATGACAGACGCATCCCTCTTCCTCATCCTGTATGGAGTCACAGCTGTCTACTTCTCAGGAGTCATGGTGGGTCATTTGTGCATGTTCCCAATGTTTAGTCTGGAATTGAACATTGCATTCTGGAATCATGTCAGGTGTCAGATGCGAAGTCACTGAGTTACTATGTGCCTTCTGCATGTGTGGTTCAGTGCTGTTCACTTTCCATTCCAGCGTGGCTGTGTCCCAATGTTGCATGTTACCACTTCTTACACCTTCAAGCTGCGTGTGTCCCCCACACAGATCTTGCCCCTCAAACGCTGCTCAACCCACCTTGACCCCTCCTCAAAAGATACCTCACTGCCTCAACAACACGCTGTTGTCATTGCATGTCACAGCCATGCACCCAGCTTTGGTACATGAGAGTGTTAGCTGTGCTGCCCCCAATCACCCCCCCCCCTCCCCCCGCCCTCTCGTTGGCTAGCATCATCTGCGCATGTATACAAAGGCACTGCGTCAGCAACCAGCACCTCTTTACTTGCTTGATGTCCTGTACCTCTCTGATATTGCCCTCTGGGCGACCATGTAGCTGCAGTAAAGTTCTGCCTTCTGCTTCAGCAGTAGCCCGACAGTAGCGTTGTGTATGTAGGTACGTCTGATGCTGGTGCTAGCACCTGCAACCTGCTGCCTGGGTGGCATTGCGGCAGACCAGATTCTCAATACCTTCTGCAAGTCCATCAGACCCGAGGAGGGGTCAGGGGGCTGGGTGGGTCTGATCAAGACCTGGATGGATGGGGAAGAGTCTGCAGCACAGTCAGATTCTGTATCTGCGGACAGCCGGCCTGCCTCCTCCAGTACCAGCTCTGCACCCTCGGGGAAGAGGCAAAAGTCTGGCAAGGCAAGCTTTCCTGTGGCAAGTAGCTGCAATGTAAATTAGACAACCAACCCATTTATATTTTTCTGTCTTTTGGACTCATCAGGGAGTCAACAGACAATAAGTTGGAAATGGAAAGATGTGTGGAAGCAGAGAATTGCCATGTGTATATCATTTGCAAGCCTGTTCAGAGGGTGTGTTGGAGGTCTGGGGCAACTGAAGCCACCATAGATGAAATAGCTGTGGGCTAACTACCTGCTCTGTTGACTGGATTTTGATATGATCCTATCATTTCTAGATCTGTCCGTTCTTTCGTCGCACCCTGCCTGCATCCCGTGCAATACAGTCATCCTTTTCAATGCACACGAGCTGCAGAACTCCTTGAACAACCCTCCAAATGCCAATCTACTCTTCCTCACCATGCCTCCTCCTGACACCACTCATCCTCTCCTGCACTTGGTGCACCAAGTGCACACCTCAAGCTGACTGTGACTCTTGCTTCACTGCAGAACAAGTACAAGGAAGCAGCCACCAAAAAGGCTGAGGCATCACCCTTCAACGCCTTCAACCTATTTGGTGGCACTAAGCATAAGCTGCCCCGGGATGTGGGCATCATCGGTGCCCTCTTCTTTTTTGGCATGCTGGTCTTCTACGTCTTCCACTGCTGCTGGGTGAGTGCAGAGATGTACTCGGCGCCCTCCATTGTGCTGCAGTCGCGCAGCCCTCAGGGAGGTGTGCACGTCTTTGATGACTTCCGAGAAGCCTATGGCTGGCTCAGGCATAACACTGATGAAGAGGCAAAGGTGAGCAGTTGATGTCTGCCTGCATATGTGCATCTGCTGCCCTCTTGCCTAACCCCCCCTCCCCCCCCCCTCCCTGTCCCCCCTCCCCCTGCGTTGTAGCTGGTAGCAACATTGACAACAGTGACGGCCACCCCCTTTTAGACGTAGTCACAAAGGTCTGTGTATGCCTCTGATGATTTCCCAGAACCTGTCATCTGGCAGATGTGAAGCACTGACAAAGCAGGCAGCTCAGAAGAAAATGTAGATCGGACTTTGCATGGTCATCGGCCAGATCTTTTTTATCAGACTTGTCACTTGCTGTGCTGAGGGTGCATAGCCCTGCTGCTGGTATGCGCGGCCTGCACAGCCTTCAGTGTAGTTCATGACTGCTGTGGACAGACAATCTGCTGTCAGGGAGACCTCACATCACAAGCACACACCACGTCAGCCTGACCCGAGGCCGATTCTGAGAGTCAGAGTGTTAACAGTGTGGTTTATATCGACTCTGTACCCACTGTTGACTGAGTGCAGCCTGCAACAAAAGCTGAAGCTGTTTGGTGGTGTGTCAGGTGGCAAGTTGGTGGGATTATGGGTACCAAACAACAGCAATGGCCAACAGGACCGTCATAGTGGACAACAACACATGGAACAACACGCACATTGCCACTGTGGGCAGAGCCATGGCATCACCAGAGCATCAGGCATGGCAGATCTACCGAGACCTGGATGTCAAATATGTACTGGTGGTCTTTGGCGGCTTCGTAGGGTGAGCCCAACACCGCAATGCTCAGTTACAAAGTGCAGTTTGTTGATCCCTTTTGAGCATGTGCTTCTGTCAGGAAAGGACTTGCTATGCAGAGTTGCCTCGTGAGGCAATGATGAATGCTCATTGGCTGCAGCGCTTGAGACAAGCTTGTTATCTCTTGACAATGCAATTGGTCTTGCATAAGCATCATGCAATGCTTACTGTGGGCTGTCAATGTTGGTATAGATACACTCAAACACACAGCATGATTCAGGTATGACAGGAGCAAGCTAGTCTGATGCAGGTACCCCAGTGATGATATCAACAAGTTTCTGTGGATGGTGCGTATCGGTGGTGGCGTCTTTCCTGATATCAAAGAGCCAGATTACTTGGGAGAGCGGGGATACACAATTGATGACAAGGCTGGAAAGGTCAGCTTTTTGTGAAGCACGAGCCTTTCATCACATGCTCAAATCTAGCATTGGTCAAGATGCCTGCCCAGCAGGCATCATGTTTCATGCTTGCATGGGCAGAGATGCCATGTTGCATGGTAATGTGATATGCAGCACGGTGCTTGCTACATTGTCTGCACACCCTTGGGTGATGAAAAATAAGCCTGCTGTATGGCTTCCTAAACTGGGGTGAGGCATGCCTGATACCTACCTGGCTGATGCAAGAGCAAAGGATGGCCCAGGTTCAAATCAATCAATGCTAATGTGAGGCTCAGCAATGTGATGACCTGGCCAACTTGCTAGAAGTGATGCATGCATGGGGCAAGTGATGGCGCCCTGTGTGTGTTTGTTTACAGCTATAGACAGCACAATGCAATACGTCATCTGAGCTAGTTCAGGGTTGAAAAATTGTGATGGTGAGCCATGGCATGAAAGTCAGATTGGCGTGGGGTGCTGCAGGCAATGTTGGACTGCATTATGTACAAGATGTCCTACTACAGATTTGCTGAAGCTGCTCAAATGGCCACAGGCCGTTACGGCTTTGATAGGGTGCGCAACACCAACATTGGTGTGACTGATATTTCACTAAAGTACTTTGAGGAGGTTTACACAACAGAGCATTGGATGGTGAGGATCTTTGAGGTCAAAGATCAACCTAGCAGGGATGTGCAGGCTGATACCACTGAAAAGGCCAAAAACACACTAAAACGAGTGTCACCCAGTGGCAAACATCGGACACCCCCAGTCTGGTAGCTGACATTTTGTAAGCCTGTTCAATGCACACTATCATCACTAGCATATGACTTCGTGGAGATTTTCCCAAAACTGCAATGAACGGTAGCCCGGTAACCTGCCAGGGTTGTGGGAACAAGTCTGTAGTCAGACAAAGTGTCCCGCGCATCTGGCATTGCTATGCATGTCGAAGCTGAGTTGTTTGAGCTGGCTTAGAGCTACAACATGCACGATGCATTCCACCATTGCAGCTCTCAGCTGTTTTAAGCATGCAGAGTGTGTTCCTGATGTGCCACATAGTGCACATCCGCTCCTGGGGGCTGAACACAACTGGGCAGAATAGTGTGCAATCATTGCACGTGCAACATAGGCTGTTTCGAGCATGCATTAAATAGAGGAGTCAGCTATGCAGCACCACCCTTCAATCGCCGGTAAGCAACTCTCCATTGCAGACGTTACAGATGTAATGTCGGCATCACAATACCATCAATAATCGCACTATCAATGCCAGACATTAATGAGTATCGCTTTCAATGCTCCTATGCTGGCCGTCAAGGACACCCACAAGGAACTAACCCAAATAGAACAAATGTCCAAACAGCTGTTGCTCAAAGACGTGTTCAATTTCGCTCAGAATGAGTCACTAAGCAAATAACAGCAGTTCAAAGTTAGCAATTCAAACAACACACAACAATTTGCCAAGGAGACAATGGTCCTGTGACCTGTAGAGTATCCATGCTGACGGTGCCCGAGAACAAACAGAATAAGTCAATGAGAATGCAGTGCTAGCGTGCTGGAGAGTATCGCCCATAGTCAGGGCTGTCACGGGAGCCCCTTCTGGGGGGTGAGCGCCTGCCATAATCTGGGCTGCTGCGGCGTGCCCTGTACGGGGAGGGAGACCTGCGCTCAACAGTTGCATTCAACTGAGAGGACAGACACGAGATCAAGAAGTTGCATCAGAACCAGGAACAATCAGTGTACTGGCAGCAGAACCAAAAAAGGGAGCTTCACACAAATGCTAGAAATGAGTGGAAAAACACAGCGAAAAACTGAGGGGGGGGGGAGGGGGGGCAACCTAAAATTAGAAAAGGTAGAAACAAAGATTTACAAACATGACACACTTCCTGTGCAAATGCAGATTTCCAGTAATGTTGCGCACTGAGTGCAGCACAGCTGCTTATATCGGCCAAAATCCTAGCGCGAAACAAATTCACAGACAGAAAGACAGATGATGCAGCTGGGGGATGCATGAAATGTGCCTCACCTGCGTCTGCGAGGGGGAGACCTGGAGCGAGTCCTTCTGCTGCTGTACCTGTCACCATGACGGTCATCTCGGCTGCTGCGTTCCCTGCTTCTGTCCCTGCTGCGGCCAGTGTCAACTCCATATGCTGATGCTGAAGCGCCGTATGCACCCACAGTGCCATTGACAGCAGTGAGAGTGGGTGCAGCAGCAGGTGCTGCTGCAGCTGGGGCAGCATAGGAGGTGCCAGCACCATAGCCATTGGCACTGGCGCCATACCCATTGGCACCACCGCCGTAGGAGCTGCCGCCGCGGCCACCACCGCCATACCCACCACCACCGCCATAGCCACCTCCGCCACCTCCACCGCCACCACCATAGCCGCCTCCTCCACCACCACCACCACCGCCCCAGCGGTTGCGGCCACCACCAAAGCCGCCCATGCCTTGCATTGCCATCAGGTCTGGGTTGACAGCTTGGCCAGCCTCTTGCAGAAGCTTGATAAGCTCTCTGGCGTTCTTGGCGTCTGCTGAGGTGAAGAAGGTGTAGGACTCGCCCTTCAGGCCAGCACGGCCTGTTCGCCCAATGCGATGCACATAGTCCTCAACACCATTGGGGAAGTCATAGTTGATGACAGCACCCACATTGGGCACATCTAGACCACGGGCAGCCACATCTGTGGCGCACATGATTGGGCTGCGGCCGTCCTTGAAAGACTGAAGCACCCAATCACGCTCCTGCTGCTTCTTGTCACCATGGATTGCTGACGCGCCAAATTCTCGAAGCTGACGCGAGAGCTGATCACACATGCGCTTGGTGCCACAGAAGATGATGATTTTGGTGCCTGGTGGCTTGCTTCTGAGGATGCCCTGTAGGCGGCCCATTTTGTCAAAGGGCTGGACCACATCAACATGCTGAGTGATGGCTTTGTTGGCTTGCAGCCTGTCTTCTACACCGCCCACAAAGATGTGGACAGTGCGGTTGGTGACGAACTGAGAGGCAATGGCTTTGACCTCCTTGGGCCATGTGGCGCTGAAGAAGAGTGTCTGCCGCTGGCGAGGAATGGTTTTGACAATGCGCTGAATCTGGGGCTCAAAACCCATGTCTAGCATGCGATCTGCCTCATCAAGCACCAGGTAGGAGACCTGATGTAGGCGAACCTGACCAGACTCTAGGAAGTCGTTCAGGCGACCAGGCGTGGCAATGACAATGGGAACACCATATTGCAAGTCACGTGCTTGTGGTCCTTTGGGAGCACCGCCGTACACACACCTGCAACCCAGCACAAAAGGCTAGAATCTTTCACAAATTACCAGAGACAACATGCATGTCGACCGACTACACAAGAAGCTGAAATAAATTCGGAGTAGAATGGAATTTTGAGTTGCATTGAACAAGCCACTGTGTCACGGCAATGAAACTGGCACAAAGGAAGGTCCAAAGCAGGCACAGAGACAGTGCCTTGATGAAGATCTTATTTTTGCCATGCTTGAATCTGAAGCAAATGCACACAGATCAAATGCCACTTACGTGTTTTTGATGTTTGATGACCTGCCAAACTTGTCTGCCTCTTCCTTGATTTGAACAGCCAGCTCTCTTGTAGGAGCAATGACCAGCAGCGTTGGACCAACACGTGAGTCTTTACGTGTAGCCTCAATGTGCACAAGACCAGGCAATAGAAAACCACAGGTCTTTCCACTGCCTGTCTTTGCAATGGAAACAAGGTCCCGGCCTTGCATAGCAACAGGCCAGGACTGTGCCTGAATGGGGGTGGGTGCTTTGTAGCCTGCCCTCCTGATCTGTTACAGCAGTGCAATAGGTATCAGCAGCAATGCTGAGATGCAGCAGCAACCCTTGAGGGCTGATGATGATGAATGCTGTCAATGGCTGCCCAAAACAGCCCCCCAAGACTGGCGTCTCCAGCCAGCTCGATTTGGCTGATAGCTGAAAATGCCAGCCAGCAGGCATCTTGCTGATGCACTGCTTGAAAGGGGGCTGATGGACATGGACATAAAACACTAGGCTTCCTCCTCATGGCCTGCAAGTCCGCCAAAAAGCGGTTGCAGCCCGTGGAGGAAGCCCTAAAGCAGGTATTGCTATGAGTCAGAACCAAGAATGCTGAATACCTCGTCCATAATAGCTGGCGAGAAATTTGCGCTATCGAAGCTTTGAAGAGGATCGGGCACGCCCTCGCCCTGTACGATGAGACCGTGCTCGGCCCTGTAAGCTTCTGTAGAGGAAGCAAAGTTCTGGCGTGCGGCAGGTACAGCGCCGTACGCGTTCGCAGCATGAGCATGACCATTGGTTTGGACTGGTGCACCGTAGGCGCCATAGCCGTTGGCCTGGACAGTAGACAGCACAGAAGTGAGCACAGGGCGCAGGTGCACAGCGAGACAAATAGGACTGGCAAGACAGTGGACAGTTAAAAAGGCTGGATCAGAATGGGCATCAAACTTACAACTGGAGGTGCTACAGCGACCGGGGCTGCCTCTGGTCGCTCATATGTTGTAACGCCGGTTGCCTTGTTCCAGTAGTAAGTGGCATTGCTGTCAGGATCAAACAGACATTGCCATCCAACTGGCAAGGTGGGGTCTGGTCTGATGGTTGGAGCCATCTGAGTAGCCAAACAGCTGCCTGATGCTTAACAGAGCCGCTGTACAACAGTGTTAAAAGCACAAGTTTCCCCTTGCCTCAAGCAGCAACCTGCTGAAGCCTGAATTTGAATCTTCAAGACCTTTGAACTGCTGTTATATGCAAGATCAGTGTACGTAGGTGATCACAAGATGTTGCTTGTCACTGCCGACGTCAAGTCTGTTGCGGCACAGGTCGATGTTCTGCTTTGGACCGACGGCTCCAGCGCGCCAGGAGTTCACAGCGATTAATTTTAATTAAATTGACTCCGGATTGCGTCAAGAATGGATACGTCGTGCGTATGCTCATGGAAACCAATATGAAGCAAGGTTCTGTCACACACTGTGGACCAAGTGCTGCTGCACTATCAGGTTCATTTAGGCCTGAGTCGGTGTCAGCAGGCAGAACGCATTGTTGCAAGATAGCTGCAGTCGTGGTCAGAACACAGGTGACCCAGCCAGCTGAGCCAGCCACTGCAGTAACCATGACTAATCAGTAGCCTGTTCCCTCCACCAGATCTTGCACCGTTTCATGGTCCTGAAGGAGGGAGACATGCAGCCTGCATCGGCCTGACAGCCATGAAAGCATCTACAACACTGTCTGTGACTAGTGCCCGGGCTTCTTGATGCTGTGCTACAATGTCTTGCAGTATCTGCAACCACACATCAAGGCTGGCTGATTGCACACACAGCGTGGAAAGGAGAAGCTCTCACAAGCAAGAAAAATGTCAACATTGAGTGCAGCGTTGCGTGAACATCATTCAATGCAGAGCAAAGGCAAACCTTGATGAGGACTGCTTTGGCTTCACCAACCAGCATCTGTCCTGAGCCATATTCACTTTCTATCTGCTTCAGCTTCTTATCATCACTCATGAAAAAGTTCAAGTATTTCCAGGTGACATCAACTGCTAGATTGCAACCTGAAAAGCACAGTGAAGCCTGTCAATCCAGCCATTGTAAACTCAGGTTCAGAAACCAAAGCAACCCGTACTGTGCAAAATCACTGGTGAAAGCATGCAGCCTTTAGCAAAATTGCAAAGGGTGGCTTGATAATGAGTATAACCTTTCTCTCTGTGCTCCGCAATGGTAGCGCCGCCACCTGAAAAGGCATAGCGATTCACCTTGTCCTTTATCTGTTTGGGGGTGTCATTTGTGAAGATTGCAGATGTGGTATCACTGGCGCTCATCTTGCCGCTTTCTCCCTGCATTGCCAGTTGCCACTGCTTCTCAGTGTAGAAATATGGAAGTACTACGGATGCCTTGGAAACTTCTTGCTCTGCTGCTGGTAACAAACAGTGGGAGACATGTGAATGGAGCACACATTATGATGCATGGGCAGTCAAAATTCTGCATCAATGATGTGAAACAAACATGCCTGCAGTGCTGGGAAGAAGCGGGATTCTACGAGCGCTGGCTTCTGGTAATTGAGCCTAGGGGCCACATCCCTGCATCCAGTGCATCCAAAGTCAAAGCGCACAAAGTCACGCCCAGTCACTTACCAACCATTCTTGTACATTTTTGCTGAAATCCAATACGCTTGGCGTTACACTTCATGAAATGAAGCATGAAGCCTTTACCAGCACAATTGCAAGCAGCATTCCAGCATATGCAGCCATCCTTTTGAAATGCATGCTACCTATCAGATCAAGCAAAGTTTGGCAGAAGCCATGGCTAAGCAGTGCACAGGCAAGACAAACCTTGTCATCCTGAAGTATGGATCTTGATCAATTGCACAGGGGATGAGACAGCGTATATCTCGGCGCTGGCCAAACATGTGGGGAAAAGACGTGGGAAAGGAAGGGGCAGCTTGCACCGCTGGGAAAGCAATTTTGCCTATGTTGCTTTCCATTGTGAAACCAAATATGCCTCTCACTTGGTTCATAGTCACGGCACTGCATCAGGACAGACACAATCTGTCAGCATCAACACATTCAGAGCATCTCTGCAACATGTTGTACGATATCATTTGTAGCAACCAGACTGGCCAGATACTAGTATGATGACAAACAAGACAGCCGCACATAGCTGGCAGTGCTGAGCATGGCAGCAAGTGTACACACACCATGAGTGGGCACAAACAGGGCTCAGGAGGATCTACACCCCCATCAATCCCAGGGCCTGGGTGCTGACTCAATGAAGGAGCTGTGTGCAGCAAGCAATGAGGCAGGGTCATGCACAGAGTCTTCTGCCAGCAGGCTTGCCGTTGTATGGACACTATGTTTTCATAGAAGCCACCGCCGCCGTTGCCCATGTATCCAAAGTCACTGAAGATGAATGTCCTGTTGACATCAAACCCACAGGCAATGATGTCTTTACAGTTCTCCCTGGCAAGGCGCTGTGACTCCTTGATGTCCAAACCTCTGCAGCAGCAGGCCAAAGATTGCATGAAGCAAGCAATGCAACATAGTCGTGCTAGCTTCGCGATTGCTCAATGCAGCACAAGGGCGTGGCGAAAGAAAGCAATGCACTCACACACTTGGCACAACAAATGCCGAGCCTTTTAGGCAATTCAAAGCATCATTCACGATCCAACCCCAAGTTCAGTATGAGCAGCGGACTTCAAAATCATGCTCTTGTTAGATGCATGCATTTCAAGCTTCTCGTCATCACTGTACAAGCAGGTGATGCACCAGCATCTGGCACTGGCTCTGAGAGTGCATCAGCAATTTCAGCAAGCAAGGCATAGACTGGCACATTTTTGTGAAATTCTGCTACCCTTCGTACAGAACCCCATAAGAATTTGACCTTGTTGCAGCAAGGGAGAAGGGTGTAGCTATTTCTGTATCAAGCAGCACCACATGAGCACTACAGCAAGCCAACGTGACATGCTGAAGCTTGGTATGAGCATTGTAGCAAGCACAAGTACTATGAAGCACCTCCAGAGAGCCTTCTCATCGTCTGTCAGCTGGATAACAAGGGGCACCTGAAAGGCTTCTTGCAGGTATTGTGTGAACATGAAGGGGATGAGATGCCCCAGGTGAAGGGCCTCTGAGGAGGGCCCCTGTATGCCAGCAATATGGTATGTGCTGACTTTTCTCGGTCAAGCTCATGCTTTATCCTTGACAGCTTTGCAACTTGCGGTGCACATCAAGCCTTAAAGTCACAGTCAGCCTGTCAGTGCAGCTCTGTGTATTTGGCAACAGCATGCAGGCTGACCCTAAGTGACTCTTGGTGTGTAGGTAGTCACAGGCAGGAGCTATCAAATGCGGTACAGCAGGGGCTTTGTCACCAAAAAATGCTCAGGACTGCAGATGTTGTCACGTGCCAAGTGGACGTCACAGGAGATGGATCTTGGTCGCATTGGGTTGTGCGTGGCCTTACTCTGCCAGTGTAGAGATAGAAGGGAATCTTCTTCTCATAGCAGTCCAGAATCTCTTTAAGGTCTCGATGTGCAAAGAATACATGTCTCTTGAGGAATGGATGTGCAGGCTTGCCAGTCAATTTTTCAACCCTAAATTCAACAGGTATAATGTCAGCATGCGTGCATGACGTGTACAGAGCTCAACCTAAGCAATCATGCTGTGAACAGCAGCGTGACTGACCGCTGTATCAAACTGTCATCTATGGCTGCAACACCAAACTGCAGTCACATTCCCGGGTCAAGTTTTGCAGTGTGTCGATTCAAGAACAATATGGCAATGTGCGAGAATGTCGATACCTCTCGAGTTAGCTTGTCGTAGTCTATCTTGCCGTCTGTTCCACCGCTGACATCCCACGGCGTCACAACCTGCTGCAAGTTTGAATTCACTGCGGAGAACACGGCAAGATCCGGAATTGTGAGTCAAGCCACAGCACGCACCTGCGTATCTTGCGCTGCATCCGCAGCAGCCGTCCCAGAAGCGTTTTGCTCAGCTACAGCTTGCTGCATCTGTCGCTCGGCTGACGTCTTGAAGCTGTCGCGCTGCCTATGGAGTATGTCTCGATGCTTTCAGCATCTGCTTGCAAAAGGCACCAAGCAGCTCTGCTATGCCGCAGGGACGGAAGCGCTCTTGACTTTCCGTCGGCAGAGTAGCTAGTCATGCTCCGAAGCCAAACTCACAGTATTCAACTCGACCTCTGATCAGAGTATGCAACATGCATCGCAGAATTGACTGAATCAATTCGAGCATGCAGACCGTTGGAAACAGCCTGCGCCAGCAGCAACAGCCATTGTCAAGGTTGATCGAGCTTTGCAGAATCGCTGGCACCTCTATCAATTCTGACGGTATCGCAAGCTTGGTCAAGCTCAATCCGGGCCCGACAGATCAGCGACATCTCACACCCCGAACAGGCTGCAATACCAGTGCAAGCAATTCTTCGCCACTGATTTTACAGCTTCATTCCCACACGCTGCGTGTTCGGACGTTTGCCTCCACAGCAGAGTTTTCAGGAGGAACCTTCAACGTGTCCAGCTCGTCTTCAGAGAGTGATGACAGCAGGCAAAGGGACCAGGATGTTGATGATAAGGAGCTGTTGCTAGAATCTGCATTACAATATGTGGTAAGTCAGGACGACCACCAGACTGGCACTTTGCAAGGCCAGGCATGGCAGGGCGCAAACAGCTGGCATGTATCTCACTGCTTCAGCAGCATGCTTTTGCTTTATAGGGGGAGAAAGGCTGGTCAGATGCTGCCTTGATCTCAGGGGCACGCCATATTGGGCTGTCCCCAGCTGCAATAGGTCTTCTGCCCCGAGGTCCTGTTGAGCTTGTTGAGGCAAGATTGCCTGTATACCTGGCATTTCCATTCTGCATCAAGATTCTGTATTCAAAGCTTCCATGATGCAATCGGGCTTACTTGCTATTGTGTCATGCTGCCTTTACATATGTGGATATGTGATGCTGCAGTATTTTGAGAACAAATGCGATTTGGAGCTGGCAAGTAAGCTGCAAAGTAGCAAAACTGAATGGCAGCATATGCGCACAACGCAGCGTGTCAAGGAGGGCCTGAAGATGAGGCTGGAAATGAATGCACCCTACATTGGTGAGCTGCAGAGCTGCTGACAACCGCTTGGTACAAAGCCTTGCCCAGGCTGTTTGAACATAGGCTGACTTTGAGAGCTCTCTGCAGACACCTGGGCACAAGCACTCAGCATCAGAGCTCAACCCAGAAATGTCTCAGCTGCAGTGGAGCAGCTTGCTCAAATTACTGATGATGTTTGGCATGCTGCTGGGGACAAGTCCACAGACTACAACTGGTATACTAAAAGAGGGCTTCTGGCGGGCGTTTACACAGCCACAGAGCTGTATATGCTAACCGACTACTCTCCAGGCTTTGCTGATACCTGGGATGTTTTGGATAGGCGCCTCAAGGATGTCATGACCATAGGCAGAGTCATGGGTCAGGTGCAGACGTTGACCGATGTCAGCTGTGATTTTGCATCACTGTTGCCGTCTCAAAACGTTGATGTATTGATGCACAAATCATGTTCATGTTAGAGCTTGTTCACATTGAGGCGCTTTGCAATGTGCACTCATCAACATGAAACTGCATGCACACATAGCATCCAGCACCAAGTCACGTTGATGCCAGTTCGGGGTCTTGGCATCAGGTGTTGACCAGACCATCTGAGCTGGTTGCTGTCTTCTTTGCAGATGGGAAGTTCTGCAGCTTCATTGATGGAGCAGATAAGCAGTGGTCTTTCTCAGCTTCTATCAAGTAGTCAGGCCCATTATACAAGGTCATGAAACAAGCGATTCAACACAGCAGCTCATGGCAAGGGTTGTGAGATAGCAGCCCAAGCAGCTATGCAAGCTCCATGACTGGCTAGCGTTGCATTACAATTCAGAATTTGTCATGGGATTTTTTTGCCAAGCCATGCTCTCAGGCTTCTCCCACACAGACTCCTGTACCAATCAATGACACGCTTACTCAGCTTCACAAGATGCTCACATCTTGCTGTTGTTCCAATACCTGTGTAATTGTATTGTAGTAGTATTCTCGTGCATGTTCCTCACTGTTCATTGGTACCCACGCAAGAGCAGCTGGCTTGCTCCATGTTGTCGTGCCTGTTTCAGGATCTTCATAATAATGTTGTCCATCATCTGCACACTTGGTCCAAGCAAAACTCACAGAGTATTTCCAAATGCTTAGCTGCAGGCGCATTTGCTGAGTCACAACACTGTACAATACCTGTAGTATGCACAGGATGTGGATGGTCCCACCTGGTGGTACCTGAGAGTGACATATCGCATCCTTACATAAGCTGCTGTACCACCGGCAGCAGTCATGGCTGGCTCACCTGTCTTTGCGTTGTACCAGTAATGGTCACGCAGCACTGCAGGAGTGCCTGAGGACGATTGTGGAAGGATCTGTATGTCTTGCAAGTCTTCGTTTGCGGGGTTCCTGCTCAGACCCCAGCCCGCAGCCGATGTAGCAAGCAGTGCCAACGCCGAGACTCTCACACAGCAAACGAAAAGTGAGGCGCTCATGTCTTCTGAAAGGCTTTAGGTCTCACAGCGACAAAGGTGATCACAGGCTGATCCGTAGCCCGAGTCCTTATTTTTGTTATCCTTCTTTTGGGTTTTGCCGATTGGCAAGTCAAGCTCAGAGTGTTTGTACTATCGCCGCATGCACAACACTCTCGCTGATGCTGGACGCAGCAACTTAAAAGGTGGACAACTCTCACCTCCAAGCGAATTAGTTGTGCAAATTAGTATTATGTGTGACCTAGAGAACAATTCTCTGGACAGAATCGCCTGAGCACTGTTTTCAAGCGTTGACACTCAATGGCTATTCACAGAATAGCAAAGTTATTGTAGCAACGCTCAGCTGTCAAGATGCTGGTGATTGAACAAGCTGCTGCCTACAGCACATTGTTCAGTCTTTTCCTCAACACCATGAATCCGACAACGAAGATTGTTCAGTCTCAGCCAACACATGAGAGGAGCTCTGCAAATTAGTGTATCCTTGGGAAAGTGTATCTGAGATCCAATCTATCAAGGGAACACATGAGAGGGTAATAAAGCAACACATGAGTGGACGCAAAATAGGGCCTCCAGTGAAAGCCAGCAAAATTCCTTGTACACCTGCATGCGAAGTGAACAGAGTTCTGGATAGTTTGCAATGAGCAGCAGTGATGTGCCCCACTAAGCAAATATCACCCAAACCTGGCAATATAGCCTCTGAGATGGATTTCAACGCGCGAAGCCCAACACAGTCTTGCGTGATTGCAAAGTGTGCGTGACTCATCATGATCCATGCGTTTTACCAGTCTCTGCAGATCTGTGCATTGTTAGGAATCTCGTATGTTGACAGACTGGACCCAATCTGTAGCTATCAAGGAAACACCACTCAAACTTCTGCATATGCAAGTCTGTTCCGTCCAGTTCAGGACAAACACACGTCTTGTCAGACTGTGAACCCTTATTGACAACAACTGATCAGATCAAGAAAAGACGCTCTGAAAGGTTACTGCTGAATCACACATGGCAAGCCATTTGCACATTGCAAACAAAGCCAAATAACTCAGTTTGATTAAAGCCTCAGTTTGGGCAGCTCATATAAGGGGATGTTGTATCAATAACCCTCTTGACAGCCACAAAGAATAGAATGGGCGGTGTTGGCAGATAGTGTACATGCAGCTACAGTTATTTCAGCTGTTCATAATCGTGGTGGGAGATGGTATGCAAAACCTGACAGTTTACTTTGTCTACTAAGCTGCCTGTGCTGGAAGCCAGTGTTGACCTGGGACTGAACATGGCAAGGACTAGTTGCAGCTGTGCAAGCAACATGCAGCCTGTAGCAAGCTGCGCTTTGCCTTGGCCTTCTGGGGCGAGGCATGCTGCTTTCACAGGAAGACTGAGCGGATGACGGCACATCTTGTGACTCTGATCCTAGCGATGTTGAGCTGTGTGCCACTGTTTGCTGGTGACAGATACTGTCCAATCTGTCAGCTGGTGAGGCATGCATGCTAGCTTCTAGCTCTGCTGTGGGCAAGACGCATGGCTCATCCTTCAAGGGGTCATCCGTGACGGTCACAGCCATGCTTTGCTGAGCTGAGTCGCTCAATGAACCCCTGAGAATCTGCTGAGAGCCTGAGGTGCTAGCAAGATTTGGCAAGACTGCTGAACCATTGGGTGCGACTAATCTTGCCCTGGCCCAGCGTGGTGGTGGTTGCCAGCTGCTGCAATCTGACAATCTACCCCACAACACAGTAGCATGATAAGCCTGCACAGCTCAACTCAGGTCAGCATAGGAAATGTGTCTCCAACAGCAAGGGCAGTGCATAATCCACCTACAGGATCCACTATAGGTGGCATGACACCATAGCAACCCCTCAACAAAAATGACAACTCCTGCTTGTTACAAAGCTGCGACAGCAGTTGTTCTCACCTGCACATGAGACGTCAAATGAACCATGACTTGGGCATCTGCCATAGCTGGATTGTCAGCAAGCAAAGGAGCCTCAGCAAAATTGATGACATTAAGAACCTGTAAAGCATAGCAATCGTCACCATTGCTTGAAGCAATCTGATTGTCCACATAATCAACACTTTGCCTGTTGATCAAAGCAGTGAACCCTTACCAAAGGCATTTCCCTGCGGAAAATATAGTCCCGCAAGATTGGAGGCGCCAGCCAAGTCTCCTCACCGCTAACATGGCACTCAATGTGCAAGACTGGCTTATCACTGCCAAACTGCCAGTACGCCAGGATCTCATCTCTCAGCAGCCTATTGTACCAGCCTGACAGCTGGTTTTTATTGTATTGGTGACCTATTGTCAATAAGAGCTGCCCAGTCAAGTCATTGTGGGTCAGTGTATAACGACGTGGATGCTGCGGACAGAGCCCAGATTGCCGTGTGCCAGGAAAGCGCTGGACTGTCAGCTTGCTGGGCTTGAAAGGCACTGGCTGCAAAGCACACTTCTGCAAAAGGAATGACAGAGTGAATACACTGTAACTGACTAAAAGTGCACAAAGGGGCCAAGGCACGAGGTTTCTACATGAGTACTCACTGTCTGTATCCTTTTTGTTCGCCCAGTGCATGATGCCTTTGCAGACGAGCTGGCGTGGCTATGGCTTCCCAGCCTGCTCACGTCTACTGAGGGGGCTTGTAAGCCTAGAGGCGAGCTCGTGTGAGTGTGCGCAAAAGCGATGCCGGTATGCAACCGCATGCGACATCCGCATGGATACGCTGCCGTCATGAGCTTATAGCTTGCTGGGCTCATAGCCCTGGTGACCTTCACGTGACGACACAGATCACCTCCAGACTACATGCTTACAACAGTCAAGGCTAGCTGCCAGCAGCATACAGACAAGAAACGGGGACTATCGCCGCCAAAATTGGAGTTCCTCCGCTGTGATGACTTTTGCTTCTGTTGACAAACTACGCAAGACCATCCACAGCCAAAAGCATTTGGCCAGATTCCCGGTAAAATGCAGATTGCACCAGGTTATACGTGACAACATCGCGCACCATTTTGACGTCAGCTGCCTCCATGTTACCTCGGCATCTATCCATTAGACTGTCTTACTTGTAGCTGCTAAAGCACCGCCGAGGTCATCACCGTGAACACCTGTTGAACGCTATTCCAGATCACTGAAACCTGCTTGTCTCGTTGCGGGTCTCCAACGGTTCCGGTGACCCACACAAGCCCTCGTTGCGAGAGACAGTATCATGCCATGGGCTTGTCCACCACGTTATCGCGGGGTCGATGTGGTTCAGGAGCGTCAACCTTGACCTGCAAGCAAACACATGCAAATCCCAGTCTCCTTCGCCTCCGCACTGCAGCAAGCACACTGTTGCCAGCTGACCAGCCTGCAAACGTGGTACGTCAGGAGACATGTCTCAAACGTCAGCTGTCCTCGAAAACTCAGTCTGGCTGTCAGAGCTGTTGCTGAAGACTCAGCAGTGGCTACTGGCCAAGTTGTCGGACGGAGGCAGCTGCTTGCTGGCTTTGCCGCAATGACTGTTGATACAAAGCAGGTATGCAAACTGTTTTGAACCGGTCATGCTCAGCAGCTTGGGATCACAGTAAGTACAGCGGAATCTGCGCTCTTCTACCCCGCATTGGAAGCTTTCATCACTGTGATCACATTCACATCCAATGCTTGTGAACCAGAGAGTGACTGCGCTGACTCTGTGTTTTCTAACTGCAGCCTGAATTGAGCTCGCAACCAAGTGTAGTCGAGGATTCAGAAGCTCAGGCCAGCAGTCCCCCTACAAGTGCAGACTATACATCCCCAGGACCCTTCAGGGTTGCAAGGCTGCCTAGGCTGGAGCATACATGCCACAAACTGTTTCCACAGTGTTTGGGCACGCAATGTCTACTGCGCTTAGATGTCTTCTGCCCCAAGGGTGGCAGCAGTTTTGGTGTGTGTCAGCTTACCACCCAATCATTGTACAAAACCAGCACAGAAGATGCATAGGCAAATGCTGTCTCCAGTTCGTACTGTCTTGCACAGGCAGTGCTAAAGCATGACTCTGTGCTTGTTCACAGTGAGTGCACTTTGCCTTGCAACCCTTTGCCTTGCCTTTGCCTTGCAACCCTTTGCCTTGCAAACCTGGCAATAGCGCACTATCCCAGACGTCATTAGGTGTCTGCAGTCTGATGCTAACGTGACTTTCTTGGGAATGCAGGAGCTCTGCCACCTTATCCTGTTGCAGTTTTCACTGGTGGTTTTCTGGTCGGCAGCAGCAGCTATCTTTCATATGCCGAGCGCCTAGCCAGCTGGGGATATGTCACAGTGCTGTATGACAAAGGCAAGCATGACCTTGTTGCCCATATCAAGCTGCATCAGCAATGTGGTCTGCATCTGCTGCTCAATCTTGTGTTGTGACAATCTGACACTTGTGAGTGTGATAACTGATGATAAATTTTTCATCAGCAGCTGAAAGTGCTGTGGACAACCTCGATGATGTCATCTGCGTGAAGTTCATCCAAGAGATCATAGACTGGTGTGGCAGTCATCCGGTCATCAGCAGGGTTTCAGACACCTCTCGAGTTTACCTGTGCGGCCACTCCAGGGTGAGACAACAAGCCTGATTGCTGCACCTTTGCAATCACTGCTGTCAGTACTCTGACTGGTGCAGTATCACAAACCTGAGCACAGCATCTTTCCTGCTGTTGGGCTAGCCTATTTCTAGCAGGCAATTAAGAGCTTTGCTGCCACCTGTACAGTAAAGCTGAAGGCAGTCTGCGACCCATGTCTATATCAGTTATGGTTGGACTAAGCAGCATGCTTACCTTGACAGCCACTGCCTGTAGACGCAACTGGCTCCCTATGCTGTGACGATTTGTTGGGACTGAAGAGATGTGAGGGTGCTGCCTGCATGCAGGGTGGCAAGTTAAGCGTTCTGGCGGCTGCTGTGGATCCAAGGGTGGTTGCTCTGTGCCTGTTGGACCCTGTTGACAACACAGTCTGGGCCCCCCTGGGCCCTGGCTACCCCTCTGGAATACAAGCCCTCAAAAAGCTTGGAGACAAGCAGGTACCCAAAATCTGATCCAGAGTCTGCTTGGCTAGCTGTGTGAGACCATGGTGAACCTGCACTCGGCATACATGAACCTGCACTCGGCATACATGGAACAATTGGTGGCGTGCTTCCCTGACAATGCATGGCTGACTTTGCAGACTGCGGATGGCAGGCAGGCTGTGCCTCTTGCTCTGATAGGCTCTGGGCTAGGAGGGGACTGTGCCCCAAAAGCTGCTAACTTCAGGCAAGCTGCCAAGAATCACCAAAGCTTTTCATGCATCAAAGCCTCCTGCTTGCAAGTGTGGCAGACTTTGTTGCCTGGTCTTGGACATTTGGAAGGAAGCAGTGTCTAGATGCAATGTGGGACCAGTGGCCTGCTATCAGTCAACGGCTGCACCCGAGCCAGTTGGCTGACCAGCTTGCAGTGATTGGTGAGTGTACTAGACTCGTGCTGGGCTGCACAGGCTGTTCTACGAGGCTTGTACAGCACCAGCTTGGATGGTCTCCATAGAGCAAGCTGGTCATTTTCAGTTCTTGGACAAGCAGTCAAGCATGCAGCGGGCTGTGTGTGCTCAGGGGAAACTTCCTGACTACTCTGTACGGCAAATATCACAGGTCAGCACAGCCCAGCAATGCTGGCATTTTGCCAAGCCCCATGAACTGAATGCCATGCAATTGGTCTTGAGTGTGCTTCTGCGCTGAGCAGATTGCGTCAAGGGTGGGCAATTCTTTTGGGTTAAATAGAAGCAATGTATCTGACTGTTGTGAGAACATGTGCAATGTTTGCTGCGAGCTACTGTAGACCAGGCTGCAGAGATGCAAAAGATGCTTGTTGGCAACTGCAAGGAGCTAACAACAAGATGTGCAGGCTGTGATGGTTGCGTGGGCGCAAGCAATGGTACCAGGCAGAAGCAAAGCTTCTTTTGCTAGCCAACAGATGCCTGCCATTGCTGCTCAGCATACTTTCAGCTCAGTGTCAACAGAAACATCCAATTCTATTGTATACAAAGCATTAGCTTCTGTTCATGATCCTTTTGTGCGTTTGCAATCTCGGACAAAGTACCTGTGACTGACTTTGAGAGGCAAACGCATCAATATTGTCTCAACAACTGAGGCAAGGCATATGCATGCTTGACATGAGATGAATGTTGGTGAAAAATGATACATATACAGGCACAATGTTTTCTGTCATAGGAAGCCTGCTGATCATGCGCGATATTTTGTATGACAGCTTGGTTTTTGAATCAAACAATAGGTCCACATGCTTCTGCAATGGTAGGAATGGAACAATCATTGCAAAACCAACTGAAGCAAGGCATTACTTCCCCCTGAAGGTCTCTCGTTGAGCATTTAAGCACAAATAAGTATCTGTGCTTTAGCAGTGCATGCAAAGTTGCAAGGCAATGTTCAACGTGAAATGCATATATATATTTGCCCAGGCCTGATTTTTGCGAGCAACATCGCATGGCATGGGCATCTACTGTATCATGCCAGCACACCAAGCATCACCAATCAGTGCTTTATAAAGCCTGCCCAGACGTAACCAAACTGCAACGCGACTCAGGACACCTGTCGAATGGCTGCAATAAACGCCCTGCTCCTGCGTCCTGAATGCCCCAAGCCGCCTTGGAATGGAATTAGTAGTGGATTATCAATCCCCAATTTTAGCCGGTGATCTGCGTTCTGCAAGTGCTTCGAACCCGTGCAACCAAGTTGCTTGTGGGCCCGCGTCCGGAATACTTGACATCCATTTTGCATCAAAATACGCTGCAACTGACAGAATGGTCAGCGACCGGCTTGCAAACGGTCATGCTGCGGGCGCAAATGGCAGCGCGCTAACAAACGGATCTGTACGCACTGGAGGGGACCAGTATATGCCAAGAAGCATATTGATCACAGGGGGTGCAGGATTTATTGCGTCTCATGTCGTCACTCAGTTGCTGGACTCGCACCCCGAGTACAAGGTGCGTCGCATACTGGATGTGAGCATCGCACCATATTCACCAGGGGGGTTCAAAGCTTGCGGTGTCGCTGAACATCACTGTGCCTTCAGATCGTTGTGCTGGACAAACTGGACTACTGTGCGTCGTTGCACAATCTCGAGACAACCAAGAACAAGCCGAACTTCAAAGTAAGCTTGCTTGGAATCTTTGAATTCGAAACAGGACATAAGGTCGATGTTCGCCACGGCCTCTGGCGGACCTTGACACGCGTGTGCGTTGCAGTTTGTGAAGGGAGACATTCAGTCTGCCGATCTGGTTCGACACGTATTTGATACGGAGGAGATAGACACTGTCATGCACTTTGCTGCTCAGGCAAGCCCTGCACTGCTACTACATATCTGTCTGGTCCACCTTGATGCTCCCATGTTTGTCTCTGTTGCTGTCTCTGGGCCACATTGACTTGGCTGATGCAGACTCACGTTGACAACTCCTTTGGAAACAGCCTGGCCTTCACCATGAATAACACATATGGCACTCATGTGCTGCTGGAGTCTGCCAGGATCTACGGCAAAATCAGGCGCTTTATCAATGTCAGCACAGATGAGGTATATGGGGAGTCTAGTCTAGGATCAGAATTTGGTCTCAACGGTAAGGCTCTCAAGCTGTCGGACACGGCCAAGTCTCTTTGAGCCCAGTCCCTTCAAACTTATTGCATCTAGCACTGCATGCCTTTTTCACATTATCGACCAGCCTGATGTCAGATATCATTTGCTTGCATGTTGTTTTGCTTGACAGCATTTGCGATTGGACTTGACTTGACAAGTCGCTGTCTACAGAGGAGAGCACTCTGGAGCCAACCAACCCCTACTCAGCTGCCAAGGCTGGAGCAGAACTAATGGCAAAAGCTTACTACACCTCTTACAAGCTGCCCATAATCATCACCCGTGGCAACAATGTGTATGGGCCTCGTCAGTACCCAGAAAAGCTCATTCCCAAGTTCATCTTGAGAGCACACAGAGGTAAGGAAAGTCCAATTTTAGGCGTCAAGTCACTGCATGCTGTGCACATCAGCAGCAAAAGCCATTATCTGATGTGCTGTATTTTAGGATTGTGCTATTTTGTGCATGTGACCTGCATGGTGCTGAAGTGCTGTTGTGCAAGTCCATCTTTGACCCTGGCAGCATTCACTAGTGGCAGTACATTTCCTGGGTGATATTAAGTGGCATCAACTGCTTGCTTGCAATGCAGGACTGGACTTGCCTGTTCACGGAGACGGCCAATCCACACGCAGCTACTTGTATGTAGAGGATGTAGCAGATGCGTACATCACAGTGCTCCACAAAGGCAATGTTGGGGAGACCTACAACATTGGCACACAGCAGGAGCGCACTGTCTCCAGCGTAGCCAAAGACCTGGGCAAGTTCTTTGATGTGAAGGACGACAAGATTGTCCATGTCAAGGACCGTGCCTTCAATGACAGGCGTTACTTCATCTGTGACAAGAAGCTTGGCATGCTGGGCTGGACAGAGAAGTACACCTGGGAGGAAGGTCTCAAGAAGACTGTGGACTGGTATTTGGAACATGGCCTTGCTGCTTACTGGGAGCATGGTGATGTGGAGGTGGCCCTGCGTCCTCACCCAGGGGCAGCATACGTCAGCAAATGAGCATGTGTTGCTGGTCTAGACAGAGGCCCTTGTAAAGCAGAAGTGGATTCAGCACCAGTAAGCGGTCCAAAAAATGTTGTTGCCTGTAAAGGGAGCTGCAGCCAGCTGTATTTCTTTGTGCTTTAGCCAGAAACTGATGATCTGTTTCTAAAGGTTTTTTCAGGGTGTCCATCATTGACAGCATAATTACTGAAGATCAGGCAATGCTGTGAATAACCTTCCTCTGCTTCTGACCCGTTTGGTAATTTTTGCCTGTCTACTTTGATTTCTGTATTTCCTTCTTGCCTATGCCGCTTCTTCAATTCTAGGTGTTTCTGAAGTCATATCCTTTGATGACAATTGTCCTTGCTGTTTGCACTGCTGATGCTGAAGTGCGCAATCAAACCAGCTCAAGCAGATTGTCTTTTTATGATAGCAGGTGTTGCATAGCAGACTGATGTAATGCACACTGCAAGGTCTGTGACTTGCTGCCATGGCATACATGCTGTGCTTGCTGCATGTGTGTACTCAACTCTTGAGGGCTATATGCAGTTCAGTTGGAACGCAGTCAGAAACCACAGTTCATGCCAATAGACCAGACAACATCTCATATGGTCCAGGCAGTCGACGCAATCAGCAGACTTGCATAACGAGACCATGTGCCGCGTGGTGAGTGTGGCATGGAGCGTCTGGTGACACTTAGGAGGAAAGGCCTGCTGGCATAGACGATTCAGGTCAGTGCATCCTTGAAATTCTAGTTCTATTCTAAAATGAGATATCAGGAAAGTCAGTGCAATGTGCAACTAGTTCAGTACACAAGCAAGCACTGAAATACTCTGGTAAGCTGCCCTATGCTACTTTCTGCAGCACCATGCCTGCAAATGTCCTGCTTACTACGGGTGGTATGCTCTTGCAAATGTACAATCAGGGAACGTGTATGCCCAAATTATGGTACTATTGAACGTCGCATGTGTTGAATGGCGTGCAAGCCAGAGGAAACTGCCAGTCAGAGGTTGATCATACATGGTTCATTCTTGCGCTATACACCTGTGCTGACTGACAAACTTTTCAGTACATGTTGCTTGCAACCTGAAAGTCATAGTGCTGTCTGCTGCTGACCACTAGCATTTTCAGCCTGTGTTGGAGCTTGTTTGGGTGTATCTGCCTGTGCAATGCGCTCCAAGAACACCCCACACTCTATGTGATCCGTGTATGGAAACTGGTCAAACAAAGCAAGCTTCTTGATCTTGTGCGTGTCCGCCACCTTGAGCAGGTTGTCATGCAAGGTTTCAGGATTGCAGGACACATACACAATGTGCTTGAACTCCTTCAGCAGTTGGACAGTTTCATCATCCAGGCCAGCTCTTGGTGGGTCCACCAGCAGTGTATCTAGTTTCAGTGTTTTGAAGTCTACAGACTCCAGTCTGTGCAGCTGTGTGTTGCCTTTCCATGCCTCTGTGAACTCTTCGCTGGACACTCTGAACACCTTTGCATTGCTGATGTGGTTCTTCTGCAGATTGTGCTGTGCAACAGCAACAGAGGCCTTGGACACCTCTGTGCCTATGACTTGCCTGCAGGAACACAGTGCTCACTCCATGGATGCCTGGGACTCAATATACACTCTTGTGCCGCAAGCAGAGCACGATTTGCTGGCCAGGCCGCCATGCAGACGCAAGTTTGTGTGTGTATGTGTGTACAAAATCAAGCAATGCGCAAATTGATGTGCTCGACAAACTCAGAGGAGGCTAGCATGCACACCGAAAGTTCTGGGCCAGCGCCACAGTGAAATTGCCATTGCCACAGTATAGCTCTAGCAGGTCTGTCTCACAGTTGAGAGTCGCTTCCAAAGCCCATGTCAGCATATGTTGGCACATACCTGCGCATCAGCATCATGTTGTGCACAAAACAGTCTCACATGATGCTGCTGTCCGCCCATATACCTTCAAAGAAACATGGTCAAACACAAAGTTGGCAGTCCGTTGAAATGCTGGCAGCAGGAACAATCACGGTATTTGCTTCCCAAAAACAGCAATAGGTGCTGGATAAGCATGAAGAAAACATCAGATTGTCACCTCCGTTGGGCTGAGAAAAGGCCCCTTCTACTTGTCTGTAGTCAAAGCGCTTGCCAGCAACAGTCATGACCTCATCCAGATGACTGGAAAACAGCTCTAACTTCTGCTTTCTGCTGCGGCCAATGACTTGCACAACACCAGAGCTGGAGGGAGCACTGGTGAGAAGTGAGCGCAGCTCCTCAGCAGCGGTCTTCCACTCAGCAGTCAGCTTCTTGTGATATATGATGGTCACCATGGCTGCATGAGTGCCATGATCGCCGTGAATTCGACTCTCATGCCACATGAACAAACATGCTTGCATAGGCTGCCCGACCAGCACTTGCTGACCTAATGTATCTGCCAGCACTTGTTGCAAAAAACCACTGCAAAGCTAGGACATGACATGCTTGCATATGCGTAGGCACTTTTTATTGAACAGCTTTTGACCCACATGAGCATGTAAGCAGTGCGGTTTACCTTCACCACTCAACGTCGTGTGGAAGTTGACCTGATATAGCTTCTGCTTCATGATCGGCCTGGGCTGGACAAAGTCCATCACAAGGGTCATCAGCTCATTGAGGAGCAGACTGCCAACTGAGAAGTGCCTGACTTTGACCTTCTTGACGCCATTACCTTCAGACTGCAAGAGGACAGGTCTGTCAGTAGCTTGCAAGTGGCCAACATTTGGACAGACGGCTGTTGCAGTCAAACACCTTGTCGAACATGATATAGTCACATTGATTGCCCTCATGCCAAACCCTGAACTCGGACCTGAAGCGTCACAACGTCTGAGCATACCAGCCATGCTGCCAAGTCTGCCTGCTAACCTTGCGGTCTTCACTTACCGCATCCTGTAGTTCTGCCTCTCGGACTCAAATACCTGTAACTCGGGAGGGTTGAATGTTGCAAAGAGAGTCTCTATTCGTTTACGCTTTTCACCTATTTGCTGCTCATATGTTTCAGGCCTGGCTGCTAGAAGCAGTTTTGACGGCATAGTGCCTGACGACGAGGTACAGGAGCACCGTGTTGTACGGGCTGTGACAACAGAAAAAGTGATTGTTCGCGTCAACCGCTGCAGTCCGCGCAGGTGCATCACACGAAGCGTTAGCGAAGGCCTGCCTGTTGCTGGACATTTCAAAGGCTTTACAAGTCGAGTAGGGTTTTGTTCAAGCCCCATCCTTGGGGCATGGAAATTTGACTTCTCGGCAAACTTTGCCAAGCCTTCAATACACGTTACCAATGAAGGCTAAAACAGCACAAGGACAAATTACTCCTTGCTGGCTTTGTCCACACACATAGCAAGCGAACAAGCGGACATATGCAAAACAGACATGCATGTTCCTTGACAGATTGGTTCTCAGATACACTTTCCCAAGGATGCACTGATTAACAGAGCTTGGTAAACTGCCTGAATCATAGAGTTATTGTGTCGGACATGCTTTTTATGCACCAAGATGTACACATGATATCACCTGTGGCCCGAGCTGCTAGTCCTGAAGATAAAATTTTTATATTTGTGATTGCCAACAACGCAATCAAATTGATGCAAATATATATAAGTGCCTTGCTGACTACTGACTCTGATCCACTTCACAGGAAAGATTAAGACTACTTAGTCATAATCCAATTACGTGATCTGCACGTGGTCTGCAGGTGCTGTGGATGCTTCTGTAAGATCAGCATCAGATTTATATTCATGTTAGTCATGCCTTCAAAACTCTATCATTTCTTTGGATTCCAGGGTCGCAGGTAGGGTGGGGGAATAGTGAAACTCAAAAATTTTACTCAACTCAGTGTACCTTTGAGTCTTACTCACTCAGTCAATGTTCTACCTTAACTATAGTATTTCTCTAATCTAAACTTAAAGGTACAAAAGAACAAAAGAACAGGGCAATTCTTTTTGCCAGAGACAGAGATTTTACAGGAAATAAAGGGTTGTGACATGTTCATGAGGTTCTGTACCACAGACAAACCCTAGTTAGTCAACGCTTTATTGCTGACACCAACCCCACCCCCTGCCTATGTTTTTGCCACTTCTGAGGCTTTAGAAGGCGGCCGCGAGCTGTGAAAGGCTCCCACGCAGAGGAATGTAAACATTATACAGTAATTACGGTCTGTAACAGACGGGTTACAGAGTGTGTGGGTCTCTGCATGCAGGAGAATGCAGGCTTTTGTCATGCTTTTGTGCAGAGTGCAGAGCGCAATTCAGTCAAGGTTTTGACTGCTTTTTTGGTTACAGGAGGCTAGAACTGGATGACCTTATTGCGCATGCCTCTAAGCGTACTCCGCCGACACACAAGGTGGCAGTATGGCCTATCTGCGGATGTAACCGTTCCTTCTGGTGCTCTGTATCTCCTACTGCTGCAGACCCTGAGCAAGCTGACTTGCTGCAGCATGTCGATGCATTGCAGCAACATTATGCTGGTGTGTTTGCAGAGCCCTCAGGGTTGCCTCCTGACCGGGGGGTGGCGCATGTCATTCCTTTGTTGCCTGACTCTCGGCCTCCTTTCCAGCGTATGTACAGGTTGTCTCCCTCAGAGTTGCAAGAGGTTCAGCGGCAGATAACTGACTTGCTGTCCAAACAGCTGATTGAGCCTTCCACCAGTCTCTTTGGGGCACCCATCCTGTTTGTGGAAAAGAAGACTGGAGATCTCAGGATGGTGGTGGACTACAGAGCTCTTAAGAAGATCACAGTTAAGAATCGCTATCCTCTACCACGTATTGATGATCTGTTTGACAAGCTGTTTGAAGCACAGTACTGTTCTTGCCTTGATACAGCATTTGGGTTTCACCAAATCCTTCTGAAGGATGAGGACAAGCCTAAAACTGCATTTAGGACCCCATTTGGTCATTACCAGTTCAGAGTGCTTCCCTTTGATTTGACTAATGCACCAGCTACATTCCAGGCAGTTATGAACAAGTTGTTCAACCCGCCGAAGTTCAATGCTGGTGGTAGCTTGAACCCTAGGCATCAGCTGGCTGAGTTTGCCATTGTGTTCATTGATGACATTCTCATCTTCAGCAAGACCGCTGATGAGCACAAGAAGCATATTGAGATTGTACTGTCTGAGCTGCGCAAGCATAAACTGCTGCTCAAACCTTCTTATTGTGTTTGGGCTCAGACTCAGCTTCCTTATTTGGGTCACGTCATTGGCCGTGATGGTATCAAACCTGACCCCAAAAAGGTGCAGTCTGTGGTCAACTGGCCAACTCTTACCTGCTTGCGTGAAGTTCAGCAATTCCTCGGCCTTATTAACTACTTTCACAAGTTTGTCCAAGGTTATGCTAACTTGACTAAACCTTTGACTGACTTGAGTACGAAATATGTTCAATTTAATTGGACCCCTCTTGCCAAGCCGCCTTTGATGCACTGAAGCAAGCACTCATAATTGCTCCTGTCTTGGCTTTTCCTGATCCAGACAAGAACTTTGAGCTCGTGTGTGATGCCTCAGGCTTTGGCTTAGGTGCTGTTTTGCTGCAAGAGGGACGCCCACTTGGGTACTACTCCCGCAAGATGACGGTTGCTGAGCGCAACTATGTCGTCACTGAGCAAGAGCTGCTGGCTACAGTGGAAGCTCTTCATGTCTTCAGGTGCTACCTTTTGTCTGGTAAGCAGTTCAATTTGGTCACTGACAATAGGCCAAACACTTTTCTGCAAACTCAGCCGATTCTCTCTTGGCGCCAGGCTCGTTGGAGTGAGTACCTGCAACGCTTTCATTTCAATTGGGTGCACAGATCTGGTAGGCAGAATGTTGCTAAGCCGCAACCCAGCTTTCAAACATCTAAATGCACTTCTTGCTGTCTCCACTAGAGGCTCAACTGGCAAGCGTTCTGTGCCAGAACTGCATTCTGGACCTGCACCTGACCTCTCTCAGGCTGGCCAGAAGCGCAGAAAGGGTGCTTCTACACCTGCTACTGGTGCTAACACCAGTCCTCTGTCTGGCACTCAGCCCTCTACTGATGCTGCAGACCCTACTCAGCTACCTGTCAACCCTAATGCTCAGCCTGCTGATCAGCACATGCCTACTGCAGCTGATGAATTGACTGACCATTCCTTGGTTGACGACATTGCTGAGGCTTATGCTGCAGATCCTTTCTTTGCTGATGATGCAAAGACTGCAGATCTTACCTTTGCTCAGGGCTTGTGGTGGAAAGGAGGCCTCATTGTGGTGCCTGACTCTAAGGACACCAAGAGACTCATTTTTGAGGCTTTCCATGACCATCCCATGGCTGGCCACTTTGGTTGTGCCAATACCCTGAAGGCTATCAAAAGCCGCTTCTACTGGCGCTACGCTGACAAGAAGGTGGGTGACTATGTCTGCAACTGCCCTAGCTGTCAATTGCAGACCACTCAGCCTTCAAGGCCAGCTGGCTTACTGCAGCCTCTCGATGTGCCACCCCATGCTTGGCATACTGTCACCACTGACTACATCACTGGTTTGCCTCGCACACCTAAGGGCAACAATGCTATTGCTGTCTTTGTGGATAAGCTTACCAAGTATGTGTATGCAGTGCCTTGCAGTGACACTTCTGATGCTGTTGACTGGGCAAACATTATGTTGAACATGTTGTGCAGCATGAGGGACTGTCTACTGTCATCATCTCTGACAGAGGCCCTCAGTTCAAAAGTGCATTCAACAGGGCTCTAGCTCTGCGCTTGGGCATCAAGTGGAATTTGTCTACTGCACGTCATCCACAGACTGATGGTCAAACTGAGCGTGCTAACAGAATCATTGAGGATGTCCTGCGTCACTTTGTGTCACCTAACATGGTTGATTGGGACAGACATCTATGCATGGCACAGTTTGCTATGAATAGTGCTTGGCAGGAGACTGTCCAGGAGACTCCTTTCTTCCTGAATCATGGCAGGTCACCCAAGACACCCTTGGACATTGTCATTTCTCACATGACAGCCCTATCTCCTGCACTTTTGCAGAGCGGTTGTAACAGATAGTTGCAAAGGCAACGAAGTTCACCTTGGCAGCTCAGCAGCGTCACAATCGTTACTATGATGCTAAGCATGTGCCTGCTGTGTTTGCTGTGAATGACCAAGTCTTACTGTCTACCTCAAATCTGAATCTGAAGCTTGCAGGCACTAACAAGCTGTGGCCTCGCTTTGTGGGACCTCTCAAGGTGCTTGAGCGCATTGGGCAAGTAGCTTACAGATTGGCGCTGCCGCCTACTTTGCGTATTCATGATGTGTTTCACGTTTCTTTGCTGAAGCAGTATCATTCTGGTGGAAGGACTCCACCACCTCGACCTGCTGACAGCATTGACGATGAGCCTGAGTGGGAGGTTGAGCGTATTCTGGACCACAGACTGGTCAAGTGTGGGCGCAAGACCAAGGTTGAGTACCTCATCACTTTTATTGGCTATGGGCCTGAGCACAACCTGTGGCAAGATGACGTTGCGGGCAAATTGTGAAGGACTGCTGGGCCAGTAAGCCTGAGTCTGAGCGCCTTGTAGTAATGCTTTACCCTTGCACACGTGCTCATGGTAGCCGCTCTCATGCACATGTAAGGCCCTAGAACTAGTCTGTCTGGTCTAGCCTGCCTTAACCCCCACATGTAGCATGCTATAGTTGCACTGCCATATGGACAGTGGCCTCTCATGTGCAACGCTTGCTTCTATCTCTCACACGCTGCTGGAATTCGCGACTCCAAGTGAATTGTGCACACAATGCCATCTCACTATTGCTAGTGTGTACAGTGCGTGATGCAGTTGCTGCAAGAATTGCATTACACTTCAATCACCGCTGCATTGAAGGTGTCACTTTCCTGTCCAGTCTAGCTAAGTCAGCCTGATCAACTGATGCAGCATGTCATTTTTCCCGTCCTTCTTCTGCTTGCAGGCTGCAGAACTTCTGGCTGGAGGCTTCTGCAGCAGTTCTACTTGCAACCATCTGGATGCACACTGCTGACTCTCTCTAGGAGGGGGGAGATTGTCACGTGGAGACCTAATCTCATAGCATTCTTACGTCATCTGACGGCACTATCCTACTTCTTCTTCTGTCACTCTGCTATCGTATGGCGTTAATTCAACGCCACCAGGCAAAGGAAACACGCAAGCGTGACAATATCTCACGCAGGCGTAGTGCTTTACTTGCTGATAGACAACAAGACTGGGAGTTTACTTCTTGGCCGGCATGTAGTTTTGACACCATCGCTATAAGTATGCCATGCCAGATGTACAATTGTACAAAGACCAAAGTTACAACACCATGTGACATTTCAGCTGCGAGCAACATGTCAATGGTGCTAATGTCAAAGGTGCTTGAGATGGTGCAAGACTGTGAAATTTTGAGCCAACTGCCTTGCAAAGAAGTTCTGAACAGAGAACTTCACAACGTGAGCGCTGAAGTCACAAGCAATGATGCAACACCTGAAGCTCGTTCGCATCAGGTATTGCAAGTATTTCGATTGGGGTGACATGAAGAGTTCCGGTCTCTAGACAGATCATAGCATGCTTGCCAGCTTTCAACCCAAACTGCACAGTCATAGCAACATATGTCTGTTCATCTTGTCCAAGAGGCAAACACCCATACCCTTCTGATGGCCAGTTGAAATTGCCAACACAAGTGCAGTATGGAAACTTGAAGCGTTGCATATTGATGTCCTAGCATGGGCACAGGCTGAGGTCATCAACAACAGACGCCTACTAGATCAAATTCAGCACGTAAGAAAAGTGTCCAAATACAGTACATGCATAAGGCAATGCTAAGAGTGGCTGTGTCTGAGCATTGCTCGAGTGCTGCATGGACAACAGTGCGTGCATTTTGTAGACATCAAGTCACTCTTGCAACAGCAGCTTGTCCAGTCCACTTGGGCATCACAAAAACAATGCCTAGTATCTTGTGCACACTACAGCTGTCTAAAATCAACATACAACAGCGATCACACATCAGCTAAAGCACTTGCGATCAGAAGTTCCGTCAATGACACAGCTTGCATACTAATGCATCATCAATGATCTGGTCACAAGACTATCTGGTATTTTGCTCAATTATGACAGTTGTACTCAGACAATCGTCAAGTTGCTAGTGGCAACCGCAATGGATTTGGGACTTCGTTCTCAAGGTTGCTCAGCTGGTCGACAGCTATTGTGCAAAGCCTGTGAAACTCGTCTGCCTGAATGGCAATGCCCATGACCAGCTGGGAAACATGGTGTATGTGAGTGCCTGATGGATAATCTGGGCAAGATCGACTGTGTATGGGCCTCTGCAGATATCGAAAATATCTGTGGAAGTTGACAGCCTGTCAAGGTTAGCTTGTAGCGCATTGTATGTTGCCAAAAACTTTTCTTTGATAATGCCCTGCACCTCACTGGCATTGTCCAGCACTGGACCTCCAGACCCGCCAGGATTGATTGACATACTTAAATAAAGCAGTTTGGGCCGTCAACAGATACATTCCTGACTGCCAATAGCGGTCAGGGTGAGTCATGAGGTGATGGATCTCCCCTTGTGTGCACCTGAAACAACACCAACAATGTTGACATACACGTCGTGCAAAACGTTATACAAACCTCAACTTGGACTGCTGACAATATTTGTGGCTGCATTGTCTTGCTAAACCTTTTTGCCTATGATGAGGGCATTGGAGGCAAACCCCAGTCCCTCAACTCCGCCACATTCATCGTCAACTAGCAGTAGCGCAGCATCCAAATGGGAGGCTGTGCGGTGACCAAAAACGACCTTCCTTCTCCGTTGCATACGCACACAAGAGCACGGCTGCCCTCTAGCTTCTCCTTCGTCAGCACTTCGGTACACTTCTTTTCAAGTTGCAAGCTTGCTTGAAAGAAATGATCGTTGCTTGCAAAGAGACGCTTGCCCGGCAACTGCGCATAGTAATTTGGTGACAATGCCCAGCCTGGGCCGGCCCTTGAAAACTGATGGAGGTGCAGTCGTTGATCATTGTCGATCTGCTGAAAGTTGCCAACTCCGACGGCACAGGCTGCTCCTAAATTGATCCAAGATGCATATGCTGCGGACAGGGTTTGGTGCCAGCATGCTTAATCAAGTATAGTGCACACGGGACTTTTGTAAGCATTTCTATTGAACATGTCTGATCATTGGCCATAGAAGCCACAACTTTGTGTCAGCCAAGAAGCAGCCTCAGTGCCATGGGGAATGTTCTGGTACTGAGTTTTGTAATGCAAGTGTTAGTAGCAAAATCACCACACTCAACCACTAATTGAAACGCTTGTTGATTTGGCCAGAATAAGTTAAAACCCCTATCACAGTCGCGCTATAGAGCAGAGCTTGATAAACAGTGTTTGATGCTTGGGCTGGAGCTAACCAATTGCTGAGGCAGAGGCAAAGGTTGCAGGCATCAAAAGCTCCATAATTGTCTTACTAGACAGGAAGTATGCGCTGGGCCATGTTGTACAAGCAAGACTATTGCACCAGTGACCTTTGCATGGCTTGCTGCTTGTCCATCATGACTCTTCAGGGTCCTCAGCAAATTCTGTAACGCCATAAGCTTCTCTCTTGAATCTCCTTGCGTTCTTAATCCAGCAGTCAAAGTCAGCTATGCCAGTGTAAGAGTTACAATCCAAAGCCAAGCTTAGCCTCTGTCCCAACTTCGCAAAGTTCTGTTTGACAGCCAAAGACTCATCCAAAGAGCTGATAGCTGGCAGATAATTCATACCCAGATCCAAATACCCCACCAGGTTTGGACCTAACAGTCTGTTGACAACCTCGTTTAGAGAGGCCCAGTCGGTCTGGATACGGTTCATCGACATATCTAGGGCGAACACCCGTGTTTGGGTTTGCTCGAAGTAATTGGTGAGCGTTTGAAGGTGCTGAAAGTGCAGATTAGCTCCCGCTAAGTGGACAACCACGGGACAACGGAGCTTCGACACAGTTGTGACTTTATGCAACACAGTGTCGAAGAGCTCGTCGTTTAGTATGCGCTGCTGAGGAGCCCTAATGACATACGGTCCCATGAATGCCTGCGCGACACGAGCTGATACCACAAGTGAAAGAGCTGGATTGCAAATTGAGAGACTTGACTCCCAGCACTAGGTTCAAAGCAACGGTGTATGTATATGGGCAGGTGGTCAAGGAAATCTATGATTTCTGTACATCAGAGCTTAGAAAGCAGTTGCGCGCAATCCTGCTTGAACTAGATGCTCCGAGTCACTTACCGCTCTCTCAAACTATGCAGTGGGCCATTCAACAAGCTCCATGCGGTGGTGCAGATCCGGTTATTCAGATACAAGCGTCTGCGAGGAAAAGGCTTGTTTTTCATGGTCCCTGACAGAAGGTTAGCACCAAAACATTTGCACCAGGACCCTGTTGTGCACGTTTCTTGCCTTGGAAGTCAGGGCAAAAATTGTTGCAGGCCGTACTGCCACCTTATGTGTCGGCGGAGCATGCTCAAAGGCATGCGCATTAAAGTGATTCAGTTTTAGCATGTTGTAATACAAAAAGCAGACAAAACCTTGACCAATCGCGCTCTGCACTCTGCACAAAAGCTTGCATTTCATTGCATGCAGACAGCCACAGACTCTGTGACCCGTCTGTTACAGACCGTAATCACTGTATAATGTTAACCTGTTAACATGTTAAACGTTTACATCCCTCTATATGGGAGCCGTAGGCAGCTCCCAGCCGCCTTCCAAAGCCTCAGAAGTGGCAAAAACATAGGCGGGGGGGGCGGGGTGGTGTCAGCAATAAAGGGTTTACTAACTAGGGTTCGTCTGTGGTACAGAACCTCATGAACATGCCATAACCTTCTTTTTCCTGTGATATCTCTATCTTCCAGTTTTAAAGGTTGCCTGTTCCTCCGCTCCTTTGTTCTTTTGATCTTAGATTAGAGAAAAGTAATAGTTTCATTTTTTTCATTTAGCACCTTACAGTCTGGGGTGTGGAGCCAGTTGTGACTCATCAGACATCCTGGCTTGAAAGCACAGGTGTATGTGGTGTGCAAC
>JAABUP010001876.1_pt1 | contig 42786 bp, 54 predicted proteins | sample 5559201 | NCBI WGS metagenome assembly JAABUP01 (sample SAMN10711887, study PRJNA513373) | rock metagenome | isolation source: Antarctica rocks | place: Antarctica
ACCCGTCTCACGCCTATATTGGCCACTCAGCCCTCAAGTGACGCTGACTTGCAAAGATTGTACGATCACGATGGCACGTCCCCGTTCAAGTCCTCGGCACTGTGGTTGCTATTGTTGGGTACTTCCTTGGCCATGCTCATGGCGGCCGCCAATTCGCACCTAACATCCACGCTGCCTTCGCCTCCTCCTTAATGCTCATGCTCCTTCTTCAAGTCGTACTGGGCATATACCTCAAACTCCACCTCACAAAGGGCATACACTCTCGCATACGTCGCCACGTCGTCACTGGTCACGGCTTGGTTGGCAAGATCATGCCCCTTGCTAGCTGGGTGCAAATGCTGTTTGGCGGTATCACCGCCCTCGGATTCTGTCGCGGCGATCATTTGGGCCAATGTCTAGCACATTTCATCATGGGTAGCGCCTTCATTGGCTACGGCATCGTCCTTACCATTCTCCTTCTCGTCGGTCAAAGCTGGTTGAAACGCACCGGACGTTCCCAGGAGTTCTTCGATTCCCTGGTTATTGCGGCGTGGGGATGCGTAAATACCTTTACGGAGCATAGATGGGGAACGGCGTGGGTGAAGAACGATTTACAACATACGAGTATGGGGATTGTATGGTGGTGTGCGGGACTGTTGGGGGTCTGGTTGAGTAGGAAGAGGGACGGTGGTCCGAAGAGGAATCTGATTCCGGGAATTGTAATACTCCTTACTGGATGGGGAATGTCGGGGCATCCGCAGAATCTGCCATTAAGTACGATGGTTCATAAAGTGTTTGGTTACACGCTCATGGCGGCTGGCTCGACGAGGATTGTTGAAATTGCGTTTGTGCTGCGCGATAAGAACTCGATATCAAGAAATCCAGAAGAGACGAACAGTTTTCAATATCTACCACCATTTGTAAGTTCAATCACACACTCCTCTTCTAAAAGGAAATCTCATCACTGATGCATTGCTTCAGCTCCTCTACGCCTCAGGCTTCCTCTTCATGGGTGCTACAGAAGAGCAAATGGCGCTCATGTCCTCCGCTAACGTCACTCACGTCGCCTATGTCCTGATTCTCTACAGTGTTGCTTTCCTTCTCTTCCTCTTCGTTAACATTCTTCTTCATCTCTACGCCGTGTATGCGTGGCCCGTGAATTCGAAGAAAGACCCGGAGGCGCCAAGGGTGAATGGGCATGTCAACGGCCACGTGAGAACGCCGAGTCAGAGACAGATTAGAGATGCAGAGGAATTCGAGCTTGAAGGCTTGATGAGTGATGGGGACGAAGAAGTGGATTCGCCTAGACCTGACATGAAGCGGACATAACGGGTTACATTAGTCCCGTCTGCATCCATAGTACTCTCCTTCTGTGCATCCTGTCTTGGCGTTCCGAAGTGGAGTCTGGGACGGTGTTTCAGCTTGTTTTCGCGTCGTCATTTGACCTACTGCTAGAAAAAGAGATTCTAAATCGTAACTACTGATCAAGCCGACAGGCACAGAATGAGTGTTCTTGCGAATAGTCGACGTTGAACTACTCCAGGGAGAAAAGCTGAAGTCGCGAAGAGAGCCTTGCACGGCATACGATTTGACCATTGTAGCAGGTTGCCAAGCTGACTTCAGGGACCACGGAGATGAAGTTGGAGTGGACAGAACACGTCTTCAAGAGTTTCTCTAGAAAAACGCAGAAATCTAAAAATAACATAGGGTGTTAGGAAGACTTCCAGAAGTGACGAAGGATCTACTTTGAAGACTCCCTTTGCGAAACCGTTATTGGATGCCCAAAAGCTGCGATGTCAAAACGAAGACTCTATGTCGACGCTAAGAGCACTGGACATGAAACCTGATATCGCTGTTGGCAGGCTTTGCATACTTGGAGGTCTTGAGAACCTTATTACTCTGCAGTTCTTTGGTATTCATCTCAGCAGCACCAAAATTTCAGACAAGACAGAGTTCGTCGTTCTGGAAGCTCTGGCGCTTACGACCGCGATAGTCTTCAGCCGCTATGGCCTGAGGAAGATCTGCTTTGTGTTCGACTTCGCGCCAAGAAGAGCGGTCGAGCCTGTTTAGGGTCTCGTTGGAATGTGGTTACAGAGAATGTTTCAGTGAGCAAGTCGGTCTACTAGCATCAGCTTCGGTGCCTCTCATATGGTGGGTAGCACGTAGCACACAGCTAGGTATAGATCCACGTGAAAACAACTCTTTTTTGTACTCCAGAGCCATATCCAACGGTCTGGTAACGAACACCACTCTGACCCTCTCACGAAAGATCCAACAAGTCTCACCCCTTCGTCCCTTTCCCCTTTCCCACTTCCTTCCGCACAAGACACTCCTTAACCTCCTCCGCATGCTTCTTCAGCCTCCTATTTTCACCTACATGATTGAACCACACACTTCTCAACCCCCTCAATCCCGTCAACCCCACCAGAACATCCAGCACCGCCCTCACCTCCCTCGCCGCACACCCAATCGCGAAACCCACCTCTAACACATCCAAACCTCTCAGTTCACCCAACACCTCGAGTGCTTTCCGTGCCCCAGCCCACCGTCTCCGGTCCGGAGTATCGCGGTGGTAGAACAATTTGACTGACTTCACTTGCTGCTTCCTACTCGCGCTCAGCGAGGCGACGAAATCGCGGAAGTCGGCTAGGAGCCAGAACTCGAAGACGCCGCACTGGAAGCGGAGGAGGGGGTAGACTTCGTCGTAGAGCTGGTGAGAGACGAGGATGATGTCGGAGGCGAGACGGTATTCGCTATCATGCGGGACGTGTGGGCGGCGTCGGCGGAATTGGGGTGGGAGGAGTGATTTGCGATTGGTGGGTGCGAGATGGTGTTTGTAGATCCGGGTGCGGATTGTGGAGGGCAGGAGGAAGATTGGGAAGGAGAAGATGTTGGCCCAGATGGGGAGGACTTCGGTGTGGATTTGTTGATTTAGAACGAGGAGTTTATGCGCGGTTCGTTGAAGGTAGAGGCGGTCGGTGGGGGTGAGTTCGTGGGTGTGGATGTTGGGCGTGTTGGTCAGAGCGAGGCGATAGATCATGATGCGCAGCTCCGAAGGGAGTTTGAGGAAGGGAAACATTGGGTGAGGCTGGTTAGGTGCTGTGTAAAAGAAGGCAGTCTTATAGATGATGGGTGGTCTGCGGAGAGAAGCTGCTGGTCCAGCGTGTAAAGGTGTGATAGGCCATCAAAAATGCACGCAACAGTGTTACTCTCAGGGAAAAGAAGCAGTGATTGCTTCTGTAGCAGTCTGTCTTAGTGCGCTGTGGAATATAAATTGACTTGGCGGCCCCGTCCTGTACCATCATAATAGAACCCCGTCAACACAGAATATACGTTTCGAGATCCAAACTTTTGGGCGTCCAAACATGGTTCTAAGATGGTCTTTTTTGATCGTTACGGCTGAAGTACTCCAAACACCTAATTGTTCTCCAATTCCTGCATTTTATTGAGACACTCCTGCGCACACGTCAAACAGGTCGGGTCTGCTTTCGACTGTCTCGGTGGAGCAGTGTGAGGCGATAGATCATGACGCGTAGCTCAGGCTGTATATCCATGAAGGATTAACGGCTGAGCGGGGCTGGTATCAGGATCCTGACCGACACCTTCCGGTGATCAGGACATTATCGGCGTCAGACGAAATTGCTCGACCAAACTAGATCTCACATTCACATGGCCCAGAGTAGGGGATCATATACATACTCTTTGCCAAAGCCAGAGCCATTCAAGGTCACTGGAAGGTACCTTTCCATTATACTAGAAGCTCATGGTCCTCTGAATCCTGACGTACGCCAATCTGAGCTCGATGCTCACGCAACATCTCGAACGCCTTCATGCATGCCACAAAGACGCCATCCTGCGTAGAGGAACAGAAGCCTAAACCACTGAGATGTTTAGATCTGGAAAGATAGGATGCATCGCGTAAACGGGTCCCTTCGATTCTTCACCATCGAAAAGAAGCAGGTTCTGGATTGGCTGTTCCCTATGTCCGAGAACATTGATGACATCCTGTGCCAACTGGCCGCCGAGAAATGCTGTCACAGGTGACAGCTCGCTGCCGAGATTCTGCAGGAAACTCCTCAGAAAGTCGCTTCGCAGAGTTTCTGGAGGTAGTTGTAATTCTTTGTGCTTCTCCGTGGCTAGCGTTGTAAAAAGCTCAAGATCTGCATGACTATGCGATGGTAGTTTTCCAGAGATCTTCTGAAACTCCCAAAGTGCTCTAAGACAGGTCAGTAGAGGCGACACCTGCAGCCGTCGTCGCCGATTAGTGAGGTGTTCTGGCGGCATCGGCGATGTGTTTGCCAGGATGATTGGCGAGTATATTTCTCGTTTAGTCACCATTTCGACCAGTTTCCCGTTCTCTCTCTTCGTTGTAGCTGCAATAATCGATCGAGTTCCTGTCTCTGGTTTCAGACTTGTGCGAATGTTTGACTTCTCGCGCTCAATGACATAATCGTGTTGGATTAGATCCGCGAAGATATAGCCGTAGAAACCATGACTTCCAGCAGCGTAGAACGGCGTGTTCGAAAGACGGCAGGAGGCATTGATGGTGGAAAGGGTATTGATGTCGAGCTCTGTAGCTACGACGATGTCATAGACGGAGTAAAACTCAGGTTGCTTCAGCTGCACATTTTCAGTATCGACAAGCAGAGATACACGAGGGTTAAGTTTCTGTATCTGCGGAGCAGCAGCCTGTGCTCGCTATTGTAGAAGTCAGCTTGTACTTTCTGCGTCATAGAGATCAAGTCCATACGTTCTTCCCAATATCCTCCTCTGACACGAAGAATTGTGAGCAAAGATCATCATCCGTGACCACTTCATGATCAACGATTGTAAGTGAGCCTATGCCTGCAAGCACGAGATTTTTGGCAATCTCATTGCCCAAAGCTTTGAGAGTGATCAAGAGGATCCTGGCCGTACGGAGCCTTGTATGAGATAATCATGAGCATACACTCATGTGTCTCTCAGAATTGTTTTTGGCGTCTTACTTCTCTTGCGCCTTCAGCCCCCATAGCCGAATCTGTCTGTCATAGAGAGCGATCTCGTCTGTTCGAAACTGTATCAGCACACCACAGTACCTACAGTATACTTCGAGAGCGCAGTTTACCTGCACTGATTGTCTGAGCTTGAGCAATAGCAGTCACAGTGTCTTCAGGCCCGTCCCCAGCAGGAACTACACCGTTTGTTCCGTTGTCCAGGCCTGCCATATCTAGGTGATTGGCGATTCGTCTCTGACCCAAACTTATGAAGTCCCAACTGCCGTCTTTGGTGTTCAGGTGAAGCAAACTTTAACAGCCTCCGGCGCTCGCGTTCCTGAGGCGGGAGCACTAAATCAAATTCCTAGTATTAGTGGGGTTATGCAAGGGTTATCCTTAAGCGAGAGGGGTGTCTTTGTTCCAACGTGCTTCGTGGTGACGCCGCTTACCTGTACAGCGCTTTGTGTCACTTCATGTCATCTCGGTCATCTGCTCTCTGAGCTTCGAAATTACAGTCTTGAGATCGAGTCGTCTTGATGCGGCATCAGTTTATCTCAACTCTGAGTTTAATAGTCGCTCATTGCTGCTGCAGTCAGGCTTGCTGGACGAGCCTTCGATGACGCCGCCTGTTCCTTTATCTATCATGGTGTGTTCAAAATCACCATTCTCCATTCATTCCGTACTCTCCATCCCAAACCGAGGTCGGCTTCCTAGTCTCAACAATAAAGAAACTACTAAATGGTAACTCCACAGTCGGGCAACTTCGATTTCCCTCCAGCATCAGGATCCACCAACGCACCAAGTGTACCCCCACACCTTCCAACCGCATCCTCGGCAAGCTTGCAAGATCCAACGGCTCGTCTACAACATCTTCGGGACCTCCTTCGACGCGATCGAGAACGTGAGCGGGCTGGTCGCGCGACCATGGAAGGTGATACTGCCAATCACGTTGCAGAGCGGCGCCGTCGGAGGGCTATGATACATGAGATTGGCCGCCTCCATGCTGCTGGGGAAGCGCCAGGCTCTGGAAACCTGGTGCCAACCTCAGATCCTCCTATGTCTGCCATCCGTACAAGGCCTCAAGCTACGCCCAGTGCACGATACCTCCAGCGACGTCGTCAGGAACAAGATTCGTATCATTCTAGCGCCCTGGCTGGCCTGCAACAGGCTGGAGAACGCTTGGCGGAGGCCAGCTCCAACTTGAGCTCTCTCCTTGATCAACCCATTCCACGGATCGCATCGCCCGACCTTGCCACGCAGGAATACTCCGGCGAGGCAGAGGTGAACAGGAGGCGGTCCAAACGCAGAAAACTCGAGGCAGATGAACCTGGTGGTGGTATTCAAGGCTTCAGCTATGGACATTTTGGTCAGGTCGTGCCAGGGCAACTCAAGATGGAGATCGTCAGTTGTGATGGAGGGAATCACATCGAGCAATCGGGTGGTGCTAAAGATTACTGGGCCGAGAACGTCTTACGAAACGATCAGAGCGTGTATTGCACTAAGAGCAACAAATGCAACATGATCTTGAGGCATCAAGGGGAAACTACCTTCTGCTTGAAGAAGCTCGTCATTAAGGGTCCTGAAAGGGGTTTCACTGCTCCGTAAGTGACACTCAGCAAGTTAATCGAGTACGGCTTTGGGTTCTAAAGGCTTTGCACAGAGTCCAGGAAGGCATGGTGTTCATATCGATGACTTCAGACGATTTGCTCACTCGTACCGCTCAATATCAAATACACTACACGTCATCTGCGTCAAGGACTGCTTCAGGCGCCTCGGACCCACGTTCGCTCTCCGGTCGCACCAGCCAATATCCTACAGTTCACCATTCACACTCGTCTGAGAATTACCCCCTTCCGCCAATACCAAGACGGGAATACCATGCTTCCTGGATATCCCCACAAGATACTGCAAACGTATTGACGAATCCCAACGATCTAAATGGTGCGGCGGAAACCGTTACCGATGCAGAAATCGACTCATTCCTCAACAGCGACCGCACTTCACCGACTGCCAACTTACCCTCACCGCCGCCGTTCACGGTCGTCGCCGACTGCGATGACAAATCCGGCGACGAAGAAGAAGAAGCCAGTGCGGCCATACTCGCAGACCGCTACAGGCGGGACCGCATAGCAGCAAACTACTCCTCTGACGATGAGGATGAGGACGGAGGCCTAAGTCGCTTGGTCAACAGGCACCATCGAATCATGGGTCCGCCAGCTGGCGGTGTCAGGCGAAGTCGGAGACGAGCTACGCCAAGCCGGATTGAACCGTCGCCGACACAGACGACTGGATCTCATTCGCAAAATCAGAACGCGGCGCTGGCGTCGGAGGTCATAGCGCCCCATGCAAGGTTCTTTATAGAGAGGGAGAGGAGTATGGTTAGCATGAAATTCGATCCGCCTGTGTGAGTTATCAATCCATGGAGGAGTCAGTTAACCATGAACTGACCGAGACGCTGCAAACAGGTCCGGCAGGTATATCCTCTTGAAACTTTGGAGTCCGGCGCGTGATGAGAATATCGACATTCAGAGTATCGTCGTGCATGGTTTTGCGGGCCCGAGGTTTTTTCCCGCAGTGCAGTTGATGTAAGCGCAAGCATATGAGCGTGGCATGGTCTGTTGCCGTCGTTAGCATTTTGGGAACGGAACTTGTGTTGGGCGTTGGGCATGGGCTTCGGTTGATGGGACCTGGAACTGCATGAGTGGTAGCATATGTGTGTAGTGGCATAGCCAGACCAAGGAGGGCTCTAGAATAAACCCGATATCGTGGTCTGTGACGCACAATCCAACATGCAAAATTATAGGCCGGGTAGACCGTTTCCTTATGCATCCGGCTAATAATATGTTGGCGTTGAGGCTTACTCAAACATCCACCTTCCGAGGCCGCAGAAGAGCGTCAAAATGTGCTATCAAGGGCTTCATCAGCCGCCTCGTTTGACTAAGATATTATAATAGTGGGCTCTCCAATACACATTATGATGCACTAATGAACTGCGGCCCATGTATTACGTATGAGACGAGTCCGTGGATCAATGGCGGATACATAGAGTTAGGTTATTCGTAGCTTCTTGATGTTCCCAGGCCGATTTGATTGATATTGCTGATTTGACACTATACTTCTCTTAACACCAATAGTCTACAACTGTCAGAGGACGCCGAACAGGGTTCACTCTGCCAAAGTGGGTAGTCATATGAGACGATCTCCTTCCGTCTTTGAAGGCCCAAGAGACGAGGGACAGTTTTAATAACTTTTCTATCAGCATATGCCTTATCCTAGCACTACTATCGCAAAAAGGTCTCTTCTCACTGTCCAGGGCCTTACACAAAAGGAAACCGAGGTGCAGAGTGCGAATTAGAGAAAATATCGAAAGCAGGGCTGAGTGTCTTTGCTTGGTGCAGACTGCGTAGGTTACCCAAGCCACCCTTCCACAACACAAAACCGAGAAATACACAGGAATGGGGAAATGGGGGAAATATGTGCAAGTGAAGATTTTCCAACCCTGCCTAGGATACCATCCCGTTCGCCGCCGTCATACCATCGTAGCCGTCGTGATCGTCGAGGCGAGTGGACCTTGCAGGAAAGTGTAGATGTTACCTCCAGAAAGAAGTGAAACGTGAGCAGATATCCTATCCAAGCCAGTGGTGCTAGCAGACCACAACATCTCCACCGGCTGGATCCGAGCCCGGATGGACTCCATCGGTGACGAAGCCGCTGTATTTGGCCATGCTGAGGTCCTCGTCCGACACGCCCATGCTTATGCCGCTATCGTCATGATTATGTAGGTGGCTCAAGCCGGCAGCTGGGTTTACAGTTTCCACTGATTCAGTTGTCTGCACCGGTCCACCGTTGTTGGCTCCATAATTTCGCCCAGCTGATCCAAAATCCACGTCGACGCTACTAAACCTGCTCTCTGCATGACTGCTAGCTGCCGTCCTTGGTCTCGAAAGGAAAACACCAGAAGTCGCATCGAGCGTTAGACCAGTCTCGGCGTTAGAAAACGTTGTTGGTGAGTGCTCCATGAAACCACCCTTCTCAGCCAACCACTCCACCATCTCATCGACCCACACCTTGGTTATCCACCAGGATCCGAAGCTAGGGGCTGTTGCCATGGTGATGTCGCGAAGAGCTGCTGAGCCGACTTGGCCGACACACTGGACAATGATTCTTGCGTCAGCACCAGGGAAGCGATCAGGAAGGCTACAGAGGAAGTTTGTCCATCGGTCAAGGACACCCTCGGTCGAGTTGCCAATCTGGTATGCGTGCTGATTCGCACTGTTGGCAGCAAGACTGGCGTTCTCGTATATGGTTCCAGCTTCGAGGTAGGATGGCGTATTGACAGGCCCCAGAAGCTCCCGGATCTCGGAGGTCAAAATTGCAAGGACTCGGTGGTAGCCACAGTTAGGCAAGCTACTCTCGACGACCTTGAGTGCTTTGACGTGAAGGACCCAATCGTGCCACATCTGATCGCGGTTGGCGTTGTTGCAGAGCAGGTTAGCTGCTGCGTGAGCAGTGGCATTGACTCTTAAAAGACGGTCCAAGAGACCAGCGAAAATCGTTGCAGGAGCAAGTTTCGCGTCGACAACATGAGCGGGGTGATTCTGGAAGGTGGTTGTGATGTGGGCTCCAAGCCTCTCTGAAATGGTCCTCAGAGTATCAATGACTAGCTTCGGTACCACTTGGAGGGTTAGGGGAGCCACTACTCGAATCATTTTCTGGTACATGAGCCAATCGCACTCCTTAATCCATGGGCCAATGTTAGGATGAGCAAGCAGCTTCTGGACTGGAACAGTCAAAGTGCCATGGAAGGAAGTGAAGTGGTGAAAGAACATCTTCTCTTTGCAGAACCGTATGCAATCAATGACAGAAACACAGTGCGACCGATACAAAGCTGTGAGTGCATCGGCAACGTCGGGATCAGTACCTGAAGGGGTATGCTCGTGGATGCTTGGTAGATCGATAGGCTCGTTTTCTCGAAAAGGCGTTTCCTCTAATGTGGGAAACTTGAGTTCACGGCGGACCATGTTTGAGCGGGATGATGCACGATCAAGGCTGTTCGTGGAAGAATCGATGAAGAGACCGCCAGACGCCATGTTGCCCTGGGAATCCGAGAAGTGGAGAGTGTTTCCAAAGGAAGTGCCCGGAGATGGAAACACCGCAGTATCAGCAGGGAGTTGTGACTTGGAGCTATAGTGTCACTTGTGTGTAAGTTAAGAATCTGCAAACGACAAGCGAGTTACGCGCACGACGCGTCAGGGCTAACACACCTTCTACGGATTGCTGCACCGAAAGATTGATATTTTCGCCCAATCATTTTGCCATGCACTCTCTCCTGGTCAATGATATCTTGCTGGTCTTCTTCCAGCGATAAATCGACGTAGTGGTATTTCGACTCTCCGCGCATTCCGAGCCTTCGGGTCTGAATGCCAGGAAAGATGATTCGGACAAGTTTACCAAATGACGCTGGATTCAGTGGAGGAACTCTTTCTGTACCGCATCTTGTTGCATAATGGGCGAAGACACGGTTTCGGGGAACAGAGCCGGTGCTCTTCTTGCAAACAGAGTTCAACCTGAGGCCATGGTTAACTGGATCATGGAGTTCAAAGGGGTTTCGTATCATACCAAAGCATCGCGAAGATCTGTTTCGTTTTCTCAGACTTTGGTCCACGTTCATTCGTCAGCACTTGTGCTGCAACCTCCTTGATTGATCTGCCTTGATTTTCACGGAACAATTTCCGTAGCTCGAGATCATTGGCAATGCTGGAGGCTGAGCCCTTTTTCTTCTTTGCTCCATCGACTTCTGTGCCATCCTGTCCTTGATCATCCACGGTGTGATCAAGCAACTGATGATCTGTACCGTCAAACGATTGATAGTGTCCGAGCGGAGGCCGACTCTCCAACCCTTGGGTGGTATAGCCAGCACCAAGAGCATATGGCAACCCATGATTGGCGCGATCTTGTAAAGCTGGATCGAGTGCGAATTCATCGTGAGGATTTTTCAGCTGTTGAACAGACTGCCGAATCATGTCTTCTGGCGTATATGGATATGACTGTTGCTGGTGGTGGTAGGGGAAGTCGAACGACGCATCAGGCGCAGGTTGAGGATTATGCGAAGGTTGGGTGTTGATGGACTGCACACTTGTCGTCGAGGCCCTGGACTTCGGCCGACGACTACTTGCGGTGGACCCGGACGTGCTCGAGCGCGGTCGAGGACCGTTCGAAGCCATGGTGGCCCAGTTGCGGTGGTTACTACCTATGATCGCGGTCACTGAAGTTAGCGGGAGATCACGATAATCACCAGAGCAACAGAATGCTCGAAGACTTGAACCACACGTACTTTGTTCGGAATATTTGAAAAATTCCAGCGACCTCCTGATACGACTCGTTGATAAATTCAAGCCGCAGCAGCGGTGATGCCGGTGTTTCGGTCGCTGGTGTTATGGGTATGGGAGTGATGCCGAACCACAACAGTGTGCGATTCACCAACTCGACCACGGCAAACAGAGAGCGCAGTCGGTATATGAGCTAGACGGGGACTTGAAGACTCTCGGCAGACTCGACCTCACCACCAGGGGTTCTCTGAGCCCACCGTTGTAACTCGTTGTTGTGGTGTTGAGTGACCCCGAACCACAATAGCACCCGACCCAAAACCTCAAGTAGGGCGAACAAGACAAAGGCTCAGTGGATGAGGTGACAGTACGCCTCTGAACATTTGATAGTCTCAACACAATGTCTGAGGGTCCTCTGAGCTCACTGTCATCGGTCGTTGTTTTCGAAATGTCGGCCCTGGCAACCAAAGGATGAATAACATCATGTGATCTCGCCTCGAGGTTTTAGTCAGCCCAACGATTCTTGAAATGCCGTCTGCGCCATAATTTCCCTGAACTGCCAACAATTTACAGTCTTCACGCTGCACAAAGCCTCCGATCTACATCGATAACACGTTAAGTCTACACGAAGAAACTCTACTTTAGCAAACTATCACGATGTCTTTCCAGGACCGTACCCAACATCAGATTGGCCAGATCGATAAGGAGGTACGTCCGTCAAGCTCCGGTATCTTGTGTTTAGTTAGAGTTGTCTTCACAAGCTACCATGCCTTGTATCATATGTATGCTTGAAAAGAGTGCTATGCTAACATGCGATATCACAGCTTTCTAAGTACCCTATGCTCAACAACCTCGAGAAGCAGACATCGGTCCCTAAAGTTTATGCTTTCCTCGGCCTCGTTGGGATTTACTTCTTCCTTATCTTCTTCAATATCGCTGGTGAATTTCTCGTGAACATTGCCGGGTTTCTCATTCCAGGATACTACTCGCTCGAAGCTCTGTTCAGCGCAGGAAAGACCGATGATACTCAGGTGAGCTCTTTTCGCCGAAGGATCAGAAACCATAGCTTCCCTGTTTCCATTATCAATTCAATAACTGATTGAGTATCTGACTGACTTGTGCTGTAGTGGTTGACGGTACGTAATCTGTATATGTGGCAACATTAAGGTTATATCATGATCATCGTCGTGGCATGACCCCAGCAACGAGCACGTGACTGATCGGACCTTCTTTGCAGTATTGGGTGGTGTACGGCTTCTTGACCGTTTTTGAAAGTGCAGTTAACGCCGTCTATTGGTTCCGTACGTTATACACAACCTGCCACTCTGGCGTAGACCTTCATACTGACGTATGCCAGCTTTCTACTATACCTTCAAGTTCGTTATCGTCTTGTGGATGGCCCTTCCCCAAACTGGGTAAGCAAACTCTGTGTTCCAATCGTGGTCGCATCAGCTCCTGACCTGTACCTGTGCAGTGGCGCCCAGATCGTCTTTCGGTCTCTAATCCAGCCTGTATTCTCTCGACACTTCTCCCAGAGGGGTTCCGTCGCTGCCAACCTCCGCTCTCAATTTGACCAGGCAACCCAGCCGACCCAGCCGAACAAGCCCCACGCAATGTAATATCTTGTACAGTGGGAGTCTGATAAGCTGGAACTCTGGCGGCGGTGCTTGAATCTGGTGGCGGCATCCATGGCATGGCACGGGGACAGTGTATCTCCACCTTGACCTGTCTACGTTTTCGCCTATCTCATGGTTTCGGAAGAGGCTCGGGCGAATGTCTCGTGTTAGAAACTGCGGGGACGGGGCCAGCGGATGCTTTCCTTCTTCGTGTTCCCACGAAACGTATATCATAACGATTGTTGTTCTTTGGCATCTTAAACTTTACTGCGCGTATTGCCTGATGAGAATCACGCCATACGAGTACCCAAAGCCCAAAAGCGAGACAGTTGGGGAGTATTTGCGGTGTACACTTTTAATATTATGAGTCTAAGTCTTGATGGAAATGAGCCCTCTCTATTAATGCACGTCGGAACGCCCCAGTCTTACAATTACGCTCATCAACACCAGGATTTTAGTGGGACATGCTCAAAAGATTCCTATTCTCTGGCCCCAACCCTCTAATCGCGGATTGATGACAATCTGATAAGGGAATGGATTGGTTTCGCTGGTTGTGATAGGTGGTATATGGTCTCTATCCCGGTTGACAATCGTTACTATCTTCATCGCCGTCTTCTGAAGCGTCATCTCCATCGCTTCCCGCACTTTCGCACGCTCTGCATCCACCGATCATGTTTATCAGCTATTGGCCATGCCATAGATTCTGAAGGCACCCTCAGAGCGGATGACAGGATGACCTACCCGCCTCCGTCCTCGGCGTCGCGAGCGTAATCTCCAGCATCCACACCTCCCAACAAATCTCCTCTTCCCCTTTGCCGCCCCCGAACCAACCCAGCCCTCCCTTCCGTCTTTTCTTCTCGAAGAACTGCACTGCAACCTGCCCTCTTACACTACTGTTCGGAGAGGTAGTGGATGAGAGTTGGCGAATTAAAGCGGTCGTACGTGTCTCGATGAGCGTCTCGAGCTCGACATCGGTGATTGTGGGAAGGGTTAAGTCGAGGACTTCGATGGAGGAGGGGCGGATGGAGGGGAAGTAACGGTGAAAGAAGATTGTATGGAGGATTCCTGTGGGGTCGAGAAGTTAGCCAGAGGACCAGAACGAAAAGTAGAGGGGATGCGCGCCTTTCACTATGTCTTTGACGCATGTTGGGTCCGCGAAGACTTCGAGGATGTATTCGGGCGGCCTTCGCTGCTCCATCACGAGCGTAGGTTCACTCGTCTCTGTGCTTCACGAAGATGCCATGCACTACAGGCAGCGATTTTTAGCACTTAGATCGCAGATAAGCTATGGGAAGCGCAAGGAATACTGAGGCCAGCAATGGTGGAAATGCCTTGCGACAGCGCAACCTGTGCCCCTCCAACAAACCAAACCCCACTGTTTGTTCCGCGCGGGTGGACGCTAGCAAGGTTATGACCCAGCCACATGTTGATGCCACGAGCCGAGGGATAACGACGAATACTTGCTCCCTCAGTGCTTGATGATGCTTCATGAACGTCACATGAGGTTCGCGATTTTGCGATTTTGCCGTTCTGCAGTGACGGTGTGGCTATAGACCCATCAAGATATCTGGTACATCATGATCTCTGCCACGCGCAGATGGCTTCGGCGCAATCGGGCGAACTTCGCGATAGGGATCGGGGTGTTGGGGGTGGGATATGTAGCCTCACAATACGTGCTGTCGAAGATCATAGAAGCACGAGAGCGCATGAGCAACGATCGTATAGCCAGGGATAAGTTGGTCAACCTGGGATTTATACCGCAATGCGCCGCTGACTCCAATCACCATCAGTCTTCGCCGCCGCTTCCAACAGAATCAAGAAGACTGTACTTTCACCGTACTCGCACTGCTCCCTACAGCAACAGAGAATATCCTTGAAGCTTCACCAGTGGAGAATATAACGCACGAGCTGCAGCAGAAGAAGGCGGAAAGATTATCAAAGAGTAAAGAGTCATCAGAGATAACACCATCACAGCAAAGCTCGGGACCGCCTAGCGTTGCGGACGATGATGGAAAGAGTCTTGCGAGCTTTCAGAGCGAAAGCTATGTCCATGCCAGCCAGATGGGGGGCTCGAGCGTTGGCAATGGTGAGACTGGAGCGGAACGGCCACGGAAGAGCAAGGCGCAGCTGTGGAACGAGCTCAAGATTAATTGTAGGTCATGGTAACCTACCTGCATGTTGGAGGAGCTGACCACATCGGTAGCAATAACAAGATCCTTTACGCTCATATATACGCTATCCCTCCTTACCCTGCTCACCCGCGTACAACTCAACCTCCTCGGCCGCCGTAATTATCTCTCAAGCGTCGTGTCTCTAGCGTCGCATCCCCCTCGCGAGTCGACTATCAGTCTTGAGAATCACGATGATGATAGTGTTGAACAATCTTACGGCAACGACTTCGAGACCAACCGACGATACCTAACCTTCAGCTGGTGGCTGCTTCACCGCGGATGGAAGGAGATCATGAAGAAAGTCGAAACAGCTGTGACAGAGGCGTATGGACCACTGAATCCTAGAGAAGACATCACGCTCGAAAGGCTTTCGGACCTAACCTTGGAGGTACGGAAGAAAGTCGAAGGGGCCACGGAGGAAGAAAGGAGGTATTGCATCCTCCATTCCTTGGAATCGACATGTACTTACGGACCGCAGAACTAGCAAATGGCTTTCCTATCTCCTCCCACCCCGTGAAGAGGAAGACTTCGTACTGCGAGAATCAGGAATGTCCACCTCGGCCCCAGCCACCGAGCAACCTTCACCTCCTCCCACCGACGCCACAGCCACCGACCCCTCCCCAACCCCTCTCCGCCGCCTCCTCGACGAAACTTCTGACCTCATCGACTCCCCACCCTTCACCCACGTCCTCACCAAACTCCTCGACGCAGGCTTCTCCGTCCTCGTCGACCAAAAGCTCGCCGTTCAAGCCTTCAAAATCACTCCATCTCCAACTATCGACTCCACTTCCCGCATCCAGGAAATCCTCCCCGGATCCGAGAATACCGCGAAGACAAAAGTCGCCAACGTCCTCGCGGTAATGACACGCCAAGCGCACTCCATCGGCAACGGCGTTCCCAATGAGTATCTCCAAGCCATGGAAGGCGTGAGGGATCTCGAGGGTTTCGCGGCGATTGTCTACAGTAGTAATTTCGAGTTCGAAGCGCCTAGTTCCGGTGCAGGTAGTAGTTCTGCTGCGACTGAGGGTGGGAGTCGTAAGGATAGCGGGAAGGGTGAAGAGGCGAAGACTAGTGAGATGGGAGGTGGAGAGGCAAAGACTAATGAGATGGGAGGTGAGCAGGCGAAGACTAGTGAGATGGGGGGTGGCGAGGCGAGTCTTGTGGGTGGCGAGAGTGGGTTCGAGAGTGTGTGGGGGAAGGCGACGGAGGGCGAGGGCAAGGGTGGGGAGGGGGCTATGGTGGGCTAGTTAGGTCTTTTTACTTGATGGATGGGGAGAGAATTTGCGTGAAAGACGGATACTACGTCTTTCGGGATACGCCCTGTGATGCGGCTGTGAGGACTAAGGGTCAAGAGCGAAGCATTCGATCGCTGGGCCTTGATAATTCTCAGAATACTCAAAAGGCGTAGCTTATCTCAGAAGTAGTTTTGTCTTGGGTTGCAACATTAGCATTCGATACCGAGTCGAAAAGCAGTACTATGTTCCAGCACTAGTGACGGATCCTTTGTTGTCATCATGGACAAAGGTCGGATATAGCCTGATGCAATAGATCAAACGTATTTGCATCGAACGTGGCGCATGATTGATTGGGTGCCACTGCCTGGCCAAAGCGTACTTGGGAAAGACCCATGCTATGATAACTTGTTGAAGATTTCTGAACTATCTACACAACCCATGGGCCCACAAAGAACCGTAACTGCTACGACTGTTTCTTCCGTTCCTCGCCCTCCGATGTGTTCCTACCACTAAACCCTTGTCTGAACACATTATACAACTTCCAGCAAACCCACAGAAAACCCACCAATACCACGACCGCCGTACCAACCTCCACACGTCCCGCCTTTTCCGTATCAAGAACCGGCATCCGCAATATCTCAATTAAACTTCCATTCCCATTCCCCATCGCCGTCGGCTCAAGGTGGTAGAACATCGTCCTGGGCCCGAATAACCCATCATATCCGAGGTTCACCCTATCGAAAGGGTTCACACTCATCTTGGTCCCTTTTTCAGCCGTGCAGGCCCAGAAGACGACTGGCCATGGCACCTGGACCTCTGTGATGCCGCCAGCGGTAGGGGGGAGGTAACGGAGATGTAGAGGGATGTCTGCATGCCAACTGTGCTCCTGCCGCGCTTTGGAGTCGCGAGGACTAGGGGGCGAGAGTTCGATTAGCAGGCTGGAACCCCATTGCTTGATGGCCCAGTTTGGGACTTCGAGGTCGGTCTCGCCGGAGATACTGCGGATTGCGTGGAGGTTCTTGGAGGCGAGAAATAGGGGGTCGGAGAGTTGATATTTGTCGGCGAAGAGGTAGGAGGGGAGCGTGAGGTAGGCGTGTAAGGCGCAGGTGGCGGCTGGGGCTGTGGTGGAGCTGGCTTGGAACGTGATGCGTAAGGTTGGATGGAGGCCGGTTGGGTAGGTGAAAGAGGAGCTGTAGGTTCCTTGCGATGGGCCCGAGACTAGGTGATGACGCGACGGGAAGGAGAAGAGCGTTGGATCTGGAGGGATCGGTGGTCAGCACTGGGACGGACGTAGGGCGGCTCGTAAAAGGTTGGCGTACTTGGCTTGTCATCCTCACCGACGACCGTGAGGAAGCCACCTAGAGCGAGCTCTTCTGGTTCTGTAGGTTTCTCGCTCGCAAGGACACCCACTTCAACCCTATCTGTTCCTTCGAGGTTCTGTATCCGCTCGTTCCAGGTGTCTGACTTTGGCGGTTGATGCCAGAATGCACTGAGCACAACTACCTGAGATATGGTGTCGTAGTCAATGTCGAGGTAGCTAGCTGTACTAAGAGAGGTTGCTCGACTATGGCACGTCTGATCGGCTGAAGGGCATATCTTCTGCTCGATATATGTAATGAAATCTGATAGTGACGGAAGAAGATGATGATACTGCCACGCAGAAGAGAAGGCAAAGCGCTCCGAGAGTAGAGAAAGACCACTGAAGGTCTCCTGAAAGTCTTTTTAGCAGCTGTATGGGTTCAAGATCAACCTAGGCGGAACACCTCAGGAGATTGACATTTTATACGATCCCCGAAGACTTTGCGCAATCTTGGGCACAGGAGGTCTCTACGAAGACTTAGCATCATTATTACTTGAGGAACATATGAGTCTAGCCTTACATACGCAGACTGGTTTCTTTGAGGGGTGAAAAACACATGCAGTCCTGGAGAGACTCGAGATATAAATGGCACGGTGGACCGATAGTACTCTGGTGAAGCCCATCGGATATGAAGCTCATGACATTGTTTCAATACTCTCCATAGCTACGATACCTCGATCAGCCATGTACTGACATCCACCGACTTGGAGCATTTACCTCCTGGGGAAGCTGGTGGACGCCCAAGGTGATTCGATCCTCTCGCGCGCCCTTCAGAGAGCTTATACTTAGGCTGCCATTATCCAATTGAAGCTGATTTGGATCGAAGGCTTCATCGGGTCCATGCACAAAGGTAATGCGTCGTCTCATAATCGTTAGAAAGGAGGATACCGTCTTTGAACATCGCGAAGGAACCTGGAGGACCCTTGGGAGCTCCAGATCTGACCATCCCCAAAACGGTTGGCGCCATCTGCTATGGACTTGCAGGCAGCAGTTCAGGCCCAACGAACACTTGTCCATTACGAAGATATTCCTTTGACTACCTGCAATTCTACACCGTCGAACAACTTATCTAAATGGTATCGCTGCGTACGTGACAAGCAAGATGCACCCTCTCGACTTCCTCTACCCGGCGCTTCTGACGCTGTCCGCCTGCGTGCGCGAGACAGAGGCAGCACGGAAGGCATCTGACAGTGTTCTTCTGTCAAATGTCAAAACCCTCACCTTACGGAAAGACCTCAAGACTAGTCACCGTCGCGTGGCAGCAGTCCCACAGGTAGGAGCCCCAGTCCTCCTCATCAAAGTGGAAGCACGCTAGCCCCACCTTCATCAGTTGAAATGCATCGGCGGCAACGCAAAAGGCCTTTACGATATCGATGTCATGCGCTGCAAGAACCAAGGCTCTGATTACGAAGATGAGAACATCCAGTGGACATGCACGGCCTCTTTACCTTCGGAGTTCAAGCTTGGTAGCACGGACGTAATTTGTGAAGGCTACGACTCTTCATCAGATCCTTACGTCCTCAAAGGAAGCTGCGGCGGGGAATACCGGCTTGCACTCACTAATATAGGGGAGGAAAAGTACGGACGTGGCGGTGGCAACATGTGGAAAGAATTCAGGGGAAAAGGCTATGTGAATTGGTCCGCGATCATCTTCTGGGGTATTTTCGTCGCAGTGGTGGGGTGGATGATATATTCAGCGTTCATCAGGGATAGAATTGGAGGCGTCAGAAGAGGCGGAGGTAATAATCCATGGGGATGGGGTGGCGGCGGAGGTGGAGGTCCCGGTGGAGATGATCCGCCACCACCGTACGATGACCAGCCACCTCGCAAGCCCAAGAATTCTTCATCAAGAACCGGCGCCGCGCCTGCTGCCGGCCAACAAGGATACAGGCCTGGATTTTGGACCGGGGCGCTGGGTGGTGCTGCAGCCGGTTATTTTGCTGGGAACAGAGGTCGAAACCAACAACAGCAGAACCAGGGCTGGGGTAATCCGCAAGGCCAAGGTTTCTTTGGAGGTAACGGTCAAGGCAGAGGTTTCTTTGGAGACAATGCAGGAGAGGGGAGTTCAAGGTGGGGCGGACGAGAGTCGCCAGGATCGTCCGGATCGTCTTTTTCGTCTACGAGGCACGAGAGTACTGGCTTTGGGTCTACGAGCCGTAGGTGAATTTCAATCTCGTGAAGGGAGGTGGCTTTAAGCATTGGAGCCAGGTGTTCGGAGCATGCTTTCACTGGGTACAGGGATGAAGGCGTTGTGAAACGCAGGCGAACTTGATCTTGCACCGTGCGCCACTCGTCATACCACGTGGCGGTTGTGTACAACCTGTTTACGGTCATAAGAGCACGAGATATCCACTTTCTAAGTCTGTTGACCGTGTTCTAAAACGAAGCCCAGCTATCATAACCTACGTTTTTGAAGTGTCTGATTCCTATCCACTATCTCAATCCATACACAATCATGGCTGAAATCTACTACGAACCGACCGGCTGCAACTGTGATGGTGTGTATCATCCTTCTCCTCCTTGACCATGTACTCACACGCAAAACTAAGGTACCGACTACACCAGAGACGACATCAACGCCGCCGCCACCAAAGCCCTCGAGCTCGCATCCCAAGGTCAAACCATCGGTACCCCTCCCCCTCCCTTCTTGCCTCCCCCTTCCCCTTCACCCAACGTCCTAACCCCTTCTCCACTCGATCCTAGGCCGTGACAAATACCCCCACGCCTACAACGACTACGAGCACTTCAGCTTCGCCCACGCCGCCGCCCCGTATCTCGAATTCCCCATCTTCCAGTCCGGCACCACCTACGACGGTTCTTCCCCGGGTCCTGACAGGATCGTGATCGGGAGTATCAGTGAAGACTTTAGCAGTGCGGTGTACTGTGCGGTCATCACGCATGATGGGCAGAGGAAGAATGGGTTCGCGGAGTGTAGTGATGATACGATGAATGTGAGGGGGAAGGGGACGTTTGTGGGGAGGGGGAAAGGGGAGGAGGGGAAAGGTGGACGGTTTGGGAGGAAGCTTGTTAAGAGGATTGATTTGTAGAGGGAGGGTGGGTTTGTTGGCTGAAAGTCCTCCTTCTTGAAGGACTACGCTTGATAGGTAGAGGACAGTGCGTTGGCTGTGCGAGTGGCCAACAGGACTTTCTGCAACACTTCTTTGAGCTTTCTTAGCTATCATAGCAATTGCCTAATGCAGCTACACAGCCAAAGACCATGCTCGTATCTTTATATAAAGCAGAGATGAAGCTTAAGCTCAGGCCACCACGCTGCCTTTGCGTAGCTGCGCAACGTTATTCGATTGTGCCTAAAACTTCCACCACTCCCCCAACGACTTTCTGCTTCCCGCGACCAGCTTTCTTCTTGCCGGCTGGTTTCCGACCTCGTTTCCCTGGAAGAGCTGCGGTAGCACCGGTCTCACCTCCCTGAACTTCGTTCTCTTTGGCAGAGGATTCTCCGCCGACTGCCGCCGATTCAGCAGCAACCTCGGCTTCCTTTTGACGCACCAAATCATCATGTGCTTCTTTCTCTCTAGCCTGCTGCTCCTCCAAATTCCTTCTGTCTTCCTCAAGCTCCCTTCTAAACTCCTCAGGATCTTGGTATTCGGTATTGGTCATTTCAGAGAACTTCACCATGTCCACCGGCTCTCGTGGGCCCAGTAAGGTTTCCTTGATTCGTTCTATATCGTTCTTTTCCTCTTTGCAAAATTTGAGCTTGATTGACCTCCTAGTCCGACCAGGGAACATCTTGCTAATCATCTCAAAATCCGTACCGAACATACGCAGTCCCTGATAAAACTTGTCTGTAAACTCCTCGTTCCAAGATTCATTTTTCTCGCGCTTCATCCAAGATCCTGCAGTAGTGCGGCGGGTGAGCGTGTCCTCCTCAAGAACCTCCAGCTCGACTGCATTCTGCGCTGCGTGCGCGTGTCTATCGAGTACCAGAGAGTCTGGATCGACCTCGATCACACCATTCCTAAGTCTCGTCTGCGGTACAAGGTGGCCGTTTTGCTGCGCCTGTGCCTGCTCTCCCTCAACCCCGTCCCGCAGCTCATCCACCATCTCTGGAGGATTAGACTGTCCTTCTTCTGTCAACGTTCTACGCTGTTGTTCTTTCCTGTCTACCTCCTTCTGGTCCATTTCCTGCAATCTGGTTTCACGCTTAGACTTCTTACCTGTACGGAGGTCTTTGCACAGATCAGCCATCTTAACCAGTGAGGGCGCTATTTGCACCGCCTCGGCGTTCTCAGGCGTAGGCTGTCGTCGTCTTCCGGGTCGCCCACCGCCTTTCTTCTTCTTCGAAGATCTCGTCGCATCAGCCACAATCTCTGCAGCTGCATCCTCGAGCCTCTGCTTGCCTCTGGCCTTGGCAGTCTTCCTCTTTCTTTTAGTGCCTGTAGCCTGACTCTGTACAACTTCAGGCTCTGCAGCTTGCGTAACATGGTCGTCTTTCTCAGTAGTCGGCACAGGAATTGAGCTGCCCGTGACAGTCTCATGAATTTCGGCTGACTGCCTCTCCAGTGAGTCCGAGTCTATTCTTCGGCGCTTTGCTGGTGGCTCAATATGAAGGCCATGATCTTGGCCCAGGTCTCTTATTTGCACAAACGCGGCAGCTACCGGGTCAATACCCGCTGTTGCAACACCGCTTGCGTCTCTCACTCTACCTACTGCTCCACCATGGCTCACCTCCGAGACCCCTTCTGCAGGTATGTCACCCTCTTGCGAGGGCGGCTGAGCTGCGACTGAATGATGTGGACCTCCAAGGCGTTTCTGGGGTGATGGCAGCGGTTCGCTTGGCTGCAGGACTTCCTGAGGTTGCACTTGAACATGACTTGAGGAGCTCGACAGGTGAGTCTTTTGCGTAGGAATGGGTATTAGTGTGTTCGCTTCTTTGATTGGAGGTACGTTGCTCGTTGTAGAGGGAATCAACGCAGAACGAGTATTGGCCTGTGTCAAGGTCGGGGGAGCGGGCGAGCCTGCTATTGAAGGTCTATTTGTTGGGGGTTGAGGCGTCTGCGATAGTCCTTGTCTTTCTGCACTTGCTCTAGCGGATGACTGTGTTGACGAGGGTGCACCAGGTCGACGACTTGGAGCTTTGGGTGCGAATTTCTTGCCCGACTTATCTGTTAGCTAGTCAGTGAGTGAGTGCGTCAACGCTGGAGATCAATTGAAGACGTACTGATAACGGAGCTCCCAAAAGTCGACATGATTAAGGAGAGGACGCGCTCAAGTCTTATGTTCCATCCTCGGATGTGCCAAGTTATATCAATTCACGATTCGACGTTCAGATGAGAGTCATTGACGGATTGGTCAGATTGATTTGCTGACAGTGAGCAGACGCTAGTGAAGCGAAGATTGCAACCTCGAAAATCGTAACTACTCCTGATCTGACGACACAAAGTCCCCTCACTGGCAAAACACTCACTACTCACGCGCGAAACTCTGACTTCCACGCCGATATTCACTCCTTCGAGCAGTGGACTATCGCCAGATGTGTGGTAAGGGCCTGAAAGCCTGTGGCACTGATGAGGCTAGTCGAAGCTCGTCCCGTTCTTTCAGCTGGCCTAGTAAAGATGGAAGAGAGGAAGAGACCAGCCTCTTACGAGCATGATGAATCTGCCCCTCCACTGAAGAAGCAAGCGACGTCCATGAACGGGGCAAATAAGAGCCACCCTGACGCCGAGATGCCATGGAAGGACGAACTCGAGGTGAGCCTTGTCCTCCCTTTTGCCTCCCAACACCACGGCAAAGTCAAAGCCAGCGCTCTTCAACCTACTGTGTCCTCAGTGTTAGGTCCTGATCAATTACTGTTTTTCTTGTAGCGCTTTCAGAAAGATGCAATCTGGCGCCAGATGCAGGAGTACAAACGGGAGAGACACACTCTAGAAGCTCGACTCAGTGAAATGATGAAGCGCACGACGTATCATGACGATCATATCCGCATCATAGATGCTTGGTTTAAGCAGGTCAGTGGCTACCATGAATCAAGACGCTCCCTTTGATTGATAATCTATCATAGCTGACCCGTATGTTGTAGCTACTTGACGAAGTGAAGCTCCTGCGTAGGGATGTGCACAACGATGGATTAGCATCGCCATTTCCGTCGTCTTTGCTGTTCGCCGACAACACAAAATTCGAAGAGCACCTTCAGTCTAGATCACAAGATATCTCCTTAGCCATCTCTCATCTATTCGCATCTCCACAAAGCCCGTCACCCGAGGTGACAGATCTACAAACCCGGTTATCAAACTTGCTGGCTGCAGAGAAGAGTCATATTGTCGAACTTGAGAAGAGTCGTTTAGAGAAAGAGCAACTCGAGGAACGATTGGAGAATGCGTCACTGCGCTATATGGTTGCAGAGAAGAAACTTGAGCGCGCTAAGAGTGCAGCAGTCGCGGGACTAGAGAGACAGGCTATCCTTGGCGGCCGCAGTGAGTCTGGGAGTGGACTAGGAGGAGCAGGAGATGGCTCTGCGAATGCAAAGAATGACAGTACTGGTGGAGTAAATGGTATCGCCGAGAACACTGACAGCGCCACCGATGCGGAAAGTGGCCGCAGAGAGGCTATTGCTGTTGCTGAAAAGCAGAAGGAACAGATAGAGAAGCTGGAGAATGAAAATGAAAGGCTGACGGGTCAATTGACAGCTCTGAATGTCAAGCTTTCGCGTTTATCAGATGACGACTATTCTCGGACAGACCTCTTCAAGCATCTGAAATCTCAGCATGAAGATGTGATCAAGCGTATCAATAACCTTGAGGCCACCAATGTTCATCTCCGAGAAGAGGCAGAGAAACTGCAAGCGGAGCGTACGGCGTCTCGGATTCAGTTGGAGAGCGAATCCCAAACCGCTATTGCTGAGAAGGAACTCCTGTTAGCTCGAGCGGAAAGTGATCTTGCTAGAATTCGGACCGGCAGAGACGAGTTGATAGCGGATCTTTCGATAAGGAAAGCATCTCAGGATCAAGAGCGGACCGCTTCGGATCAAATCAAGGAGCTAGCAGCGGCCAGAGAGGATCGCATCAAGGCCTTAGAATCAGAAACCGAGCGTCTACGAATACAACTATATCAGGCTGAAATCACAGGACTATCGCGACCAGATCTGGATCAGCTGAGCGCAGACGACCTTCGAGCCAAGTACCAAGCACTAGAGCAGCAGTATTCGATGCTTAGCAATGAGCTGCCATCTATGGAAACAGCTTGGAAGAAAGCATCCGCCTTGGCTTCACAGAAAGTTAGCGAGTTCGCTGCTCTGGAAGAAAAGGTCGCTAGATTGAGTGCCGAAAAGTCAAAGGCAGATCAAAAGTACTTTGCAGCAATGAAAGCCAAAGAAGTTCGCGACCAGGAGGTTCGGACACTGAGAGCGCAGAACTCCAAGAGCTCCGACATTGTCTCGCAGCTCAAGGACACAGAATCAAGTACTCGAGCGCTGGTAGTGAACCTCGAAAAGCAGCTGGTGGAAACTAAGGAGGCTTGGAATAGCATTACTACACAGCATCGCACTGCTCAACAGCAGATCACAGAGCATAACATCACTGTCGAGGGCCTCAAGGCGCAGGCTGGCGAGCTGAAGAAGACTTTGACGGCGAAAGATGCGTCTTTCAGCACATCCGCTAACGGCCACCGAAAAGCAGAGGTAGAGATTGAGGAACTGAAAGTTCGGCTAGAGGAGACCGAAAAGAGCTTGGAGTCCTGGAAGAGCAAGGGCCTAGGCAATCAAACCGGCGAGTATGAAATGTTGCGGGTAAGCCATCAACTCGTCTTGAGTCGCCTTGAAGTCAATGCTAAGGAACTGGTCGTAGACACTTGCGCTGTGCACTGTTTGCAGGAAAAACTTCAAGGATACTGCGTTAAAGACTTGCGGTCACGTCTTCTGCAAAGACTGTGTCGAGGAGCGGCTCACATCTCGCTCCCGAAAGTGTCCTAACTGCAACAAGTCCTTCGGAACGAATGATCACATGCGTGTTACGCTATAGACGATGTTTGTGTCTTGCTCTCTGTACAAAAGCACGATTTCTCATAGCCTCGAGAAGAAACTCTTCGTTACTGCGGTGGATGATTGCTGGTCAAGCTCTCAAGTGGTCTATGTTCTTTCTCCATCTCACCGTCTGGCAATTGCGCGTCGTCCTGTACAACCTGGTCGTATCCTGGCGTTGCTCCACTTCCCTTCTCCCATTGTATTTCATCATCACTTTGCGCGCTAATAGACGATCTACACGCTCCCAGATCAGACACCTGTTGCTGTTGGATAAACTTAGGTCAAAAGACACTTGGGTAGACTGCGTCGCTTTAGCAGCAGTCCAGATTGTCTCTAGCTATTGCTCAGCGTAGCACGATAACATAAAGCGAATGCAGTAAGATCTAAGCAAGAATACCTATTCACTGCGTGTCTTTGAATACTTGAAACTTCCAGATCTCTTCGTATGAAACTCCTATACAATCTTGACAAGCCCCCTAAATCGACACTATAGCTAGTGTACGGGTGATCGACATGAGAGCCCGCCGAGCGGTACATCAATTTCCTCCAATCCTTCCATCCACAAACAATGGGTAACAACAAGAAACGAAAACTCCCCACGCAGCAAAAACCCATCAAGAACACCCCTATCAAACCTACTTCGAAGCCTAGACAAGCCCCTCAAAACATCCAACCCACCATTCCCTTCTCCCCAACCGACCGCATCCTCCTCGTCGGCGAAGGTCCGTAGCAAGCCACTCTTCTTACAACACCCAGCTCTCTGCCAATCCAACTGTCCACCTTATTGACGTTGAACCAGGCGATTTCTCCTTTGCGTCCTCCCTCGTCAAAACCCACGCCTGCACCTCCGTCCTCGCTACCTCCTACGACACTCAATCCGAGCTATTCCAGAAATATCCGCAGGCCAGAGAGCATGTTGCATACCTAGAAGAAGAAGCTGGGCAGAGGGTTCTGTATGGTGTTGATGTGAAGAAATTAGGTGCGGCTGGAGGAGGGGGAAAGGAGGTGAGGAGGGGAGGGTGGGAGAGGGTTCTGTGGAATTTTCCGCATGTTGGGGGGCTGACGAGGGATGTTAATAGGCAGGTTCGGTATAATCAGGGTAGGGTGTTTCTTATGATACTTCGGGGAGTGTCGACTGCATTTGGTTCTTTTGGTTGTTTGGCGGACCTGAGGCTAAAAATTACTGCAGAGCTGCTGGTGGAGTTCTTTAAATCCGCCGTTCCTCTTTTAGCACCCGGTGGCACGATCGTGGTGACAATATTCGAAGGCGAGCCGTATGAGTTGTGGAATATCAAGGATCTGGCGAGACATGTTGGGCTGAAGGTCGGGAGGAGTTTCAAGTTTCAGAGCGCGGCGTACCCGGGGTATAAGCATGCGAGGACGTTGGGAAATATTGGGGGTGGAGGGGGATGGCATGGAGAAAGTCGGAGTGCGAGGACGTATATCTTTGAAGTCAATGGTGGGGATAGTGGGCACAAAGGGGACAGCACGACGAAGAAGAAGAAGAGGAAGAGGGATGATAGTACGGACGATGAGGCTGATTAAAATACAACCCGTTGGTTCAATGCTCTATCTAAGTCGAGACGCGTACGCCAATATCGCTATGGATCGCTCAACCGTGGAAAAATGCGAGGAGTTCTCTGAAGGTCATGAGATGTAGACCTTCCTGATCTTGGATTCATCAAATATCTCCTGGGTTGTCGGATCCTTGACCTGGCCGTCCAGTAGCCCAACCTTGGCGCTCATCTGCAATAATCGATCTCGTCCATATATTCTCCCGTTCGGCAGGACTATAGGATCACTCTCGACATAGCTCTTGGTGTGGTGCGCGTAGGGTACATTGCGAGCAAGGTCATTGAGCTCTGTCGAGCAGATTGGGCAGACAGAAGTGGTCGAGGAGCTGGCGTTGGAACTGCTGCTAGCGTACTGTGAGTGGCATGATGGCGTTTTGAGAGCGGAGAGGCCAGCTGAGAGGGCAATGTGTAGCAGTGGTCTTGCAGGAAGGGAGAAGAGCTCGTGGTGCGTTTTAACGAAGAGGGACGCGAGGTAGTCCCATCGGGACTGCGAATACATCGTCTATACACAATGGTCAGCAACGTATTCTACGTGGATCAAGATCCTTGAAAACCCTGCCTTGTATGGTTCTGCTTGCGTATCAGGAGAGAAGGCAAGTAAACCTGCAGCTCTATGTATCTCCGTAAAGTGAGTATCCATGTGTGGTGCTAAGTGCTTCCGGGCATGGATAGTTGCCTCAAGAAGCCTATGCGGCTGGCCGCTTCGCACTAATTCGATATACTGCTGTAATCGTAGTTCGAATTCGAGGTTGTTCTTTGCATATAATCAGCCGAAGTAGCCCCTTCCAATCAACTTGGGAGAGACCTACGCTGATCTTCCTCATCATTGGCTTATGCTCCGAACACCACGCCAGACACTCCTGTGTCTTCCTGTTCTTGAGACTCTGCTCAACCTTATGACATTGCACGAAGACATCCAGATCCACCAAGTCTTCGATCCCCTTCTCTCGTGCTAAAGCCCTCGCACTCTCCCCATACCCACTCCTTAGTAGATAATCCACCAGTAGCCTATTCAACCTCACCCTCGACCACTCATCATATTTGACATCCGCCAGACTCGGAATCTCATACAGGTCTTGCAAATGCTGTATCCGCTGTCTCGAGTGGCGTTGTATTGCCTTCTCTTCCTCATGGAGACTCTCCATTTTTCGCTTGAGGCCTTGCATTCTACTTATCATGTTATCGAGAGAAACAAGCGTCGGAGCGGCGGCTTGGCCAGAAAGGGAAGCATTAGCGGTGGTCTTTAGCGTTGAGAGTACGGTTTCGTGCTCGCGCTCGACGTTCCGTTGGACGGTCTTGAAATTCTTGCGGGCGAGCTCATGCGGAAGGCGGAGGAGAGGCTGGTCCTGTGATCGACACATTGTTAGTCAGTGCACGAGAGCGCAGCAAGCTGGAGAGATCTTACGAGGAGCAAATGACTCTCGGCATTGAGCTTCGTTGTTGTAAGCTCCGCCATACTTTGCGTGCTTCAGAAATGCAAAGTTGATGGGGACTGAGACTGTCCGCAGTAAAAGAGGCCGAAAGTCTCTACAAGGTTATGTCGTAGTAAAGAGCATAAATACTGGTCTCGTGAACTCATAGACTCGAGCTGCTGTCACGCATGGTGGGGTTTCGTCTCCGATGAAGGCTGCATAATCTTGCATAATGAGCATAAGGTGGACTATATATCCCACATCACTTCGATAACTGTATGAAATGCAGCTTCCACTATCCGAAGGACTTCGTTTTCGATTCAAACCGAGATACAACGTTCACGTACTCAGTACCAGGCTACTTGTCCTCGGCAAGGAGCATGACCGCACAATATGTAGCCAAAGTCCATTTTGGTCTGCAGTGCCATATGATACAATATCCACTCGAAAAGTATACAGAAACGTGCACAGATAGACTTGAAAGCTCTTGTATTGGAGCCCTTGTCAAGCTAACGCCGTGAACATAACCTTATTCGCTGTCATCACTCGACTCTGCCTTTTTCGACTTCCTCTTCTCCTTCTTTTCTTTCTTCTTCCGCTTCCTTTCTGCCTTCTCCTCCGGTGTCTCTCCTTCATGCCTTTTCCGCTTCTTCGAGTCTCCGTTCTCTACCACCGTCTCTGTCTCGGCTGCAACAGCAGGGGCTGGAACGTCTATTGGAGGGATGGGTGGCGCGTTGAGTACATCTGCTTGCGAAGTGGTTTCTGTTTTTGGTTGAATTGAAGTGCCGTTCTCTGCTGGTGCATTGAAATCCTTGTAGTCTTGTTGCCATTTGGCTGGCGTAGCCTCATTCGGTCGACCGTATTTCTAAATGGATTAGCAGGGTGGAGGACCTCAATATAAGAAAAAGGTGCCGTACATCAAGCTTGCCATCCGACTTCATCTTCTTCTTCTCCAAAGCCACTGGCCCAAGACCCCATCTACGTGGATAGAGGTCTCGCTCCATTATACATCGCTTGACCTTGGCGACGACACCATGGTCACAAGACGATAGCTCAACCGTGGACATCTGGGCTATTCCAAGTGCAATGGCTTCACCCTTTGTTGTCATCAGAACTACCTCTTCGTGTACTTCAATGCCAGCCTCTGTACGCATCTATTAGAGTGAATCACCAACCCAAAGATGGTGGCTGAACCTACCATATCGTAGTAATCCAGGTATCATCAGTTTCGCACCGTAGCACACAGCACTGACCGCACTATCCTTGACCACTATCCGCTTGTATGTCGTCAGTAGGCTTTCCAGCGGCCTTATCACCTTCCTTAAGTACGCTTCGTCTCTGGTATTATCCTGCAGCCACTGCGCATCCAACACATCGTGCAGTGTTACCATGCCGTCCTGCTCGTCCATAGCTCCACTACGTACTCTCCTCAGCTCCTGCATGTGGGCGCCTACACCCAGCAGCAGGCCCAGATGTACACATAACGTCCGGATATAGGTCCCTGCCTCGCAGCTGACCCAAAATACACCCAAATGTCGGTCATTGTCGAACTCATAGAGCTTGCTTTCATGAATGGTCCGAATACGTAGTTGCCTCTTAACAGCTGAAATCAATGGTGGACGCTGGAAAAGAGCTCCTGTAAGAGTCTCTAGTGCTCGAGCAAGCTGTGCTTCGCCGCCTGGGAGCTTGTCGTGTAATCGGATGACACAGACATACTCCTTACCCGCACCCTGTTGGGATTTGACAAGACGGGTCGCGCGGTCGAGACAAACGATCAGGCAGCCCGTGACTTTAGGGTCAAGCGTTCCGCTGTGGCCAGTTTTTTCAATCCTGCACCCGATCAGTCTTTGCGCGCCTTGAGCAGGGCTCCAACGCCATCCCTACCTCAGCATCCGCTTTACCCACGCTACAACCTCATGACTGGAGGGATTCGAAGGTTTGTCGAGGTTGATGACACCGGAGGAGATGTAGGATTTGAGGTCACGCTTGAGCGGGGTGCATCCGCAGGGGATTGGGACAAAGTGGCCGGTTCGGACGAGAACTGACGGTCAAGATTAGCCGGGGGTGAACAATTGATTTCTAAAGCAGAAAGACAGTACGCTTATCGTAGGATCTGAGCAGCAATGGCCAGCTGCTGGTGTCAACTGCTGGAGTAACTGCCTCAGGCTTGATGCTGTAGTCCGCTTCGTCGTTGGCTACTACCAAAGCCATGACAGCTGTTACCCGAACAAAAAGACCAAAGCAGAGTGAAGCTCAGCTTCAGGCGGTGGGAAATACTATGTTGAGACGTTGCGCTTCGAAATCCATGGATTGGCGGTAGCTTTCCTCGAATTTTTGCTTCATGTGGGTTAAAGCTTAGCGAGGCTCTAGCGTCAACCGGTGAGTGGAAACATCATATCACGAATCAGAAATGCTTTACAAGTGTTACAGCACACGTAAGTACATCCGTCCAAAGTATGCGTTCTCATTAGTAGTAGAGACCTCTACGTCTAAGCTTCTGTAGATACCAACGGCTCAATCCCCTCCCAAGCGTCGACCTGCTCCTCTACTACCCCAGATACTTGAGATTCCTCTGCTCAATCCACTAGACGTTCCTTGACTTGGCTGCTGGCTCGCGGGTCTATATGCAGTACCATAGCCTCTTGCCGCCGTGCTGGGTCTAGTAGCACCAAACCATCGTTGCACCATAGCAGGAGTCCGGATGTAGTTCCTTCCTCCGCCAAAGGTCGGGTAAAGGCGAGTCAAGAAGTCGTACAAGTGGGCAGCCAACAAGCCTGTCGCTTGCTGAAGCGCCATGCCCGGGCCTCCCATGACGAAAGTCATCAAAAGCATTGCATAAGGGAGCCACTGGACCGGAATTGTTATGATGAATATTGTGACTTTCTTGCCACGATTATCCTGAGAGTAGGTGTATGCGAGTGCAAGCGTAAGAGCTATCGTAGTCAGCCTGCGACAACCATAATGCTAGACCGCGCATCATACCTGATGTGAAGACGAACGCTCCGAGGAAGCCGCCCGCTGTTACCTTAGATACTGGTCAGCACTGCCTGGACCAACCTCACTGACAACATCTCGAAAGATATGGTCCTCAACGAGGTATATCTGGAACGGATATGTAGGGAGCCAAAACCACCAGACGCAAATTTTGGGGTCACGCAGGCTTTCTCAAATGACGTTCCCACCATGCTCACACCGCGTACAGATCCTTTTAGATTGATTGCGAATGACGGATCTGCGCGAGACGCAAGGGTATTCTCCCTCGCTTCCAGGAACCGCTGCAGCTAGATATTGGCTGTGCGGGCAGATAATGCGAGGTGCTTTAAGATGCATATACAAAGTAAGGGAAGAAACAGAACAGAACAGAACAGATACATATGTATGATGCGGTCTATACTCACAAGGATAGTAGCGCAGACAAACATAATATATGTGAAGAAGCTGCCTGGCTGACTGAACCGTGCGGACTCGGTCTCCAGCGAGCTACCGTATGTGTATACTGCAGACAGATTAGAATGGCACAATATGAAGCGTAGGGATATTTACAGAAGTAGGTGTCGAAGAGTATTCCTAGCCCAGGTCCTGTGACAAGGAACGCGGACACAATCCGCCATAGCTCAGGTGGAAATTTGAAGATCCATGGCAGGTAGAACACGACACGTTGCCCAGCAAGTAGTTGACCATGTACGAGTAAGGAGGTAGCAAGAGTTGCAGCTGTAAGCGTTCTACACTGCTAGGATCAGAGATTCTACCACATAGATCGACAGCTGAGGCTGAATTCATGTTCTACACACCTTGTGACTGGCGGAGCGGCCCAGAAGACGTCCATAACTCCAGGATGTTTTCCGGAATGAAGTCTTGGTGAAAGTTGAGGGATTTCAATCATGCGTGGGAGCTGACTGAAGCTTAGACGTTGTGCCTTCGTGGCCTCATCGCGCTTATTAAGCATGGTGTATAGCTGCCGGAACGGGCCTCATATTTGACCGGCACCTGCGGGCAGTTATACCTCTTGCAGAACTGCTTTCAGCTAAGGTAGGTAGAGTTCTCTTCTTTCTCAATCAAATACTCTTACGGTGAGTCTATGCTTGTTCTACCGCTTGATATCTGCCTTGCTTCCCCACGTAACTTACAGTTGGTATGAACATCCCGCATTTCTCTTTGTGATCACACCCTGGTCACTTGGAGCTTCTTCGTCTGCAACCCTGCGTCTCGGTCATGCATATGCGTCTGTATCATGTGTAGGAACTACAACTGGATTTAAGTCTAGTTCACGCCATGCCTTTGCCCCATTAATTTGGCAGAACCTGAGCGGCAAAACAGCTTCCCACGTGAGGACGTTGGGCAGAGGCTGGGAAGGGGCCTCAAGTCGTGCTGTCCTTCCTGTTTATCGTCACACCACTTGCCACTGCCTTGACAAGCTGCAGCTGCGCCAGCCTATCGGTGGTTCGCAGGTAACGTTCCAGCGGCGGGGTCCAAATGTCTGCCTACTCTACAGAGTCTGAAAGATCCATGCCGCTCATGACTCTCGGCCTCCATCCTTTGATGAGTCTGTGGTTTCTATTGGAGTCGAGAATAGAGAAGTTGAACCGGCGCTGTATTTCGTATGGGCAATATATGCATCTGGTAAGTCGACGCCACGCAAAGCTTCCTTGTCTGAAACAGCGATGCTTTTCGAAGAGCAGTTGCTCACACCCAGTCGCAAGCCAATTGAGGCCGTTATCCACATCGAGCGTATCTCATCTTCACTCTGCAGCAGGAACGAATCATCATCGGAAGCTGGCTGGGCCGAATCGGACCTGTGCCGGGCTTAGCGATTGCTGCCAAACATGGCCCAGAGAAGAAGCACTACTACCCTTGGGCCTCGATTGATGATGGATACGAGTGTTTACCGCTGCTGCGCCCGACCCCGTCCACTCGCTCCGATGCGTCAAAGTCGGCATTTGGTGAGAGAGTCGAGAGGGTCAATCAGTAAGATATCTAATGTTGCTGGTAGCCTTTTTGATATGTCACTCAAGGACCGATTGAGATTGTGATTGTGATTGTATAATCCCTTGCCATTTTCTTAATTCATCCTGTCAAGGTCGTGATTTATATTCACGTTTACTAGGATCCAAGCATGTTGTTCTTTGCCCTCTCAGAATGATAGCTGTCGGTATTGGGACATGGGGATTCACCGTTGTACAAATTCGGAAAGACAGTGGGAGACTTTTTGCTCCGCAAGGGAGTAGGAAGCAGTAAGGTAAGTACAAGATGCTGCGTTATCTCATGCTTCTCTTCAACGAGCATGGCAGCAAATAACGCTGTAATGAGCGCTCCGAGGCCGATATTTGACAAGTAAAAAAATCACGGTGATTGAAAAGCGCTCATGCCTTCTGCTTCTCAAGATGGTGATTGCAGAGGGATTTCCGGTGAGGATATGGTAATTGGCACCATATACATGTATGCTATGAGCTCACCGCCTTCCTAATGAAGTTACACTCAGTCAATACAGTGGCAAGGCTGAATTGACGATTGAGAGATCACACTAAATCTGGCATACAACAGGGGATGAAATCAGCGTTAATGGGTACCGATGTACCTTAGAGAAGCTGAAACTCTCCGGGACGCAGGGTTTAGACAAGGCGCATCAGTGCAAGTCTAGGCTTTTTCCAAGCCCTCACACTGTGACTTTCACTACATCAAAGATTTTGGAGATATGCAAAAGCCTTGATTGCTTAGGGCTCCGAGTCTTGCGATCGTGCCTTTGCTGACTTAGGAGATTTTGCGTACAGAAGTTGATGTGCAATTGGGATTGTATACCATGACATCAACGGAGATTTTCTCGTCCTTGCAGTCAACCTGAACTACCACAGAAGCCAGCTCCTGAAATCCTAAGCGGTTGTACAGAAGCTTCCCCATTAGACTCGCAAACAAATGTGTCTTTATGATACACTATAAATATTCGTTGCTCATTACCCTGTGGCCTGTTGTCTATGACAGCCACGCATTTCATCTGAGAGTTAGATCCTCAATACAACTGATAAATTAGAAATTAGACACCAATTTCACGAAATCCGAGTCTGGCTCCAGTGTGCCAAAACTCAAGAACAAGTATCCCTGCGATAAATGACGCGTTCCCTGCGTGTCTCTGGTTGAATGGACCATCGGGCCGATCTTCTGCGCTCAGAATCTCCATACTTCTCAAACCATGTGCTTTGTAGACCGCCTGGCGTCTTCCAGGCAAACTCTTCATTCCTCAACCACAGACGCAGGATGTGTCTCTTCTGGTCATCGCGATCGGTAAATGCGCTTCTTGCGGGGAAGAGGGCAAGGTTATTGATGAACTGCATATCTCCGCTCTCGAGCTGCATATAAAATGGGTGCTTAACGGCCGTGAAATGGACCATGTCTAAAGCCTCGGCCTGGTCTTCGCTCATGGGCAGGACACCGGCGCTCCGTGGAGAAGTTGGCGAGCCGCTGATGGGACGGCGGGCGAAGCAGAAGCCAGGTCCATGCTCCTCGAAGTTGAATAAAATGGAGCGCGTGTTCCAGAATGCTGGCGTTTCGTGCTTACGATCGGGAATTAGAGGCGCGCATGGTCAGCATCTTCCGTTATACTAATTTATCAAAGATCCAGGGATCTGAGCTCCGACATCTTTAACGTGTACTTGAGAATCGTTTTAGCAAGTTCTGCATGTAAGGCCTATGGATCAGGCGTGCGTACTGAGCATGTTCCAACTCGAATCTTGGCAGCCTCGCTTCACCGCGATGTAGTTGGTGACACCAAGATAGATGATCACATTGTCGAATGGCGAATACTTCTTTGGCTCCAGGCCTCGGAGCACCGTGAAGCCGCGTCCAAAGTGCAAGGTTTTCGAAACACCGTCGAGCTTGCTTTGGAGAGTGGGCAACGGGAATGTCTGCCGGGACACCTGGTCTGGACCGTTGTTTCCGGCAAGGGCTGTTCAAAAAAGGGTCAGCCTTCGCTGTCGTGGCCGCAATAAAGGATTTTGTAACCTTTGAAGGAGCTTAGAGCTTCTTCTATCTCAGTCACATCGGCCTTGGAAAGGCTGAGTATGTATCTTGACTCGTCTTCATGGTCGGATCCAGCCCAGACTCGCGATGTATCGACCGCGCATGGGAACCCCTGAGGAACAGTGCTAGGGCGGACTAGTTTGAGTGTCGAGAGCCTCTCCACACGGGCCAGGTAAATGTCTAAGGAAGGATCCCACTCGATCTCAGGACCTTGGGCGACCTGGGACTCGGACGATCTATCAGAGCTTGTTGAGCTGTCTAATTCCTTCTGCGAGACGGTGCGGAGCAACCTCTGGCTAGCGCTTTCGAGGAATCTTCGACGGAGACCCGTCGGCTTAGCATAATGAGACTGTTCAAGCGAAGAAGCCAGGAAGCGTGCAACCACGGCTGCCATTACTCAACATTGATGATTTGTGTATACGTTGTGCTGACTTTTAGAGATTTCTCAGAAAAAACAAAGACGTGTACAATGTTCTCTTTTCAAAGCAACTCGGCAGCTCTCTATCTCGGGCACGGATTTCGCTGCCGCAGAGCGTCCAACTGTAAGTGAGGAGATCACGATAGCAGACTCCTATCCAGATCTCGCAACTCGAGCTAGTTACATGTAGATATCGCTGTTGAAGTGGCAATCCGCCTAATCATAAAGTAGTGTAAAGTCCCTCTACAACAAGTCGGGAAGCATGGCGAATTGAAAGGCCTTCAAGGGCTACCCCGCTTTTCGCAATTCATGTGAGAAGAGAATGGTGTCAGAATGATCTTCTATCATTAAGATCTCAGCTCTTAAGTATATATGTCAGATGCTTTCTTTGAGTCCTCTGTATTACATAAGTTTAAGCTGTATTAGTAGGTAGGTAAGGTACACAATAATACAGAGGTAGAGAAGCTAAAGTAAGGCGGGTCTAAACTAGTTAGTGATGAGTCACCCCAGCATGGGAATTTCAGACCAGTGTGGAAAGAAATAAACTCCAAGTTTGCACAACACCATAGCAGACATTACACGATCCTTGTATTTGGAGATACTTACTTGACGTACACCAAGCTCGAAGCATGTCCTCGTCAAGGTGAGCTTTACCAGCACCATTTCCGGCTTTATATCCAGCTAAATCGAACGTAGGAAAGCCGTTTTGCTTCTTGGTGCAGGGTTCGTCACAAAGCCCACCGTCGAAATACTGAGTGATGCCGGCATTGAGGTCACAGTCGGTAAGTCTCGCTTTTGCGACTGACCTAAAAGGCACTCACCCCGGTGCACAGCCTGCCGAACGCTCGAGAGTGCGAAGAAGCTTTCTGAAGGCTTCAAGAACGCCCATCCCATCTCCCTCGATGTCACAAACTCTGAAGCCCTAGACGCAGAGGTCGCCAAAGTCGATGTAGTCGTCAGCTTGATCCCCTACACTTTCCATGCTGCCGTCATCAAGTCCGCAATCCGTAGTAAAAAGAATGTGGTGACGACCAGCTACGTCTCGCCAGCGATGTTGGAACTTGAAAAAGAGGTCAAGGACGCTGGAATCACGGTCATGAACGAGATTGGACTAGACCCCGGTATTGATCATCTGTACGCGTTAAAGACCATCGATGAAGTACACAAGGCTGGAGGAAAGATTATAACTTTCCTCTCGTACTGTGGTGGGCTGCCGGCACCTGAAGCTTCGGACAACCCCTTGGGATACAAGTTTTCGTGGTCATCGAGGGGCGTGCTGTTAGGATTGCGGAATGCTGCAAAGTACTACAAAGATGGCAAGATCGAAGAAGTTCCTGGCCCGGAGCTGATGGGAACTGCCAAGCCATACTTTATCTACCCAGGATTTGCTTTCGTAGCCTATCCTAACCGTGACTCGACACCGTACAAGGAGAGATACAACATTCCGGAGGCTCAAACAATTTTGAGAGGTTCCTTGCGATATCAGGGCTTTCCGGAGTTCGTACGGGTCTTGGTAGATATGGGTTTCTTGAGCGAGGATAAGCAAGATTTTCTGGAGAAGCCTATAAGTTGGAAGGAAGCAACACAGAAGATCCTCAAGGCTTCATCAGCAACCGAATCGTGCGTTTGCATTAGAATAGTGCTTCCAACATCCATGCTAACACATGCGCAGGGACCTTGAGTGGGCTATAGCCTCCAAGACGAAATTTAGTAACAACGAGGAGAAGAATCGTGTGCTGACCGGTCTGCGGTGGATTGGCATGTTCTCGGACGACAAGATAACACCTCGAGGAACACCACTAGATACGCTGTGTGCGACACTGGAGCAGAAGATGCAGTACGGACCCGGCGAGCGGGACCTGGTTATGCTTCAACACAAGTTTGAGATCGAGCATAAGGATGGCAGTAAGGAGACTAGAACGTCAACACTTGTCGAATATGGAGATCCAAAGGGCTATTCGGCAATGGCAAAGCTTGTCGGTGTCCCTTGCGGTGTTGCAGTCAAGCTGGTCCTAGATGGGACGATCTCTGAGAAGGGAATCCTGGCTCCGATGACGAAGAAGATCAACGATCCGTTGATGAAGGAGTTGAAGAAATATGGGATCGAGTTGAAGGAACAGACACTCGCATGATCCAGCAATGAAGAGTGAATTTTAGATCTCCTCTAGTTCCTTCTGGGTCATATCGCCCTTAATGGCGTCAGTACCTAAAGTCTCCCATAGTATGTAGACAGTCGAAACAGACTTCATGACAGGTCATCGCCAAGCTCCTAAACGCCTCGCTATCCTCACTGACTATTCATTCGCGCCGTGTGGGTATATCCGAAGCCCAAGCATCTATGCCACCTTATGCCGCTTCGCATTAAGTCCGGAGAACCCATTTGCTTCCCGCAAACGTTTCCGTTCGATCTCTTCCTTCATGATCCTCTCTGCCTCGCTCATAGGCTTCTTCGGCATCGCCTTGGAAGGAGCCTTTGACCCACCAAGGGCATTCTTCTTCGACGCAGTAGCAAAGACGTTTTTCGGTTTGTTGCTGGTGCTTATCTTCAAAGACACCTTCTCGGTCATTGCATGGGCTTGGGAGACCGACTTGTCGGCCTTCGGCTCCGGACTTATATCTCCTTTGTCATCCGAGACGCGGGTCACCGGGGAAGGGGATCGCTTCACTGACGGTTTTGAACCGAAGCTCAACGTAATCTTCTGACCCTCTGCCCGTTGCAACGCCTTCGTATCATCGTCCGCCACCTCGTTATCCTTGGCTTCAGCATCCGTCTTTGCCCTCTCTATCTGCTCCTTAATCAATCTCTGCTCCCTCTCTTCATCACCCTTGTCCTGCCTCTCCTTCTTCCTAATCGCATCCTGCCTCCTCAAGGCCTCCGGACTGTTATCAATCCAGCTAACCATCAGCCCTTTCTCCCCTTCCTCGACCCTGCATATGCCCTCTCGGCCCAAAAACTTCGCATATTCAGTCAAGGAAGGCCACCGCGTAGCGTTCATGTGAACATGTTCTTTATTGCCGATGTACTCTTGGTAAAAGTGATTGATGTTGACCTTCTTCTCGCCGTGCGAGGTCTTGAGGAGTTGCAGGAAGTCGCGCTGGAATTGGTTGCTGTAGTCTGAGATGTGTTTGCGGGAGTCCTCGCCGATAAGGAGCATTTGTCGAACGTGCGATTCCGACTGGGTGTGACACTTGAAGCCGTTCTCATCGCGCATTTGGCGCTCGCAGACCTGGTGGGGAGATGTTAGTGGGCGATGACTGGGGGTCTAGGCTTTTAGGAAGCTTGCCTGGCAGTACCATCTCAGGCGCTGGAGTCCTTTCGATTTCAGCTTGTTGTTGAGGTACTTAGTAGACCCTACTTCAGCACGAGGCATGATGACGGTCAACGATTGAGGGTAGATAGAATAAGGGTTATTACTATAAGGCAGGTGGTTGGGTTTAAACGCCGCAGCTTGCTGACTAATAAGCGCAGCATAAGGTAATCTCAAGTAGACTTCACTCATCGTTATCCATTAACGATCTGAATTCCACCAAACCTATCGAGATGTCTGTACTTCAGTTTCCAGAACATTGCTTTTTCTGCACAAAAGAGCTTGGCAGTGAACATTGTCTTTTCCCTTACGTCCTGATTAAGGAATTAACTCTTCCTGATGACACCGTCGAAAAGGCTATCTTCCTAACGAAGCTGCATTGCTTTTTCCAACATGAATCATCCTCGCACACTGTTGCAAAGCAAGTCACAAAGCCCCATCTTTCTGTTGGCCTTCTGGCAACTGGCCGCCAACCACGCGTCTCATCACCTCAAGACACTTATTAAGGTTTCCTTCTCGTCCCACTTCTCCTTGGAGTTCAAAATCATGCAGCTGCCAAACAAGACAGTTAGACAGTAAGCAGCTGAGCTTTTACAACGCTGCACTCAAGTACACGCTCTTCACGACATCTTCGGTCGATCTCTATGTATGGTTGAGGAAATGTTGAAAGGAGATCATACTAGAGGGACCGTTGGGAACGAAGATTGATTTCAGCATGAAGAAAGGCCTGGATTTCAACGTTCGAGACGAGCTCGAGAGAGCGAATTTCCGAAGCACCGTGGAATAGTGTAGGGTAGATAGGCAGAAGTGGTAGAGCGAGTGGTTTGGTGTCTGGGATAGTGAAATGTATGAAACAAAGGCTTATCCTTTCGAGAGGCCATGAGGGACGGACCGAGACATGAGTCGAAGAGATTGTGCCGCAACCTATTTTGGGGCGTCAGATGATTGCAGATGACTGCTCTCCCGTTTGGATATCATTGCTTCCTTGTCTTGTCACGATCACTTCTTTTATGACTACTCCCCCCACAATTGCGTTACTTGATTAATAGCCGGTTGCTGCCAGGACTTCTAGTACATCATAACACATGATGCATAAGAAATCATGATTAAGAAAGGCTGAGTGGTATATACCAAGAACCTAGGCGCCTAAGTCGACTTCGTCGATACCTTTGTCAAGCCTCCCGCTGAGCATCTCGCCGAAGTAATCATTGAGCTGGAGGAAGTTGATTGAGAGGGAATATAAGTGGTATCTTCTCACCTGTATATCTATTTACAGCGGCTGATCACAGGCGCTTAGTACTATCAGAGACGGCGGAGCTGATACCCAGTGATGAATCTCGACGAGTCCTATGGTCGTGGCTACAAGGCCTACATGTTTTCGGTCCATATAGCGGAGGACGAGTGCTGGTGTTTGGATACGCAGTTGCACTGTCAGTACTCTACCTTCTCAGATGATATGTAACGCTAATCTTTATAGCACTAATCGAGCAAGCACTACCTAATACCGATTTCAAGCGATTTCAAGAGACAGCCCTCCCGCTCGTCAAGAGACATCTATTTTGCAAGCGCCGTTATAGCCCTGACGATATCCGAGGCCATAACACTGTCAACTTTGTCGTTCATGTGGAGTCAGAGTCTTGGTGATTTCTCACAGGAGCGGCTGGTTGCAAATATCGCCACGTGTCTACTACTTGAGCAACTGGGACCTGGGAGAGTCGAAATTTAGAAGCTGATACCGAGGTAATGCGTTCTTGCGTCTATCAAAAACTAAAGCTCTAAGTGACTAACAGATCACACTGCTTCTTAGGTATCAGGGCTTGTTGTTGCTACATTGTGTCTTCCATCACCTTGAAGAAGCGTCATGGATTCCAAATGAAACCTCAACCACAATCCAACTGAGCCAGATGAGGCCGACGTACGCATCCATGGCGCCCTGGAAGCGAAAAGAAGGGCTCAAGCCGACTTTCTCCACCGCGGCGTGTTTCGTGGAGTAGCGTACCTGGAATGTCCGAACGCTTGAAATTGTATCGCCGATGACCAGCCATGCTGCACGCAGTAGGCCTTCGTTTTAACACCTCCCCACCACTCCACTGTATGATCTAGACGTCGGTGGTAACAACTAGCCTGGAATCGTTGTTTGCAACCAAATTTCCTTGGCGTATTTTGGAGGGCTGGGAGGTGAATGAGATGACATTGAGTTAAGTGTCCCTATGTAGCTGATCCTAGAAATTCGGCAATCCTATATGTACCTGCCCCGCCAGACTAAATGCCGTTGGTCCAAGACCAACAGCAGTCTCCCTCGCATACGAAGCCGTTTTCCAGGGGAAGTGCGCTCGGATGCGAAAGAAGAAGAGAATCCGCGCACTTATCAAGTCACATAAGAATCTTGCGTCTTATATATATAAAAAAGAAGTTTGGACTTGAAAAGATATTCATGGCCTTGCGAACACTCCTGGAACGCGGAGTCTTCTAGTCAGAAGTCAGAGCGAATCTAGCCTTTCCCGAGCTCATTCAGGAACCTACGGTACAGGTTCACGTCGGAGGAAGACGCAAGGCTGGTCGACTTGAAGGATGAACAAGGGTTGTCGTGGAGAGACATCGAAATTATTTCCAGGAAGAAGGAGCTTTAAGTGTGGCATCGGTTGTACGTACACCATTGATTCTCTTCCAAACGAGCTTGGTGATGTCGATCGTCTTGCTGTCGGCGGCGTCCACGTTCGCAGAAGGTTTCGTGCTCGTGAAAGGGCACCAGACAAGCCTGACATTCCACAGTCCACATCTCATCTCCTTAAATCAGGACACAAGCGTCACAGATGGCACGTTCGCAAGAGAGTAGATTCTGGCAAACTGTTTCGAACGCTTAGATCACGGCACTCGTTGCCCATCTACCTCCGGATACGCCACCATACGAGGGGCCCGACATAATTATGAATGAGCTCTTCCCAACAAGAATATTTCAATATTCCTCTCTGGACTCAACAACCTGTGACATACGATTGATCTCGCTTTTGCCTGGAACGAAGTCCGATGAAATAAGCTGCAGGATAATGCACGTATCCCTTGAAGACAACCCAAGTTACGAGGCAATCTCATATACCTGGGGCAATCAAAGTCTAGGTATTGGTACAACCACGTTGAACGGCCTCCCATTTCGAATCACCCCAAATCTCCAGACTGCACTATATCATTTGCGCTCCGAGGATGTGGGTAGGGTTCTATGGATTGACGCACTTTGTATCAATCAGCTCGATACTAAAGAAAAAACCGATCAGGTTCAGAAAATGAGAGATATATACCAAGCGGCGTCGAAGGTTCTTGGGACAGGCCGCACAGGACAGCGATCAGGCCATGACTCTTGTTGCCCATATGGATAATATTGACCTAGATAATATTCCGGTACACATTCAAGACCAAGATACAAGGAAAGC
>JAABUP010001877.1_pt1 | contig 42768 bp, 44 predicted proteins | sample 5559201 | NCBI WGS metagenome assembly JAABUP01 (sample SAMN10711887, study PRJNA513373) | rock metagenome | isolation source: Antarctica rocks | place: Antarctica
CGGAGACACCGGACCCAGCGCCGGCGCTCACCCCTGCCCGCAGACCGCCTGCACCGCAGCACGATCATCCAGCCACGTCGGCGGCCTCTACTGAAACACGGGGGTTAGTAGCCGGATCTCCATCTCGCGAAACAGATTTACCTTCTTACGCCGTCGTCGCAAGGCTGGTTCAGATGTGAGCGAGCCCTCCGGGGAGGCGCAGCGTCGTCATGTCGGCCCGGTGATGCACACTTGCCACGTGACCCTGGACATCGTGGTCGCGACCGGTCCCAACCTCGAAGACTGGCGCACGATCCACAACCGAATCATCCCTACCGACCCGTTGTCGGCCCACGACATCGCTGAGCTTTCGACTCGCCACCGCCTCACGTTGGCACTTGCCAATGATCAGGCGGTCGGCAACGCGACTGTCCGGCCGCCGCGGAAGCCTGACGCCGCGGTCACGGTGATTGTTCGGATACTTCCCGAATACCGGCGCAACGGTTACGGCTCGACCTACCTCCATGCCGAACTGGCGCAAGCCCGGGCGCTGGGTGCCCGGCGTATCGAGACAGTCGTGCTCGCCTCGAACACCGAAAGCCTGGCTTTCGCTCGCGTATATGGATTTGTCGAGCACGACCGTTACACCCTCGACGGCGACGCCATCCCATTCGTCTACCTGCACCTCGCTCAAAGTCAACCCCATCGGGCCTGACGGCAACAGAGCATCAGTTGCGGCACGTCCCGCCTGGGCGGGCGCGATGGACGACAGCGCCTGCCCGAGACAGCGAAGAAGGCCGGTTATCCCCGCAGCGTCGGCCATCGCGCGAGGCCTACGCCAACGTCGTAGTCGTGGCCCGATCGAAGACTCTGGCGTCGCTCTCGCGAGACCCCGGGGCGCCCTCACCGCAGCACGCGGTACCGCAGATGGGCTACGCCAGGCGCTTCCAGCACGCGCTCCAGTTCGAGGCGGGGAGTGCCCGCGTCCAGACCGTCGAACAACCGCTCTCCCGACCCGAGGATGACCGGGTTCACCTGCAGGTCGATCTCGTCGACGAGGCCGGCGTTGATTGCCTGACGGCCGCACGACGCACCGCCCGCGATGCTGATTGGACGATCCCCGGCGACCTCTCGCGCCTGAGAGTAGGCGGACTCGATGCCGTCGGTGACGAAGTGGAACGTGGTACCGCCGCCAAGTGGGATCGGTTCCCGCGCATGATGGGTCAGGACGAACACCGGGCAGCGGTACGGAGGTTCGTCGCCCCACCACCCCGTCCAGTCCGAGTCGCCCCAGTCACCGCGGACGGGGCCAAACATATTGCGGCCCATGATGGTCGCGCCCATGTCGTCGAGCATTTCCGCGATCACCTGCTGGTTCACTGGGTGGACCTTGGTAGGTCCGAGGTGCCATTCGTGCAACAACTCGCCGCCGATCCCGAGCGGGTGGTCCTCGCTCTGCTGCGGGCCGGCGACGTAGCCGTCCGCCGATATCGACATCGACAGGTTGGTCCGTGGCACGGGGGCTCCGTTCGTGGGTGCTTGCGTGACTTCAAGGCAGACTCAGAAGGTGGGTGAAACTCATCGCCTACCTAGCCGTCGACGGGTTGGCGGCAGTGCTGGCCCGTACAGTGGCGCGCTGCTGCCTTGATCATGCCTCTGAACTGCGACGATGCACCAGAATGGCAACATCTTCCACACTGTTCGTGCCGGTTCGATCCCGGTCACCCGCTCCGCTCAAACCCCAGGGTAGGTCTCACAGCAGGAGCTTGAGGGAGCGCCGCAACGGTGTGCTCGCCTTTAGGGAGTGAGCCGCCAGTTCCAGGAGCCGGGCCGGCCTGGAGCCGCGCCGGGTGGCCAGCGGAGCGCGGGGGCCTCAGCGGGACCCGGCAGGCGCCTCGGTCGACGAGCGGAGCTGGTAGGGCACGGACGTGACCATGACGCCGGGCTGGTAGAGCAGCCGTCCCTTGAGCCGTAGAGCGCTCTGGTTGTGCAGGAGCTGTTCCCACCAGTGGCCGACGACGTACTCGGGGATGAAGACGGTAACCACGTCGCGGGGGCTGTCGCGCTTGAGACGCCGGATGTAGTCCAGGACAGGTCGGGTGACTTCGCGGTAGGGCGAGTCGATCACTGTGAGCGGGATGCCGATGCCGCGGGAGTCCCATTCGGTGACCAGCGCGTCGGTGTCCTCCGCGTCGAGGGAGACGGTGAGTGCGGTGAGGCGGCTCGGCCGGCTGGCTTTGGCGTAGGCGAGCGCCCGCAGCGTGGGGTTGTGCAGCTTGGAGACCAGGACGATGGCGTGGTTGCGACTCGGGAGCACGACCCCGGAGGCGTCAGGAGCCAGCTCCATGGCCACGTTGTCGTAGTGCCGGCGGATGCTGCGCATGAGGAAGAACAAGACGATCATCGCGCTGATGGCTAGGTAGGCGCCGCCGAAGAACTTGTAGCGGACGACGATGACCAGCACGACGCTGGTGACGATCGCGCCGGTCGCATTGATCGTCTGCGAGCGCCGGATCGAGGAGCGGCGCTTGGCGTCGTCGGTCCTGCCGAGTTCGGTGTTCCAGTGCCTGACCATGCCGTACTGCGAGAGCGTGAACGAGGTGAACACCCCGACGATGTAGAGCTGGATCAACTTGTCGATGTTGGCGTTGAACCCGATGATCAGCGCGCCAGCGATACCGGCGAGCAGCAGGACCCCATTGCTGAAAACGAGTCGGTCGCCGCGGTTGTGGAGCTGTCGGGGCAGGAACCGATCGTGCGCGAGGATCGAGGCGAGGGTTGGGAAGCCGTTGAAGGCGGTGTTCGCGGCGAGCACGAGAATCGCGGCGGTCGCTGCCTGGAACGCGTAGTACAAGAACGTGCGCCCCCAGACACTCTCGGCGATCTGACTGATCACGGACGGGTTGCCATCGGAATAGGCGCGGGCATGTGTCGCGATCGCCAGCGCCGTGATGCCGCTGAACATGCTGATCGCCAGAGCGCCCATGATCGTGAGGGTCGCGGCGGCGTTCCTGCTCTTGGGTTTCTTGAACGCCGGGACGCCGTTGCTGATCGCCTCGACGCCGGTCAGCGCCGTGCAGCCGCTCGCGAACGCGCGCAGGCACAGCAGGAGCGTGAACACGCCGCCGACCTTGGCGGTGTGCACGAACTGCAGGTGCGCGCTCTGGGCGTCGGGAATGCCGCTGGTCAGCGCCCGGTACACACCGCTTCCCAGCAGCAGGAAGGTCAGCAGGACGAAGGCGTAAGTGGGAAGTGCGAACGCCGCGCCGGACTCCTTCACTCCGCGCAGGTTCACTACGGCCAGCAGGATCACGAACCCGACGGAAAGTACGACGGCGTGCGCGGCGAGCGACGGCACCGCTGAGGTCACGGCGACGACCCCGGACACGACCGATACGGCGACCGTCATCACGTAGTCGACGAGCAGCGCGGCGGCCGCGGTGAGACTGGCTGTCCGGCCGAGGTTCTCCTTGCTGACGACGTACGCCCCGCCGCCGCTCGGATAGGCGAAGCAGGTCTGCCGGTAGGAGGCGACCACGACAGCCAACAACAGCGCGACCGCCGCGGCGATCGGCGCTGCAAGGCCGAGGAAGGACGCGGCGCCCGCGGCTCCCAGGACCAGCAGTATCTGCTCGGTCGCGTAGGCCACCGAGCTGATCGGGTCGGAGCAGAACACCGGCAGGGCGATCTTCTTCGACAGCAGGGTGTCGCCGAGGCGGTTGCTGGCAAGCGCCCTACCGATGAACAGGCGCTTCACGATGTCACGGGAGGTGCTCACCAGACGTCGCTCCGCGCCAGGGGGGTGCTCACCAGGACGGCGCCAGGGCGAGCCATTGCTCGGTAGGACCGCCCGGGTCGACGGTGGCGTTTCGAAAGGCACCCTCGGCGGTCGCTACCCATACCGAGCCGAGGTCGACAGCTGCGCTGGTCGCCTCTTGGCGGAACCTGAGATCACCAGAGCTGAAGCTGACCGGCGCGGCACGTGGGGCCCCGGGGCCCCAGACCAGCGCCCAGTGCCGGGCGTGCAGGCGCCCGAGTCGGCTGAACGTGGCGAACCCGCACACCGGTGCACGGGCCCCTGCGGGTAGGAGCATCGCGTGGCCCGGGTCGAGCCGGCTCTGCAGCCGCAGGTAGTCGACGCTGCCGTCCCTGACGACCGACAGCGCCAGCCCAAGTCCGGGCGTTGCGCACGTCGCGAGCACCACGGCGCAGCTGGTGGAGGTGCGGACTCGCTGGCGGCTGTGACCCATGCTCGTCCACCTCCTGTCGCCGCACCCGCCAGGTGCGGCTGCACAGCCAGCGTCAGGCCGAGCTCGGCCATCGAGCAGGCCCTTGACGCGTTCTTGACGCCGCCGGCCTTCTCCTTGACGTGTTGCATACGCGGCGCGAGCCGAGATGGGTGGTGGCGCCCGGGTTTGCTGGGAAACTGACGGGATGCCCTCCCGTTCGCTCCGCGGTCTGCCGGTCCGTCGGCTGTGGGTGGGCGCGGCCCTGGGCGCCGGCGGGCTACCGCTGTTGACGGCGGTCCTCGTCGCGCACCGCCAGGAGCTGAGCTACGCGACGCCGGTCCTGCTGACCTTGCTGCTTGTCGTCGCCGTCGCGCTCGTCGGTGGGCTGCGCCCGGCGGGGCCCGCCGCGGTCGGTGGTGGCCTGCTGCTGAACTACTTCTTCACCCAACCGATCCACCAGCTCACCGTCGAGCGCCCCCAGGACCTGCTCGTGCTGGGCGTGTACCTGGCCGTGGCCGTCGCGGTCAGCGCCGTCGTCGACGTCGCCGCCCGACGGACCGTGGAGGCCGCCCGGGCGGAGGCCGAGGCCCAGGCCCTGTCGTCCGTGGCCGGCTCGACCCTCGGGGAGCAGTCAACCCTCCCCGGGCTCCTCGGGCAGGTCCGCAGCGCCTTCGACGCCTCCTACGTCGCGATGCTGCACACCGCCGACGGGCAGGCGCTGCCGTACGCGAGCGTCGGCGAGCCGGCGGTTGGCGACACCGAACAGCTCGTGCCCGCAGGTGCGGGGGCGACCCTTGTGGTCCGAGGCCCGCAGTTGTTCGCCCAGGACCGACGGGTGCTCGCGGCGTTCGCAGAGGCCGCAGCCACCGCGCTGGAAGGCCGGCGCCTCGCTGAGCAGGCCGCGCAGGCCGAGGCCGTCGATCGTCTCAGGACGGCTCTTCTCGCGGCCGTCGGGCACGACCTCCGCACTCCCCTGGCCGGCGCGAAAGCGGCTGTCTCGTCGCTGCGGCAGACCGATGTCACCTGGACCGCCGAGGAGATCGAAGAGCTCCTGGAGACGATCGAGGACGCCACGGACCGGCTCCAGAGCCTGGTCAGCAACCTGCTCGACGCCTCACGCCTGCAGGCGGGCGCCCTATCGGTCCGGCCTGCCCTGGTCGGCCTGGACGAGGTCGTCGCCCGGGCCCTGACCGGCCTCCCGGGTCGCGAGCGCGTCCACGTCGACGTCCCGGACACCCTGCCGCCCGTCCTGACCGACGCCGGGCTGCTCGACCGGGTCCTGGCGAACCTCGTCGACAACGCCCTCCGGCACGGTTCGGGCGCCGTGTTCGTGCGCGGCGCCCCCTCGCGGCTGGAGGTGATCGACCACGGACCGGGGATGGCGGAGGCGCCCCCACCGTTCGGGGGGGACCGCACCAGCGGCGGGGTCGGCCTGGGCCTGCAGGTCGTGCGCGGGTTCCTCGAGGCGATGGGCGGCGAGCTCCGCCCGAGCGTCACCCCCGGTGGCGGCCTGACGATGACGGTGGTGCTGCCGACATGACGCGCGTCTTGCTGGTCGACGACGACCGGGCGCTCGTCCGGGCGCTGTCGATCAACCTCAAAGCCCGCGGGTACGACGTCGACGTTGCGCTCACCGGCGCGTCGGCGCTCGCCCTCGCCAGCAGCGGCCGTCCCGACGTGGTGGTCCTTGACCTCGGCTTGCCCGATCTCGACGGCATCGAGGTCCTGCACGGCCTACGCGGCTGGACCCGCGTACCCGTGCTCGTCCTGTCGGCCCGGGAAGACCAGACCGAGAAGGTCGCCGCCCTGGACGCCGGGGCCGACGACTACGTGACCAAGCCTTTCGGCATGGACGAGCTACTTGCGCGCCTGCGCGCAGCCGTGCGGCGAGGTGCACCCGCCAACGCCGACGTGCCCGTCGTCGTCACCGAGCACTTCACGGTCGACCTCGGCGCGCGCCGTGTCACCAAGGGCGACGGGGAGATCCGCCTGACCCCGACGGAGTGGCACCTGCTCGAGGTGCTCGTTCGCTCCCCGGGACGTCTCGTCGGGCAGAAGCACCTCCTGCACGAGGTGTGGGGCCCGGCCTATCAGACCGAGAGCAACTACCTCCGCGTCTACATGGCGCAGCTACGGCGCAAACTCGAACCCGAACCGTCCTCGCCGGTTCACCTGATCACTGAGCCCGGACTCGGGTACCGCTTCGAGCCATGACCTCGGCCTGCCGGGTCAGGCCAGCAACCGCGGCTACCGCGATCGCCGCGCGGCAGCCAGCCGATCGCTCTCGGAACCGACCTCACCCGCGGTCCTGGGCATTGTCAACGACACTCAAGGGCCACATCGCGCGACGCCAGGTGGGGTCCGCATGATCGCGTCTTTCGGCGACTGTCGTGGCCGGGATGGCTTGCTCGGCGGCTCGAAGACCCACGGTGGTCCGACAGGGCGCTCGCCAGGTGCCTGGCGATCAGAATCCGGTTGGCCGGCCGAGAGCAGGCAGGTTGTTTGTACAACTTCTGACGAGAGCTGTACGGTACTTGGATGGCGACGATGAACGTGAGTACCGCTCGGGAGAAGCTGCCCGAGGCGGTGGAGCTGGCCCGTACCGAGGCGGTCTTCCTGGAGCGCTATGGGCGCCCCGCGGCGGTCCTTGTAAGCCCCGAGCACTACGACCGGCTCAGTGCCGCGCTCGAGGACGCCGAGGACGTCGCGGCCTTCGACGCCGCGATGGCCGAAGAAGGACCGAACATCCCCTGGGAGCAAGTCAAGGCCGACCTCGGCTGGGAGTGAGCGCCTACCGGATCGAGCTTCGACCGGCTGCCGTCTGGGCTCTACGAAAGCTCGATCGCCCCGTGCGCCACCGGCTCCAGGGGGCCATCGCACTGCTGGCGCAGGACCCGCGACCGCCCGCGTCCCGCGGCCTGCAGGGCCGGCCCGGGCTCCGCGTTCGAGTCGCTGACTACCGCATCGTCTACACGGTGCAGGACGACGTGCTCCTCGTGGTGGTCGTCGCGCTCGGGCACAGCCGCAACGTCTATCGGGGCTGACCGGGACCATCCAGGTCAGGCCGCGGTGTACCTTCAGATCGGCCCTGACCTGCGGAGACGGCCTGAAGGCATAGGCTTGGGCTTACGACGATTTAGCCCTAACGGCCTTCCACGCTGATGGTGTCGGTTCGATCCCGGTCGCCTGCTCCCTTCACCAAAGGTCAGGGACGCGACCTTGAGGGTTGTTGACAGCGGTGAGGCAGGACCAGACCCGTGCAGGTCCGCAGAAGGAGCAGGATGACCGTGACCGCCGCGCAACACAGTCGTGCTGGCTTCTTTGTCGAGCACCGGCACCGCAGCGCCGTCGCGCTGCTGGTCGGCGCCCTGCTAATGGAGGTGCTCATCCAGCGGCAGGTCCTGCACTTCTACTACACGCCGACCATCGCGGGCCTCACCTACCTGGCGGCCGCCGCCGCTGCCGGCCGCAGGGGGGCGCTCTGGGCCCCGGGCATCGTGACCACCTGCTGGGGCATCGCGGTCCTGCTCGGCGTGCACCAGGTGGTCACGCTCGACGACAAGCTGTCGTACGAGATCGCCGGTGCCGTCGGGGTCGGTCTCGCCCTGCTGCTGCGCTACACGATCGGGCTCGCGGCCGGCGTGATCGGCCTGGTCGTCTCCTTCGGCGCGATCCTGCTCTACGGCTACGCGCACCCGCCGTCCTGGGTCTTCCACGGGCTCACCTTCGCCGTCCTGCTCGGTGTCTGGGGCCTGTGGGAGCTGCGACCGTCCCGGCAGGGTGCCTCCGCCTCCTCGACGGCCATCGATGAGGGACCTCCGCCGACGGAACCGCCGGACCGGGCGCCGGCCTCGAGCGTCCCGGGCTGAGCTCCGGGGGCCGAACAGCGTCGACAGTCGGGAAGCGCCCCGAGTTACGGGGCGCACCGGACCGGGTCGCGACTCACCGCCGCAGCCGTCCCGCAGCAGTCGCGCACAGCAGCAGACCCCCCACCACGGCCAGCAGCAGGGCCGCCGACGGCAGGCGTTGCGCCGTACCGCTGGCGTACAGGACCAGGGCGGCTGCGGCGCCCCCGCCGATGAGCTCCGGAACCAGGTCGGTCAGCGCGTGCTGCCGCAGCTGGAGCAGCTCCGACAGGCCGGCCCAGACCCGCAGGGCGAGGCCGGACAGGAGCACGACGGGTACGACCGGGCCGCTGCCGGTCGTGACCCCTGCCGCGACCCACCCCACGGCGGCAAGAGCGACCCAGGTGCGGTCGGCGTCCCGCCTGGCCACGAGACCAGCCAGGAGAGTGAGGGTGCCGACGACGGCCAGGCCCGCCACGAGCGGTACGGGCCCGTCCAGCAGCAGTGGCGAGGCGCTCCCGAGCAGCATGGCGCACGCCGCAGCCGCGGCCGGCCGGCCGGTCACCTCGCACCGGGTCACGTCGCCCGCCCGTCCTGTCGCCCACGAGGTCACGTCGGTCGCCGCAGGGCCAGCGCCAGGAGGCGGTCGAGCTCACCGGCACCGGGGTGCAGGACCGGCGTGCCCGTTCGGCGCAGCCGGTCCATGGTCGCCTCCCGCTCGAGCCGCCAGAGCCGCCTGGCCAGCGAGCCGATCTGGTCCCTGCGCGCCACCTCGGGTATCGCGTCAGCCAGGACATCGATGACCAGCACCCTGGATGCCCTGGCGCGCAGGGCCGCGACTGCCTCGACGGCCCGATCGTCCAGCAGCGGGGTGAGGAAGACCACGACGGCGGCCGCGGGCAGGACCGGTCGCGGTACCCGCTGCAGGTCCGGCGGGACCTGCCCCGGTGGGTTCCAGGCCCACAGGACGGCCTCGGCGACGCGCTGCAGCTGCACCCGGCCGGTGGCGGCCGTGAGCCATCGCAATGTCCCACCCAGCACGACCAGCCCGACGCGGTCCCGCTCCCGCAGCCAGCGCTCGGCCATCCCAGCGGCGGTCCGGACCGCGCGGTCCAGCGAGGTGTCCGGCGGTACGCCGACGTCGGACATCGCGTCGACGACCAGGACGACATCGACGGCCCGTTCGGCCGCCGCGACCGTGACGTGCAGCTGCTGACGACGGCTGGAGACCCGCCAGTTCACCCGGCGTACCGGGTCGCCGGACGCGAACGGACGGACGCTGAGCGGCTCGACCCCGTGTCCGCCGGCGCGCGTGGCGTGCTCACCGAGCCGGTTCGGCAGGATCGGCGGGGCACTGGCCTGCGCCACCGGGACGGCACGGGGAACCACGAGGCACTCGTGCGGCACCGGGAGGTCCAGTGCCGCCGCCCGCATCCCACCCCTGGACAGCAGCTCCAGCCGCAACGGCCCCAGCCGGTGCCGCCCCCAACGGCGGGGCACGACCTCGCCGTCGAGCTCGAGCCGTGTGACATCGTGGCCGGCGGCCAGGACCGGGCCGGACAGGCTGGATGGGAGCGCCAGCTGGCCCCGTACGTGGGCGACCGCTGCATCGAAGGTGACCGCCACCTCTACGTGGCAGGGATCGCCCTCCTGGCAGCGCAGATCCGGCTCCCCGGACAACTCGATCGTCTGCGGCTCACGGGTCCGCGGGGTGGTGAGCAACGCCCAGAGCGCGGGGGTGACCAGGGCCAGCAGCTCCACCCGGCGCAGCACCACCGCAAGGGCCAGGGCCGACGCCGACAGGACAGCGAGCGCGCGGCCCTGCCCCGACGGTCCCCAGCGCAGCGCCGTCGTCCTCACCTCGGCAGCGTCACGGGTGTCGCGACGTCGTTGAGCACGTCCTGCACCACCGACTCCGGCCGCAGGGACTGAGCCCACAGCTCCGGGCGCAGCACCAGTCGGTGCGCTAGTGCCGGTACGGCGGTGGTCTGCAGGTCCTCGGGCAGCACGTGCGACCGACCGCGCAGGAGGGCTCGACCCCGCGAAAGCTGCACGAGCGCGAGTCCGCCGCGTGGGCTCGCTCCCACCAGCGTCCGCGGATGCTGCCGGGTCGCCGCGACGAGGTCGACGGCGTAGCCGAGCAGGTCCGGGTCGATGTGCACCTGCTCGAGCGCCTCCCGTAGCGCCAGCACCGCCGCGGCGTCCAGCACAGGGCGCAGCTCGAGCTGCTGGCGGCGGCGCAGGACCCGAGCCGCGAGCAGGCCCACCTCGTCGGTACGGCTGAGATAGCCCAGGGACGTCCGCAGCAGGAAGCGGTCCAGCTGGGCCTCCGGCAGCGGGTAGGTGCCCTCGTACTCCACCGGGTTGTCGGTGGCCAGGACCAGGAACGGCTGAGGCAGCTGCCGGGTCTCCCCCTCCACGGTGACCTGTCCCTCCCCCATGGCCTCGAGCAGCGCCGCCTGCGTCTTGGGCGGAGTGCGGTTGATCTCGTCGGCGAGCAGCACCTGGGTGAAGACCGGTCCCGGCCGGAACTCGAAGGTGCTGTCGCGCTGGTTGTAGAGGTAGGAGCCGGTCACGTCGGCCGGCAGCAGGTCCGGCGTGAACTGCACCCGCCGGAACGACAGCCCGAGAACGGCGGCGAACGAGCGGGCGAGCAGGGTCTTGCCCAGCCCCGGCAGGTCCTCCAGCAGGACGTGTCCGCCCGCGAGCACCCCGAGCAGGACGAGCTCCAGCACGTCCCGCTTGCCGACGACGGCCCGCTCGACCTCGTCGAGCACGGCCGTGGCCTGTTGTGCCGCCATCGCGCAGTCGGGCGTGCTCACCGGTCCTCGAGTGCGGTGAGCAGCTCGCGCAGGGCGTGCCGGTCCAGCCCACCGCTGCTGCTGTCGGTGCTGGCCGGACGGGCCGGGTCCGCCAGCGCCCACCACCGCTCGCCCAGCCGCGCCCGAAGCGCCTCCGGGCCGCGGTCCTCCAGCTCGGCGGCGAGTACGCGCCGAACCACCGGTCGCAGCGCCAGGTCGACGTGCCGGTCGGAGGAGCCGGACAACAGGAGCACCCCGTACAGCCGGTCGTAGCCGGGGAAGCGCGGCTGCCGGTCCGCCTCCCCCACCGCAACCAGCGCGCCGAGGCGGGCCGGTGGTAACCCGATCACCAGCCGGGCCAGGAACAACAGGGCCAGCACCACCGCCGCGACCAGCGCACCGCGGTTGCCCTCCACCAAGCCGGCAGTCACCACGACCAGGCCGGCTTGGAGGAGCCGGAGCGGACTCACGCGCGGCTCAGCAGCAGGTCCAGCGCCTGCTGCGCCCGGTCCACGTCCCGCTGGGTCACCGGGGTCGCGCCGTAGCGGGCCGCGCCGAACAGCTCCGTCAGCTCCCGGGCCGGTACGGCGGACGCGCCGGCCGCGACAGCACGGTCCAGCAGGGCGGTCGCCGTACCGCTTCGGCCGCGCAACAGGCCGCGGCCGGCCAGGGTCTGCTCGAAGGCGGCGTACGCGGCCAGGACCCGGGTCCGCGGCTCATCCGCCGGTCGGGCCCGCAACACCTCGGCGGCGGCTGCCAGGCCGTCGGCGAACGCCGGCGCCGGCTCGTCCAGGACGGTATGCGCACCAGATCTGCGGCGGGCAGCGACGCACGCCGCAAGGACAGCGACGACGGCCAGCAGGACGAGCAGGGCGACCGGAGCGATCGTGTTCTGGTGCGCGGCGACGCCATGAGCGGCTTGGCGCGCGGGTTGCGGAGCGCGCGGGCCGGCTGCCTGGCCGGGCGGGGCCTTCGACAGGTGGTCCAGCACGACCGACAGGGCTACGAAGCTCCCGAACACCAGCAGACTCAGCCAGGTACGCCGCGTCGAACGTCTCGCGGGTGACCCACCCACCCCTCGGACGCTTACCGCCACGACCACCAGGACGACCAGGATCGTCAGTACGGCAGCGGCCTGCAGGAGCGCTCCCCCGTGCAGCACATCGTTGAGCTGCCAGCGTCGGTCGTCGGCCCGCAGCGGGCTGCCGGCCCGCAGCCCCAGGGCGGTGAGGACGAGCAACCCGAGCAGGGCTGCGCGCAGCAGGCCGACGCGGAGCCCGGACGGTCCAGGGGCAGGCACAGCAGCATCCTGCCACCGGCGCCCCCGCTGAGCTGCCCCTTCACCGCCGGCTGCTGGCCGGAACAGCACCCCTCGCGGCCTCAGGGCGGCAGGTGGGCGAGCACCTGCAGCGCCGCGGCCTTGCCGGAGCTGCCCGCGATCCCGCCGACCGGGGCGGTGGAAGCGCCGCAGGTGAACAGGCTGGCGACGCCGGGGACCGTGTGCCCGGCCAGGCGTCGGGTCGGCCGCAGGAAGGCCAGCTGGTCCAGGCTGATGTCGAGGTACATCGGGTGCGCGCCCGGCCACCGTAGCTGCTCAGCCGCCACCGTCGGGGTCCGCACGTGTCGGGCTGAGATGCTGGCCCGGAAACCCGGTGCGTGCTGCTCGACCTGCTCCACCATGGCGTCGGCGAAGGCCTCAGCCTGGTCCGCCCAGCCACCGTCGAGCTCGTACGGCGCGCTCGGGCAGGCCAGGTAGACGGTGTGCCTGCCGGCCGGGGCCAGGCTGTCGTCGTACGTGCTGGGCGTGAAGCAGTAGGTGGCCGGCGGGTCGGGCAGGCGGCGCGCCTCGGCTGCCAGGAAACCCCGCCGCAGCTGCTCGACGCTGCCGACGTGGGACTGCAGGCCGTTCCAGTCGCCGGTCCGCGCGCCGGGGTAGGGCGGCAACCGGTCGGTCGCCAGGTGCACGACCAGCTGCACGGCGTTGCCCCGGTGGGCGGCAGCAAGATCAGCGCCGTCCTGTCCACCGAGCGGGGGGTCGAGCAGCTTCAGCAGCGCCGTCTGCACGTCCACCGCGGTCACCACCGCCGAACCCTGCAGCCGCTGCCCGCCCTCGAGCAGGACGCCCGTCGCCGTACCGCTGCGGGCCTCGATGCTCTCCACGACGGCTCCGGTGCGGACCTCGCCGCCCCAGCCCTCGAGCCGGCGGACCAGCGCCGTGGTCAGGGCCTGCGACCCGCCGCGGGGGTGCCACTGCCCGAACAGGTGGTAGGCGGCCTGCCAGAACACGTAGAACGAACCGCCCGGCTGGTGCGGGCCGGCCGAGGAGTGGCTGGCGAAGGAGGCGATCGGCGCCCGCGTCAGCTCGCTGGGCAACGCGCGTTCGAGCAGCGAGCCGTACGGGGTGACGAGGTCGTGGGCGAGGGCGATCGGGCCCCCTGAACGGCGCAGCCCCTGCACGAGCGGGACCAGCTTGGCAGCCGCGGCCCGCAGCACACCGCCCGGGCTCGAGCCGCTCTCCAGTCCCGTCACGGCAGTCCGCACCAACGGCACGGCCCGGCGCATGAACGCCCGGTACGCCTGCGCCTCCGCCGCGCTGTGCTCGGCGATCGAGGCGACCGTCTGCTCGATGTCGCGGTGGAAGCGCACGATGCGGCCGTCGCGGAACAGCCCGGTGGCGAACGGGTCCATCGGCAGGTACTCCAAGCCGGCACCGGCCAGGTCGAGCTCCCGCGGGATGCGGGTCATGTTGATGATGTTGTGCGCCGCGGCGTGGGTGTTGAAGCGGTACCCGGGGATCGTCTCCTCGGTGCGCGACCCGCCGCCGGGCACGTCGCTGGCCTCGAGTACGACCACCCTCCTGCCTGCGCGGGCCAGGTAGCAGGCGGCAACCAGCCCGTTGTGGCCGCCGCCCACGACCAGGACGGGCGCATCGGTCACGGTCCCATCCTGCCCCGAGCCCCCTCCTCTCCGCCGATCCCCTCCCCGCAGCCCGCCCCCCGCAGCCCGCCCCCTCTTCCCGCCGATCAAGGCGAAAGGCCCATGATCGTCATGATGATCGTGGGCATCTCGCCTTGATCGGCACGAGATGCCGCTGAGCCTGCCGCTGAGCCTGACCTATCGTGGCCGGGTGGGCTTGTTCGACGACCTGGACGTCGTCGGCGCCCGGCGGGACCTTGTGGCGCTCGGCGGGGTGCTGGACGCCGACACCCTGACCGCGGCCTACCGGGCGGGCGTGTTCCCGTGGCCGGCCGCGCCGTCGGACGAGGCAGCCTTGCGCCGGGCTGCCCGCCGGCGCGCGGTCCCCGTGCTCCCCGGCACACCGGCCGGCTGCGTCCTGGTGCCCTGGTGCTCTCCGGACCCCCGTGCAGTCCTGCTGCCGGACCGGCTGGTCGTACCCCGGTCACTGCGTCAGCTGCTCCGGCGGTGCGGCTGGGAGGCGACGCTCGACACGGCCTTCGTCCGGGTGCTCGAGGCCTGCGCCCACCGGGACCAGACGTGGATCACCGGTCCCATGAAGACGGCGTACGTCGAGCTGCACGAGCGCGGCGGCGCACACAGCGTCGAGGTGTGGGACGGGGACCGGCTGGTCGGCGGCCTCTACGGCGTGCTGACCGGTCGGGTCTTCAGCGGTGAGTCGATGTTCTTCCACGAGTCCGGCGCCTCGAAGGCGGCCATCGTCGAGCTGTGCTCCCGGCTCGTGGAGTCGGGCGTCGCTGTGCTCGACACCCAGCAGGAATCCGAGCACCTGCGCGCCCTCGGCCAGCTGCTCGTGCACCGCAGGGAGTACGTCGCAGCCGTACGGCAACTGCGGGACGACCCGGCTCCGCTGCGCACCGACCGGCGGCCCCTGGCCCGGCTGGGGTAGCGGCCGGCTGGCGCAGCGGGTCTATGGTGCCGGCGCCTACCGCCGCCGCCACAGCAGCACAAGCCCGCGATCGTCGTTGCTGCCCTCGGCCACCCGGGTCACGAGCAGGTCCGCGCCGCCCTCGAACCGGGACGTGACCAGGCGCTCGGCCTCACCGAGCAGCTTGTCGATCCCCACAGAGAGGTCGCGGCCGGGGATCTCGACCAGGCCGTCGGTGTACAGGATCAGCGCATCCCCGGGCCGCAGGAACCCGGTCGATGCGACGTAGCGGGCGCCGGGTAACAGGCCCAGGGCCAAACCTTCCGCCGGGTCGAGCTCCCAACGTCCCGTGCCGGCGTCCAGCCGCGCGACCGGCGGGTGTCCGGCCGACTCGATCCGGTAGGCGCCGTCGTCCAGGTCGACCACGACGTGTACGGCGGTGGCGAACCCCTCGTCCCATTCCTGGCGGCAGAGGTAGTCGTTACCGGCAGGCAGGAACTCCTCCGGGGCCCTGGAGCCCAGCAGCCCGCCGAGGGCCCCGGACAGCAGCAGGGCGCGGGTGCCGGCCTCGGCGCCCTTGCCGGACACGTCGACGAGCGCGACCTCGAGCCGCCGACCCTCGCCGGTCAGGGCGCTGACCACGAAGTCGCCGGCGAACGGCCCGCCACCCGCCGGCCGCACCACCGCCTCCGCTCCCCAGCTGGCCGGCAACGGGGGCAGTGCGCCCTGCAGGTTCAGCCGCCGCCCGAGCTCCACGAGCACCGAGTCACCGCGCAGACCCCCGAGCCCGGTCTCCTCCCCCGAGCGGACGAACTCGTGCGCCACCAGGCCCGTGATGGTGACGACGGCGATCGACCCGGGCGGCGCCCCGACGGTGCTCTCCAGGGTGAACTGGGCCAGCACCGCGACCGCCACCGCGGCGCACAGCTGCAGGAACGCACGACGGCCCAGCAGCAGACCGCCGAACAGCAGCGGCACGGCCTGCAGCCCCGGCGGGAACAGCTCCGAGCCGAACAGGTGCGCGCAGAGCAGGAGCCCGGCCGCCGCGAACACCAGGACTAGCAGGGCGTACGGCTGCGGGGGCGGGTTTCGGCGCAGCCGCGTGACCCCCCGCGGCACGGCGGTGCCCAGCGTGTTCAGCCACAGACCGGGAGACATGAGCGGCCGAGCGTAGCGGCGGATGATCGTACGGTCAGGCATCCCGGTCGGCGCGGAGGTCACGCGCCCGGGGTACAGCTCTCGGTGGGGCCAGTGCTCAGGCGGGCTGGCAGTGCGGGCACCAGAACAGGTTGCGCCCGGCCATGACCTGGGTCTGCACCGGCGTCCCGCAGCGCCGGCAGGGCAGGTCGGTCCGGCGGTAGACGTAGTGGGCATCGAGTCGTCCCGGAGTCCCAGACCGCTTGTCCCGGTCGGCCCTGTCGGTCGTCACGATCCGCCCGGACGTCACACCCTTGCGCATGAGGACACGCAGGTCCTCCCACAACGCGTCCCACGTCGCCCGGCGTACATCATGGCCTGGCCGGAAGGGCGACAGGCCGGCGCGGTAGAGCACCTCGGCCCGGTAGACGTTGCCGATGCCGGCGATGACTGTCTGGTCCATGAGCAGGACGCCGACCGGGGCCTTGCTGCGGCTGATCCGCTTCCAGGCGCCCTCCGGGTCGACGCGCGCCTGCAGGGGGTCGGGACCGAGCCGGGCGAGCACCTGATCGCGGTCGTGCGGTGTGAACAGCTCGCAGGCGGTGGGCCCACGCAGGTCGATCCATGCCCGGTCTGCGGTCATGCGCAGGCGCAGGGCACCGCGCGGCTCAGGCGGCGGGCCGAAGCCGTCAACGAACTTCCCGTACAGGCCCAGGTGCACGTGCAGCAGGACGTCGCCGTCGAAGACGTAGAACAGGTGCTTGCCGTACGGCTCGATGCTCTCCACGACGCGACCGGTGAGCATCTCGGCGCCCTGCGCGAAGCGCCCCTGGGGGCTGGCGCAGGACACCTGCCGCCCGACGAGCAGCGACCGGTGGTCGCGGGCGAGCCGGTGGATCGTGTGGCCCTCAGGCACGCGCGTCCGGTTCCGGCAGCTGACCCGAGCGCTCGTACGCGGTGAGCATCTCGATCCGGCGCTCGTGTCGGGGGTCCTGGGAGAAGGGCGTCCGCACGAACGTCTCGACCAGGGCGACCGCCGTGGCCAAATCGTGCATCCGGGCGCCGACGCTGACGACGTTCGCGTCGTTGTGCTCCCGGCCGAGCGTCGCCGTCTCGGTGCTCCAGGCAAGGGCACATCGCACGCCCGGCACCTTGTTGGCCGCCATGGCTTCCCCGTTGCCCGAACCCCCGATCACCACCCCGAGGCTGCCCGGGTCCTCCACGACCGCTGTCGCGGCCCGCAGCACGTACGGCGGGTAGTCGTCGGCCGCGGCATAGGCTGCCGGGCCGTGGTCGACCGGTTCGTGGCCAAGGATGCTCAGCCGGTCCAGGAGCGCCTGCTTGAGCTCGAAGCCGGCGTGGTCGGAACCGAGGTGGACGCGCATGGGTAGTGATGATGCCGTGCTCGGCGTCGACGGCTGCCCCGGGGGCTGGGTCGGCGCCCTCGTCCGCCGACTGCCGGGTCGCGTGCCGCCCGCACAGCGCAGCTCGCACGGTGCCGGTGCCGGTGCTGGTGCCGGTCGGCTCGTGGTGACCTGGCACGCCGGGTCGATGGCGCAGCTGCTGGCGCTGCCGGCCGCCGTCGTCGCCGTCGACATCCCCGTCGGCCTGCCCGAGGGACCGCGGCGGCGGGCGTGCGACGTACAGGCATCCTGCCGGCTGGGCGCCCAGCGCTCCTCGGTGTTCCCCGCGCCGCCACGGGCCGTACTTGCTGCCCGTACGCACGCCGAGGCCTCACAACTGTCCCGGGACGCGGGCTCGGTCGGGGTCTCGCTGCAGACCTACAACATCCTGGACAAAGTGCGTGAGGTCGACGGGCTGCGCGAGCCGCGGCTGGTCGAGGTACATCCCGAAGTCAGCTTCCGCGAGCTGACCGGAACGGTGCTCCCGCGCAAGACGCTCGTCGCCGGACGGCAGGCGCGGTTGTCGGCGCTGCGCGGCTGGCTGCCGGAGGCCGCCCTGCCGGCGCCCCTCCCCGGCCGAGCCCGGCCGGACGACTGCGTGGACGCCCTGGCCTGCGCCTGGTCGGGGTGGCGCTGGTTGGCCGGGACGGCGCTCGTACTCGGCGACGAGACCGACGCCACCGGCCAGCCGATGCGCATCGTCATCTGACCCGCGCCCGCGCTACCATCCATACACGACGATCTTCACGACTCGCTGAGGTCGATTCTCGCCGAGCTCGACGGGTCGTGAAGATCGTCGTGTCCGATCCCGGCGGTACGTGAGCGTGGATCCGACCTCAGGTGCGCACGACAATCTTCACGCTCGCACCGGGACGATCACTCCGCACCACGCCGCCCCGCCCGCGCGCACTCCAAGATCGGCGTGCCGGAGCGAGCCGACCGGCACGCGCACCGGTGGCACGCCGATCACCAGCCCGCACCCATCCGGCGGCGGGCGAGCTACAGCTGCATGCTCTTGACCTCGAGGAACTCCTCCAAGCCGAACTCACCGAGCTCGCGGCCGTTGCCGCTCTGCTTGTAGCCACCGAAGGGCGCAAGCGGGTTGAAGCGGCCGCCGTTGACATCGACCATGCCCGTACGCATCCGGCGGGCCACCCCGAGCGCGCGCTCCTGGTCGCCGGAGAAGACGCCGCCCGACAGCCCGTACGGCGTGTCGTTGGCGATCCGCACGGCGTCGTCGTCGTCGGTGTAGGGGATGACGGCCAGCACCGGTCCGAAGACCTCCTGCTGCTCCAGGGTGGAGCCGGGGGCGACGTTGGCGAAGACGGTGGGGCGTACGTAGTAGCCGGTCTCGGCGACCGGCTCGGCTCCCCCGGTCACCAGTGTCGCGCCCTCGTCCAGCGCGGTCTGGATGTAGCCGCGGACCCGCTTGAGCTGGTTGCTGTTGGCCAGCGGGCCGATGCGGGTGCCTTCGGCATCCGGGGCCCCCACCGTGTACTTCTCGGCGGCGGTCCGGACGAGCTCCACGACCTCGTCGTGTTGCGCTGCCGGCACGAGCATGCGGGTCCAGGCGGTGCAGGTCTGACCGCCGTTCATGAACGCGTTGCCCAGCCCCACCTTGACCGCCTTGCCGAGGTCGGCATCGTCGAGCACGACAAACGCGCTCTTGCCGCCGAGCTCGAGCGAGACCTTCTTCACCGTCGCGGAGGCGACCTCGCTGACCCGCTTGCCGGCCGCCGTGGAGCCGGTGAAGGAGACCATGTCCACGTCGGGGTGCGCCGCCAGGGCCTCCCCGACGACCGGCCCAAGACCGGTCACCAGGTTGAACACCCCCGCGGGCAGCCCGACCTGCTCGAACAGCTCGGCCAGGACGAACGCGCTCAGCGGCGCGACCTCGCTCGGCTTGAGCACCACGGTGCAGCCCGCCGCCAGGGCCGCGGCGACCTTGGCGACGACCTGGTGCAGCGGGTAGTTCCAGGGGGTGATGCACGCGACGACGCCAATGGCCTCACGCACGACAAGGGAGTTCTTCACCTGCTCCTCGAAGGCATAGGTCTCGAGCAGGGTCGCGTACGAGCGCAGCACCGTGATCGGATTGCCGACCTGCACAGCGAGCGAGAACGGCAGCGGGGTGCCCATCTCGGAGCTGATGAGGGCAGCGACCTCGTCTTTGCGCGCTTCGAGCGCGTCGGCGGCGGCCGACAGCAGGACGGCCCGCTCGGCAGGAGCGGTCGCTGCCCAGTCCTCGAACGCAACGCGGGCCGCAACCACGGCCGCGTCCACGTCGTCCGCGGTACCGGCGGGAACGCTGGCGATCACCTGCTCCGTCGAGGGATTCACCACCTCGAGCGGGTTCCCGCCGGGGGCGGTCACCCACTGCCCCCCGATGTAGAATCTGTCCCAGACCTGCATACCAACCTCCACGGTGACGGCCTTTGCTGCCGAAACAGTACGGCTCCCCTGCGCCCCGGGGCGGCGTACAGCACGTGCTCAGTCGAAGACGGGGCCTTCGGTACGGGTCCGCTTGAGCTCGTAGAAGTGCGGGAACCCGGCCAGCAAGCGGGCGCCGTCCCAGACCTTCCCGGCCTGCTCGCCGCGCGGGATGCGGCTCATGACCGGGCCGAAGAACGCGACGCCCTCGACGTGGATGACCGGCGTCCCGACGTCCATCCCCACCTCGTCCATGCCCCGGTGGTGCTCGGCCTTGAGTGCGTCATCCAGCGAGCTGTCGGTCGCGGCGTCGGCCAGGGTGCCCGGCAGCCCAGCCTCGGCCAGCGCCCCGGCGAACAGCGCCGGGTCGTCGAGCTCCAGCTTCTCGTGGTGGATCCGGTTGCCGAGCGCGGTGTAGAGGGGCAGCAGGTCTTCGGCCTTGCCCTCCGCTTTCAGGTGCTGACGGGCCGCGATGCAGACCCGGACCGGGCCCCACGCCTTGCTCATCATCTCGACGTACTCCGGCGACAGGTCCCTGCCGGCATTGAGCACGGCAAGGCTCATGACGTTCCACGTCACCGAGATGTCGCGGACCTGCTCCACCTCCAGCACCCACCGGGAGGTGATCCACGCCCATGGGCACAGGGGGTCGAACCAGAAGTCGATGCGCGTCGTGTCGGCCATGCAGCGGACAACCCGCGGGACGCGCCGACCCTTCCCGTGCGGCAGGATGTCGTCACCCGCTGCGACCGAGAGGCACCGACCCTGTGAGCCCGAACAACCTGCGCCGCGACGAGGCCCGCGAGCGCGCCCGCCTCCTGCGCGTCACGACGTACGACGTGGAGCTGGATCTCACCGAGCAGGAGCGCGGCACCAGTTTCCGCTCGCGCAGCACAGTGCGCTTCTCGTGCAGCGAGCCGGGCGCCTCGACCTACCTCGACCTGACCGCCCCCACGTTGCGGGCCGCGACGCTCAACGGCGCCCCGGTCGACCCGGCCGGGTTCGACGGCAACCGGCTGGCGCTGACCGGGCTGGCTGCGGACAACGAGCTGGTCGTCGAGGCTGACTGCGCCTATATGCGCACCGGCGAGGGCCTGCACCGCTTCGTCGACCCCGTGGACGCAAACGTCTACCTCTACTCACAGTTCGAGACCTTCGACGCGCACCGCGTCTACGCCTGCTTCGACCAGCCCGACCTCAAGGCGGCCTTTCGCTTCACGGTCACGGCCCCCGCCGGCTGGGTCGTCGTCAGCGGCGGGGCGATCGCGGATCGCCCGGCCGACGGCGAGGCCGGCACGTGGCGCTTCGCCGAGACCGCCCGGCTGTCGACGTACGTCACGGCAGTCATCGCCGGTCCCTACGCCAGCGTGCACGACGAGTACGACGGGATCCCGCTCGGCCTGTACTGCCGCGCCTCGCTACGGGAGTTCCTGGTCGCCGACGAGCTGTTCCTGCTCACCAAGCAGGGCTTTGAGTTCTACCACCGCGTCTTCGGCTCCCGCTATCCCTTCGGCAAGTACGACCAGCTGTTCGTCCCGGAGTTCAACGCTGGGGCGATGGAGAACGCCGGCGCCGTCACGATCCTTGAGGACTACCTGTTCCGTTCCAAGGTCACCGACGCGGCCTACCACATCCGGGCCGACACGGTGCTGCATGAGATGGCCCACATGTGGTTCGGGGACCTCGTGACCATGCGCTGGTGGGACGACCTGTGGCTCAACGAGTCCTTCGCGACCTACATGGCAACGCTGTCGCTGGTCGAGGCCACCCGCTACACCGACGCCTGGACCAGTTTCACCAACAGCGAGAAGACCTGGGCCTACCGCCAGGACCAGCTGCCGTCGACGCACCCGATCGCGGCCGATATCGGCGACATCCCCGATGTGCTCGTCAACTTCGACGGGATCACCTACGCCAAGGGCGCGTCGGTCCTGAAGCAGCTCGTCGCGTGGGTCGGCCAGGACGCCTTCTTCGCCGGGGTACGGGCCTACTTCAGCCGGCACTCCTACGCCAACACCGTGCTCGCCGACCTGCTCGCCGAGCTGGAGCAGGCCAGCGGCCGGGAGCTGTCGAGCTGGTCCGCCGAATGGCTCGAGACCGCCGGCTGCAACACGTTGCGCGCCTGTTTCGAGACCGGTCCGAACGGCGCCTTCACCGCCTTCTCGATCCTGCAGGAGGCGCCGACGGACTGGCCGACGCTGCGCTCGCACCGGGTCGCGGTCGGCCTGTACGACCTGGTCGAGGGCCAGCTGGTGCGGACCGGGCGCAAGGAGCTCGACGTCGTCGGCGCCAAGACCGAGGTCCCCGGGCTGGTCGGTCGCGCCCAGCCCGACCTGGTGCTCGTCAACGACGACGACCTCACCTTCGCCAAGATCCGGCTCGACGAGCGCTCGCTGGCGACCCTGGTCGCGCACGTCGGTGACCTGGCCGAGTCACTGCCACGCACGCTGTGCTGGGCGGCCGCCTGGGACATGACCCGGGACGCCGAGCTGCCGGCCCGCGACTACGTGGCGCTCGTACAGGCCGGCATCGGCGGGGAGACCAACATCGGGGTCGTGCAGTCGCTGCTCCGGCAGGCCCAGTCGGCCATCACCCTGTTCGCCGACCCTGGCTGGGTCCCTGTCGGACGGGCCTCGCTCGCCACCACCGCGTACGACGCGGCGCAGGTCGCCGAGCCGGCCAGCGACCTCCAACTGGCCTGGGTTCGCGCCATGGGCGGCCTCGCGACCACGGACGCCCAGCTCGACCTGGTGGCCGGCCTGCTCGACGGCAGCCGCACCATCGCCGGCCTGAGCGTGGACACCGAGCTGCGGTGGCACCTGCTGCACCGTCTGGTCGTCGTCGGCCGGGCGGGCGACGCCGAGATCGCGGCCGAGACCGAGCGCGATCCCACGTCTGCCGGAGAGCGCCACGCCGCCGCCGCGCGGGCGGCCCGGCCGACCCGCGAGGCCAAGGCCGAGGCGTGGCGGCTCGCGATCGAGGACGCCTCGCTGCCCAACGCCATGCAGGCCGCCGTCATCGGCGGGTTTGCCCCGGCCGACCAGATCGACCTGCTCCAGGAGTGGGTCGAGCCCTACTTCACTGCGATCGGCCGCGTCTGGGCCGAGCGCACTGCCGAGATGGCACAGAGCGTGGTCATCGGGCTCTACCCGACGCTGCTGGTCTCCCCGGCTGTCGTGGAGCGCACCGACACCTACCTCGCCGGCGCTGACGTACCGCCCGCCCTTGCCCGACTGCTCGGCGAGGCGCGGGACGGGGTCCTGCGCGCCCTGCGGGCCCGGGCCCGCGATGCCGCCGGCTGAGCCCCGAGCCCGGCCCACCATCTTGTGCAGTGGAGCGGGAAGGGACAGGCGTACCTAGTGCTCCTGGCCGGCGGAGGTGTCGGCCGGGCGATCGATCCTGGCCACATCGGTTCGGGCGGTCGCGGCCGGGTCGAGAGCCCGGCGACCGGCGGCGTCGGCAATCTGCCGCAAGGCGTCCACGATGCCACCGCCGAGATCCCCGCCTCCGAAGGCGCTGGTCATCGACAGCACGGAGAGGGCACAGACCCGGTCGGGAACCCGACGGCGTACGCCTGGGCCAGTGACGACCTCGACGCGACGCTGGCCGGGCGCAACCACGACCAGCACGGCACTGTGCGCGCGCTGCTCGCCGAGGGCGGCGTGCAGCCGCTCGCTGGCGCCCCGGAAGGCGTCGAGGTGGGGCAGGTCGAGGTCGCCGACCAGCACGGAGACGTCCAGGCCGTTGCGCTCCCGACAGGTCTGGACGGCGTGTTCGATCCGTTCCTGCTGCCGCGCGTCCAGGCCGGAGCCGGTGCTACCAGCTGCCACTGGCCCCGCCTCTCACGACGGCGCCGGCGTCGGCGTCCTGCACTGCGGCGACCGGGTCCGGCGGTCCAGCGAACCACACCGGCGCCGCCGTCCAGCCGCGGCTGGGCCGGTAGCGGTTGGCCCTGATGACGTTCGGCAGCCACACCAGCGCCGCCGTGCCGAGCAGGATGGCGGCGGGGACGGCCACGTAGAGCAGCAGGGTCGCGCCGATGCTCAGGCCCTGGCCGCGGTCCTCGCCCTCGGTGGGGCCGAGCCGGTCGGCAGCCAACGCCGGACCGGCGCTGAGCAGCACCGTGGCGACCGCTGCAGTCAGGGCGGCGCACGTACGAACGGCGGTGCGGCTCACGGGCTCATCGTGGTCTGCGCGGCGTCGTCCATGGTGCGGACACGGTAGCGAACCGGAGCGGCCCGGCTCACCTGACCTGCTGGAGCAGCTGCGTGAGCCGCCGCACACCTGGGGCGGTCAGGACCTGCTCCAGGGTCAGCGCCGTGCCGGAGCCGTTCGCGACCGGCAGCTGCCAGTTCGGGTACTGCTCCACGGTGCCCGGCAGGTTGGGCTGGCGCAGGTCCCCCACGGCGTCGGCGTAGGAGGCCAGCACGATGCGGCACGGTGAGGCGACCAGGGCGGCGTGCATCGCGAGTACCGGGTCGGCGTCGTCAGCGAGCAACCCCTCGGCCGCCAGCATGGCGAGCAGCGCGGCACGGTGGCCGCGGACCCGTTCCTGCTCGGTCTCCAGCGAATGACCGAGCTGGTCGAGTTCGTGCCGTACGCGGACATGCTCCTCGGCCAGGAAGCCGGCAGCGGTCGGCAGGTCGTGCGTGCTGATCGAGGCGAGGGCGGCCGGTCGCCAGGACCGCGGCGGCAGCGGGGCTCCGTCGTCGTCGGTCTCGAACCACAGCACGGCGCTGCCGAGTACGCCGGCGTCGGCCAGGCAGCTGCGCACCACGTCCTCCACCGTGCCGAGGTCCTCCCCCACCACGAGGGCGCCGGCGCGCAAGGCTTCCAGGGCCAGCACGCCGAGCAGGGCCTCGGAGTCGTACGACACGTAGGTTCCCTCGGCCGCGCCCGCGCCGGCCGGAACCCACCACAGCCGGAACAGCCCCATCACATGGTCGATGCGCAGCCCGCCGGCATGCCGAAGGACCCCGCGGACCAGGGCCCGATACGGCGCGTAGCCAGCAGCCCGCAGCCGGTCCGGCCGCCACGGGGGCAGCCCCCAGTCCTGGCCCTGCTGGTTGAAGGAGTCCGGCGGCGCGCCGACGCTCGTGCCGAGCGCGAGCACGTCCTGCAGCGCCCAGGAGTCCGCGCCACCGGCGTCGACCCCGACAGCGAGGTCGTGCACGACTCCGATCGCCATGCCGTCACCGACCCCAGCCAGCTGCTCGTCGACGAGCAGCTGGACCCAGCACCAGAACGAGGTGCGCTCAGCGTGGGCGACCCTGGCGCCCGCGATCCCCGATCCGTCGGGCCGCTGCAGCTCGCCGGGCCAGTCCTGCCAGGGCGCGCCGTGAATCTCGGCCAGCGCGCAGAACAGCGCGAAGTCCTCCAGAGCGGCGCCGTGCCCGGCCCGGAACTCCGCCAGCGCGCCGACCCGGTGCCGTGGCCACAGCAGCTCCAGGGCGGCCAGCTTCGCCGCGAACGACGGGTCGCGCAGGACCCGCTCCGGGTCGGTCGCCGGCCGCAGCGCGGCGACCTGCTCCCGCAGCTCGACCGGCGCGGCGCCGTACTCGGGGCTGTCCTCGATCCGGAGGCCGACCGGAGAGCGCCAGAGCCGGCTCGACGGCGAGTACGGCGAGGGGTTGAGCGGCAGCACCGGCGTCTCGGCGTGCAGCGGGTTGACGAGCACCGCCCCGGCCCCGTCGGCCTGCGCGGACCGCACGATCGCGCGCAGATCGGCGTAGTCGCCGACCCCCCAGGAGTGCTCGCTGCGCAGGGCGTACAGCTGCACCTGCCAACCCCAGCTGCGCCGCTCCGGCACCCTCAGCCGCCGGGGGGCCACGATCAGGGCGCAGCTGGTGGTGACGCCGGCGACCGTCGCCTCGACGTTGTGATAGCCGAACGGCAGGTCCGGCAGCGCCACCTGCAGGCGCACCTGGGCGCCGCGGCGGGCGAGCCGGACCGGCTCGCCGGTCACGCGCACCCGCGTGCCGTCCTCCAGCACCACCTCGAGGATCGCCACGGCGCCCTCGTCCACGTGCAGGTCCAGCTGTCCAGGACCGTCCCGTACGACCAGCACTGGGGGCAGGGGGGTGCGCCACGGGGCCTGCTCGAGCTCGGTCAGCGCCGCCTCGACCGCCTCGCCGCTGGTCGCGTCAACGTCCAGGGCGGCCAGCGCGGCCACCACGGCGACCGTGCCCACCTGGACGAGGCGGTCGGCCCAGTCGTCGTAGGACGTGGCGACGCCGTGGGCTGCCGCGAGCCGGGCCAGGCCAGGGCTCACCTGGCCAGCGCTGTCGCGCCCGACCGCGGACCCGGTCACCACAGGGCCGGGTGCCGGTGGCGCCAGGGCCGGGCCTGCTCGAGTTGGGCGGACAGGCGGACGAGGGTCGCTTCGTCGGCGGGGCGCCCGACGAGCATGATCCCGATCGGCAGGCCGTCCGGCGACCAGTGCAGCGGGACGTTCACGGCCGGCTGTCCGGTCATGTTGAACACGGCCGTGAACGGCGTCCACCGCTTCATCCGCTCGAACTCCTGCGCGGGGTCGCCGGTCTCGGTGAACCAGCCGACCGGCGCGGGCGGCTGGGCGAGGGTCGGGGTGAGCAGGACGTCGTAGGGCTCGAGGGCGAGCAGGCTGAACCGGGTGGCCAGCTGCAGCCGCCCGAGGGCGCCGGTGAAGTCCACGGCGCTCATCGCCCTCCCCCGCTCCCGCAGGTGGCGGGTCAGCGGCAGGAGCAGCTGCTCGCGGTCCGGCGGAACCGGCACGCCAGCTGCGCTCACGCACCACAGCACCTCGAAGTCCGGCGCGAGCTCGGGCCCGAACGGGGAAACGACGTCCACCACCTCGTGGCCGAGCTCGGCGAGCAGGGTGCTCACCTCGTCGTACGCCTCGATGACGTGCGGGTGAATCTCGGCCCCGGCGAGCACCGGGTCACGGGTCCGCGCAATGCGCAGCCAGCCGGGCTCCTGCTCCGCGCAGGACAGGTACGGCACGTCGTGGGGCGGGGCCCAGTGCGGGTCGCCGAGGGTCGGTCCGGCCATCGCGTCCAGCAGCGCGGCCGCGTCCCGGACCGTACGGGCGATCGGGCCGTCCCAGGATAGCCCGGTCAGGTCGCCCTGCAGTGGGCCGCGGCTGATCCGGCCGCGGGCGACCTTGATGCCGAACAGCCCGCAGACGCTGGACGGGATCCGCACCGAGCCGCCGCCGTCACTGCCCTGCGCACAGGCCACCAGGCCGGTGGCGACCGCCGCTGCCGCGCCGCCGCTGGAGCCACCCGCGCTACGGGTCAGGTCCCACGGCGTACGCGCTGGTGCGGCGACCGAGGTCTCGGTGTAGCAGGGCAGGCCGAACTCGGGGGTGTTGGTCTTGCCCAGGCTGATCGTGCCGGCGGCCCGCAGCTTGTCCACTACGGAGTCCGAGAACGTCGGCACGAAGTCCTCGAACGCCCGCGACCCCAGCTTGGTGGGGACCCCCGCCGTCAGGTTCAAATCTTTGATCGCAATCGGTACGCCGTGCAGGGGCGGGAGCTGCTCCCCGGCGGCCACCGCCCGGTCGGCCTGGTCCGCCTGCTCCCGGGCCGGGTCCAAGGTCAACGTGACGAACGCCCCGACGGCTGCGTCCTTCTCGGCGATGCGGGCGGCGTAGTGCTCCACGAGCTCGCGAGAGCGGACCTCACCGTCGCGTACGGCGGCCGCCTGCTCGAGCGCGGTCAGGTCGTGCAGGGCTGCCATTGCCCGGACGTTAGCGCCCGGTCAGGCGGGGGTGCCCCACAGCTCGTCCCACGCGTCGTCCTGCTCCGGCGCCCGGTCCAGGAACGGCCGCCACTGCGGGTCGACCCGACGGCCGCCCGCCACCCGCCACTCCGCACCGCTGGGGGCGGCCGGAGGACGGCGCAGCCGCCAGCCGAGCTCGGCGATGTGCCGGTCGGCCTTCACGTGGTTGCAGCGGCCGCAGGCCGACACGACGTTGTCCCAGGTGTGCGGGCCGCCCCGGCTCTTGGGCACGACGTGATCCAGGCTGGTGGCGGCCGCCCCGCAGTACACGCAGCGGCCGCCGTCCCGGGCGAAGACCGCCCGACGGGTCAGCGGCACCGAGGCCCGGTACGGCACCCGGACGAAGCGGGTGAGACGGACGACCGCCGGCACGCAGACCTGCTCGCGGGCGCTGTGCAGCACCTGCTCGCCTTCGGCGACGGCGATCGCCTTGGCCGTGAGCACCAGGACCACGGCACGACGGCCGGACACGACGCACAGCGGCTCGTAGCTGGCGCTGAGCACCAGCGCCTGTGACTCTGCGCCCACGTGACCCTCCTGCGTACATCTTGCTCGCAACTGCTGCACTTCGCCACGGCCTTGGGGGCTCTGACCAGCGCATGTCTCTGCTCAGGTCGTCTCCGCTCAGGGCGTCTCTTCTAAGGTCATCGCATGGACCTCGACGGCGCGCCGCCCGCGTGAACAACGCCCTGGAGACCTACGGGGCGCACGCCGCACGGCTCGTGCTGATCGTCGTCGTGGCACTTGTCGTGCGTCTGCTGCTCAACCGGGCCGTACGACGCCTGGTGCAGACCGCCGTCGAGGGCAGCGTCCCGGTCGTACTGCGGCCGCTCAAGGACCGGGTCCTGGAGCCGACCTCGCTGCTGTCCGAGCGCCGCCGCCAGCGGACCGAGACGCTCGGCTCGGTGCTGCGCAGCATCGTCTCGTTCACCGTCGCCGCCGTCGCCGGTGCGATGATCCTGTCCGAGCTCGGCCTCGACCTCGCCCCGGTCGTGGCCAGCGCCGGCATCGTCGGGGTCGCCTTCGGCTTCGGCGCGCAGAACCTGATCAAGGACTTCCTGACCGGCATGTTCATGATCCTCGAGGACCAGTACGGCGTCGGTGACGTCATCGATGCCGGGCCGGCCACGGGCGCCGTCGAGGCCGTGGGGCTGCGTACCACCCGGCTGCGTGACGTCATGGGCACGGTCTGGCACATCCGCAACGGCGAGATTGCCCGGGTGGGCAACAAGAGCCAGGGGTGGACTCGGGCGCTGGTGGACCTACCCGTGGCGCTGCACAGCGACGTGGGCCAGGTACGGGCCGTCGCCCTCGCCGCGGCCTGCTCGGTCTTCACCGACCCGGACTGGGCCGGCAAGCTGCTTCAGGAGCCGCAGGTGTGGGGCCTTGAGTCCATCGCCGCCACCGGGCTCGTCCTGCGCGTGGCGCTCAAGACCGCGCCGCAGGAGCAGGACCAAGTCGCCCGGGAAGTCCGCGAGCGCATCGCCGCAGCGTTCGAGACGGCCGGCATCGCCCTCGCCAGTCCGCCCGCCTGACCGCAGCCAGTCCCCCGCCGCCCCGTCCGCCCAACTACGGGACCGCAGCCTCTGCGCGCCGCCCCACGCGCGCCGCCCCCCACTTGCTGCGCGATCTTGACGGTTGTGCGCGCGACACGCCGTGCAAGGCGCCACACCGTCAAGATCGCGCGGACGAAAGGCTCCGGGAGTCCATGCCGGGCTTGGGGTCGAAGGCGGCGTACAGGCCGCGGCCGGTGGTCTGCCGGGCGATCACGCCCTGGGTGCCGTCCTGGCCGAGGCTCCTGTTCGTCACGCAGGCCTTGGAGCAGGCGTCGGTGAAGATGCCGAGCACCCGGCCGGTCTTGTCGATGCCGATGTCCATGAAGTCGTAGAAGTCACGCTCCTTGCAGATCATCGACCCGGTCGGCGGGTCGTTGCGCGCGCCCGGCTTCGTGCCCTGGTTGTCGACGCAGTTGCGCTTGACCGGGTCGCTACCGGTGACGTCGCGGGTGGTCCAGGTGCGGCCGGCGTCGTACGTCGTGGCGATGTAGTAGTGCCACTCGCCCCGGAAGGGCGTCTGCTGGTCGTCGCCCTTCGCAGTCGTGCCGTAGAAGCTGACGGCCGCGCGGTCGGCGTCACCGGTCACGACACTGGCGAAGTGCGTGTTGTGCAAGCCGAGCGGCAGGGACAGGTTCGACGCGGTCGACCACGTCTTGCCCTGGGTGTCGCTCCAGGCCACCATCGCCGCGCTCTCCTGCGCGCCCATTGTCGGGCTGATGTTGCGGCCCTGCTGCCAAGCCATCCAGAGCCGACCGTTGCGGCTGACATCGACGGTGTTGTCGTCCTCGTCCTGACTGGTGCCGACCGGGTCTGCTCGCACGGTGTAGGTCTTGCCATTGTCGGTGCTGACGGCGACCGAGGGCTTGCCGTCGTCGTACAGCCCGTCGGTCAGCTGGTCGGTCGTCGGCTTGCCGAAGCAGCTCTTGTTCGGCAGGTAGACGGTGCCGTCCGGCGCGACCTTGAGGTGACCGGACAGCGCCTGGCACTTGTTGGCCGGGTCCTGGTTGAACGCCGGCACCGCCGAGCCGAAGGTCTTCCCGCCGTCGATGCTGGCCGCGCAGCCGGAGTCCACGCCGTTCTGGGCGCAGTAGTAGGCGCCCTCCTTGCCCGTGATCGGGGCAGTCGCGGGCAGCGGGGCGTGCAGGGGGCCGGCGCCCAGGGTCTGGTGGTCCTCGGCGGCGCCCGGCCCGCAGCCCTCGGAGTTCTGGAAGCTCTTCGCGTCGTCGTCGGTGAACGCCGTGAGGCTGCACCCGAGCAGCAGCTGGCTGACGAACGTCCGGCCCGTGTAGCGGTCCGTCGTCAGGATCGGGTCGAACGTCTCGACCGACGTCGCCGTCGGGCTGACATCGGTGAACGTCGCCTTGGCCGGGACCCCGCTGTCGAAGGCGACCTTGTAGGTCGACGTGGACGCTGAGAACAGCGAGTCGGTGCCGCGCGGGTTGACGCCGATCGAGGGCTCGACGACGTTCGCGGCGGCCGGGGCGTAGTACTGCTGGTAGGTCGGCGCCGCCCTCTTCGCTGTCGCACTCGCCGTGACCGGCGAGGCGAGCAGCGGAGCGAGGGCGCCGAGGGCGAGCAGGGCCAGGACAGGTCGACGGGTGCGCACGCTGCTGTATTCGCCGTCCAACGCCCGACTCCTGCTGGTGCCCAGCGACCAATGAGGCACGATCGAGACCATGAGCAGCCTGTACGACGCCGTCGGCGGCGAGCCGGTCTTCCGGCAGCTCGTCGACGCCTTCTACGACGGCGTGGAGCAGGACCCCGTGCTCCTGCCCCTCTACGAGCACCACGACCTCGCCGGGGCCCGGGACCGCCTGCGGCTGTTCCTCGAGCAGTACTGGGGTGGCCCGACGACGTACGGCGACACCCGCGGGCACCCGCGGTTGCGCATGCGGCACTCCGCCTGGGTGATCGGCGAGCGCGAGCGGGAGGCGTGGCTGGTGCACATGCGAGCGGCCGTCGCGGGCCTGGACGTGCCGGAGCCCGCCCGCGCCGCGATCTGGGAGCACTTGGAACGCGCTGCCTACTCGATGGTCAACGCACCCGGCGGCTAGCTCGTTTCCGCTTCACCCGCAGGGCCAGCGGCAGCGCGAGCGCAACACCTCCGCCGTACAGGGCGGGGGTGGGGGCGAGCGCCGTGACGTGGTCGAAGGCGCCCGGCACATGCAGGACCTTCGCCCGATCGAGCGGGTAGACCACGACAAAGGCGCGGCCCACGACCTTGTCCTCAGGAACCGTGCCGTGATTGGCGTCGGTGAAGTGCGCCCGGGAGTCCGCGGAGTTGTTGCGGTGGTCGCCCATCACCCACAACCGCCCCGGGGGGACGAGCAGCCCCGGCGCACCCGGTGGGCACACCGACGGTCCCTGACCGGCGGCGCAGAAGTACTTCGTCCGGTCCTCCCCGGAGAAACCGGCGAGGAAGACGTACGGCTCGTTGAGGGCGACGGGCTGGCCGGTCTTGTCCTGCACCGTGACGCGGCCCTGCGCGTCGCAGCACATGACCCGGTCGCCAGGCAGGCCGATGACCCGCTTGATGTAGTCCTTCTCGTCCGGGGCACCGAAGCCGATGACGCCGGTGACCTTGCGCAGGACCTGCTGGAGCCCGTTGCTCGGCGCCGCGACCGTCGTCGCCTCCTCGAAGTTGTCCAGGCCGTTGAACACGACGATCTCGCCGCGGTGGATTCCGCGCAGGTGATAGACGACCTTGTTGACCAGCACCCGGTCGCCGACGTCGAGCGTGTGCTCCATCGAACCGGACGGGATGAAGAACGCCTGCACCAGGAAAGACTTGATCAGCAGCGCGAGCAGGAAGGCCACCACCACCAGGAACGGCAGCTCCTTGAAGAACGAGCGGCGTTTCGCGGGAGGGGGGCTCGTGGTCGCCTCGGCCGGCGCGGTCGCGGTGACGTCTTCCATATGTGCAACCTATCCGCCGCAGGCGCCGGCGGCGGCGCGCGGCGGGTCAGGACCGACGCAGCAGCCGGGCGGCGAGCGGCCAGCCGAGCAGGACCCCGCCGGTGTCGGCGAGCGCGTCTAGTGCGTCACCGCTGCGCATCGGCAGGAACACGCCCTGCACCACCTCTGACAGCACGGCGTAGCCGACGACGAGGGCCAGCAGTGCCATGCGGGCACCGAAGCGCCATCGCGTTGCAGCGGCCAGCAGCAGGAACAGACCTGCGTGCACGAGCTTGTCGAAGTTCGGGATGTGCGGCCCCGGGGGCGCCCGCGGCACGAACAGCACGACCAGGCTGAGTACGACGACGGCGACAAAGGTCACGGTCGCCAGCCGCGGCGCGGCGCTCGGTCCGGTGCTCAGTCGCGGGTGAGCTTGCGGTAGGTCACCCGGTGCGGACGGGCGGCGTCCTGACCCAGGCGCTCAATCTTGTTCTTCTCGTAGGACTCGAAGTTGCCCTCGAACCAGAACCAGCTCGCCGGGTCGGACTCGGTGCCCTCCCACGCCAGGATGTGGGTAGCCACCCGGTCCAGGAACCACCGGTCGTGAGAGATCACCACAGCGCATCCCGGGAACTCCAGCAACGCGTTCTCCAGACTGCCCAACGTCTCGACGTCCAGGTCGTTGGTGGGTTCGTCGAGCAGCAGGACGTTGCCGCCCTCCTTGAGCGTCATGGCCAGGTTCAACCGGTTGCGCTCGCCGCCCGACAGCACGCCCGTCGGCTTTTGCTGGTCGGGCCCCTTGAAGCCGAAGGCCCCGATGTAGGCGCGACTCGGCATCTCCTGCTGGCCGACCTGGATGTAGTCCAGGCCCTCCGACACCGTTTCCCAGACGGTCCGCTTGGGATCCAGGCCGGCCCGTGCCTGGTCGACGTAGGACAGCTGGACCGTTTCGCCCACCCGTATCTCCCCGGCGTCCGGCGCCTCCAGCCCGACGATCGTCTTGAACAGCGTGGTCTTGCCGACGCCGTTCGGGCCGATGATCCCCACGATGCCGCCGCGCGGCAGGGTGAACGACAGCTGGTCCATGAGAACCCGATCGCCGAAGCCCTTGACCAGGGCCTTGGCCTCGATCACGACGCTGCCCAGCCGCGGACCCGCCGGGATCTGGATCTCCTCGAAGTCCAGCTTGCGCGTCTTCTCCGCCTCCTCGGCCATCTCCTCATAACGGTTCAGCCGGCTCTTGCTCTTGGTCTGCCGGCCCTTGGCGTTCTGCCGCACCCACTCCAGCTCGTCCTTGAGCCGGCGGGCGAGCTTGGCGTCCTTCTTGCCCTGGACGGCGAGCCGCTCACCCTTCTTCTCCAGGTACGTCGAGTAGTTGCCCTCGTACGGGTAGGCGCGGCCTCGGTCGAGCTCGAGGATCCACTGCGCGACGTTGTCTAGGAAGTAGCGGTCGTGGGTCACGGCCAGCACCGCCCCGGCATACCGCGCCAGGTGGTTCTCCAGCCAGTCCACGCTCTCGGCGTCGAGGTGGTTGGTCGGTTCGTCGAGCAGGAGCAGGTCTGGCGCCTCGAGCAGCAGCTTGCACAGCGCCACCCGTCGACGTTCACCACCGGACAGCACGCTGACGTCGGCGTCCGCGGGCGGGCAGCGCAGCGCGTCCATCGCCTGCTCGATCTGGCTGTCGAGCTCCCAGGCGTTGGCCGCGTCGATGACGTCGAGCAGCGGGGCCTGCTCGGCCAGGATCGACTCGTAGTCGGCGTCGGGGGCGCCCATCTTCTCGTTCAGCTCCTCGTAGTGCACCAGGACGTCACGGACGGCCTTGACGCCCTCCTCGACGTTCTCCCGCACGGTCCTGGTCTCATCCAACGGCGGTTCCTGCTGCAGCATGCCGACGGTGAAGCCGGGGCTGAGCTTGGCATCGCCGTTCGAGACCTGCTCCAGGCCCGCCATGATCTTGAGCACCGTCGACTTGCCGGCGCCGTTGGGCCCGACCACCCCGATCTTGGCCCCGGGAAAGAACGACAGGGTGACGTCGTCCAGGATCACCTTGTCGCCATGGGCCTTGCGGACCTTGTTCATCGCGTATGCGAACTGCGCCATGCACTCAGCCTACGGCGGCGGCAGCCCGGTCAGCTCCGGTCGGAGAGCCCTTACGCGGCCAGCGACCGGGCCGCCTGCTCGGCAGTCGCAGGGACATCGGTATCAGGGCCATCGGTGTCCGGGTCGCAACCGGGTTGAGCTACGCCGGCCCCCGCCGCACCTTCGCCATCGGAGATCTCTCCGGTGACCACGTTCACCCGTCCTGACGGGACCCCGCTATCTCCCCCTGTGTCCTCGCTGGCGGAGCCGCGGCCATGCCGCACGAGCGTCGCCGTACCGCGCGAAAGCTCGAGCCCGACCGAGGTGGCCTCGACCTCCAGGCCTTGGCGCTCGACACCGTCCTCACCCTTCCAGGATCGGGTCGCGAGCCGCCCCGTCACGACGACCCTGTCACCGCTGTGCAGGGACGCGCTGACGTTCTCGGCCAGGCTGCGCCAGCACGTGACGCCGAACCACAGCGTCTGGCCGTCCAACCAGTCGCCGGTGCTCTTGTCCAGCCGCCGTGGGGTGGCGGCCAAGCGGAAATCGGCCACGAAGGCGCCGCCGGCCACAGTGCGCAGCTTGGGCACGCGGGCGACGTTGCCGACGATGGTGATGTTGGGCTCGTGCACGGAGACCTCCGAGGATCGTGGCCGGCGGTCCTCCCGCCGGGCTCCTCCACAGTCCTGCCGACCGGCACGGCAGCGCAGCAACGCTCTGCCCACTGTGGACAGGGCGAGCGCCTGTGGACAACCTGATGACCCTAGGCAGTAATGAGATCGTCTACGGCGATGCGACGCTGCCTCACCTGCTGCCGACGAAGAGCGCGGCGATGGGCGCGATGGCGTCCGGCGCGTCGGGTGGCGCCTTGACACGCAGGACCGGTCGACGCTCGACAACGTCGACGGTCCAGGCGGTGAACTCGTCGGCCGACGCACGGGTAATCGCGTGGTAGCTGCCCGTGGAGACTCCGTACGCACCGGTAACCGTGGCTACCAGGGTCCAGTCATGGCCGGAACTCGGCAGCAGGGCCCCGGCAGGGCGTCGATCGTCGAAGACGTCCTCGGCAGCGTGGCCGAGGTGGTCGCGGCGCACGTCCGAGGCCATGGGACGCCGGGTGTCCAGCTTGCCGGGGTCGGGGACCAGCAGCAGACCAAAGGTGGTCTCCTCGGCGAACCGCGCACTGCCGAAGTGCTCGGCCAGCACCGCGGTCGTTCGCTCAGCCGCCGTCCACTGGCGCGCCGCGACGGCCTGATTGAGGTAGGCGACGGTCGGAGCTGGTAGGTCAGCGGCCGCGATGGCGCGAGCGACCGAGGCGCACCGGTTCCACCCGGAGGCCGCCAGCCGGTTGATCTGCTCGCGCGCGAACGACACCGACAACCGCCTTCGGGACCCGCGTGACTCGGCTACCGCTCGCCGAGGGCGAGCACCTACCCGTACCCGCCCTCCAGCTCGGTCGACTATTGTGGGATCCGCAATTGCTTGCCACACTACGGTTCCTCGCTTGCAAGACCTGTAGTTTGTTCCGTAGAGGTGACGCAATGTATCAGGAGCCGGTGTCCTACGACTTCTGGTACGTCTAATGCGATCCAGCAGATGAACGCATCGAGCCTCTATCGCAAGCCTGGTGTCGTGGCCCTCGGTGTAGCAGCGGCCGTTCTGGGGGGTGGTGCTTTGCTCCAGCCGCATCAACGCAGCGCCCTCCAGGCCATTATCACGCCTGACGTCGGTCCAGCAGCCGTCGTGGACATGCCCGCTGTGAAAGCGGCGTACGAGGCGGCCTCGGTTGCACTGCAGTCGGACGAAGCTCCCCAGCCTATTGGCAGCACCCGCGCCGCGTCTGCCACAGAGATCGACGCCATGGTCAGCCGTGCCAACGCCCACTTTCACCAGTTCCTCACACCAAAGGGCTTCGCGAAGGAATCCATACGGATCGACGGTGCCGCGGCGATCCTGCGTTCCGGAGTGCGCATAGTCAGCGGAGGGGCGGGACAGTTCACCTACAGAACAGTGACTGTAGGTGCGACCTCGGCGACTATTCAGGGCACTGTCTGGGCGTGGCTGAAAACAGCCCAGGTCCGCCCAGATGGGTCGCTCGATGTCGCTACGCCCGCAAACACTCTCGAGGTCAGGGCGCGGCTGGTGCGCAGCAGCGCGACGTCTCAGGACTGGCGAGTTGACGACTACAGCTCGCGTTTCGCAGCCGGCAGTGGACCGTAGCCGCCCCAGGTCCAGGCGGGCAGGGTGCAGTCTCGCCTGCTTAAGGCGCTGGGCCGGGGCCGCGCTCGCCTCATCGTGTTCCTTAGCGCCCTGGGCCGACGCTGATCCAGGCTGAGGCAGCGACGTCCGGCTAGTACACGGAGACTCTTGACCCGGCCGGCATACGTACTAGTATGTAGACATGGCAGTCATCCACGAGAGTTATGTACAGAAGTCCTCTGTCGTCGTGATCGAATCCGGCGAGGACCCCGTTTCGGCGTTGACGCAGCTCGCCCGGGACGGTGGGATCCAAGCGGCTGCGTTCACCGGCATCGGGGTTGTCGCTGACGCGAGCGTTGGCTACTTGAACCCGCGTACGAACAGCTACGACGAGTTCACGATTGACGAGACAGCCGAGGTGACTACCTTCAGCGGCACGATCAGCCTCAACCACGATGAACCGGCGGTGCACGCGCACGTCGCGCTGGGCATGGCGGACACCACCGTGCGCGGCGGGCACCTGCTGCGCGCCCGGGTCCATCCGACCCTGGAGGTGACGGTCGATGTCTACGACACACCGCTGCGCTGCCGTTTCGATGCGGGGACCGGGCAGGAGCTGATCGCACCGTGACCCGCGCGGATGCACTGCCGGCGCGGGATCGGCTGATCGAGGCGACCAAGCGGCTGATCTGGCAGCGGGGCATCGAAGCCACCTCCCCCGGCGCGATCCTGACCGAAAGCGGTGTCGGGCAGGGCAGCCTGTATCACCACTTCACCGGCAAGCCGGAGTTGGCGGCGACGGCGGCGGCGTCGCTGGCCACCGACCTGCAAGCAGAGACCGACGTCGTCCTCGGCGACGAGGAGGCGACCGCCATGGAGCGGGTCCACGCCTACCTGGACAAGCAGCGGGACGCCTTGAGTGGCTGCCGACTGGGCCGGCTCGCATTCGACCCGGGTCGCGACGCCCAGACCGGAGCTCCGATTGCCGCCTACTTCGCCGGCCTGCAGCGCACGCTGACCTCGCTGCTCGACGACGCCCGCATCGACGGGGACCTGACCGACGTCATCGACACGGGCGCCCTAGCCTCCGCGATCGTCGCCTGCGTGCAGGGCGGGTACGTGCTGGCCGCGGCAACCCAGGATCCCGACGCGATGGCGCAGGCGATGCTCGGGATACGCCATCTGCTTGACGCGGCCGCGCCTCATCGCCGGCGAAATCACCGGCCGCGCTGACCCACCCGCTCCAGCCGCCAGGACTCGACCGCCGATCCGGGACGAGGCCACGACCACGTGCACCCCACGCCCACCACGACTCTGAGGACAAGACGATGCCGTTGGTCCGCATCGGCGCCGCGACCGCCACTCCGACCCGTTCAGCCCGCTGGGCGCGGCCGTACACCACCCTCATCGACGCCCTCGCCATTCCGGCCGACGTCCTATTCCAGGTCCCTGCGGCGATTGCCTGGTCAATGACCCCACTACCTCGCCGTCGCCGTGGCCCGGTACGTCGACAACCCCCCGGCGATCGAGCAATGAGTGACGCCGCCCTACCGCCTGCCCTCAACCGTGAGAAGGAGAACCATGAACGCAATAGTTGACTACGACTTTGGGCCGACCGCACGAAACCGTCTCGCCGACACTCACGACGAAGGCCCCAACGGTGCGGTCGCTGCTCTGGAGACCTTCTACTACGCCCTGAACAACGCCGACCTCAACGTCCTGTCCCAGGTGTGGTCAGATGGCCAGTTCGCCCAGCTGAACAACCCCGTCGGGGGCATCCTGCGCTCTGGGGCCGCCATCACCGACCTGTACCGCGGCCTGTTCAGCAGCGGCCTGAAGGTGCAGGTCAGCTTCACCGACGCCGCGACCTACCTCTCCACAGGCAGCGCCGTGTTCGCCGGCCGTGAGCTCGGCACCTACGTCAACACCGCCGGCGAGCAAACCGCCCTGCACATTCGCACGAGCCGCCTCTTCGGGTGGCACCCCGAACAGCGACAGTGGCGGCAGCTGCACCACCACGGCAGCATCGACGACCCCGACGCACTCGCCGCCTACCAAGCAGCCGCTCGCCGCTGACCGGACGACCTTTCAGCGGCTCGAGTTCGCACTCACCCTGCATCGCAGCCCGAACGCCGGACCGGGAACTACCGTCGGCGCCACCACATCGTTCTGGGACCTCGGGATCCTCGTGGCCAACCCCCTCAGCGGACTCATCGCCGCCCACGCCGGCTACCCCGCCGCCTTCGCCCTCGCCGCCGCGGCGGCCGTCGCCGCGGCGGGACTCGCGATAGCACTCGGCCACACAGCCAGGTGGGGACGCCAGTACCGTGCGCCCTCAAGTGCACCATCTGGACCTGATCAGGCAGACTCAATGAACAGGAGCAGCAAGGTCACGCCAGAGCCGTTTCCTACCGGTGTGTCCCCAAGCCCGGCGCCCGTAGCTCAGAGGATAGAGCGGGGATCTTCTAAGTCCACGGCCGCAGGTTCGAATCCTGCCGGGCGCGCAGGATGAGCCGCTGTCTGGCATACGCCGGGTGGGTGCCGCGTTGTTGGTGTGAGCGGTCACCCGTGGGTAGGGCAAAGCCACACGACGTTCAGACTCAAGGAGCAGGCATGAAGGCAGTCGTCTACAAGGGACCCAAGGACCTGGCCATCGAACAGCGGCCGGATCCCACGATTCAGTCCCCGCTCGACGCGATCATCAAGATCACCACGACGAACATCTGCGGGTCGGACCTGCACATGTACGAGGGTCGTACATCGGTCGAGGACGGCAAGATCCTGGGTCACGAGAACATGGGAATCGTCCAGGAGGTCGGCTCGGGCGTCGGCCGGATCAAGGTGGGGGACCGCGTAAGCGCCCCGTTCAACATCGCCTGCGGCACCTGCCGCAACTGCACCGGCGGCTGGACGTCGTTCTGCCTGCGGGTCAACCCCAAGGAGGGCATGGAAGGAGCAGCCTACGGCTACGCCGACATGGGCCCGTACGACGGAGGCCAGGCCGAGTTCCTGCGCATCCCGTACGCCGACTTCAACCTGCTGCGCCTGCCTCCGGGCAACGATTACGAGAACGACTTTACGATGCTGTCCGACATCTTCCCGACCGGCTTCCACGGCGCCGTGCTCGCCGAGGTCGGGGTGGGCGACCGGGTGGCGGTCTTCGGCGGCGGCCCGGTCGGGCTGATGGCCGCGCACAGCGCCTTTTTGCTCGGCGCCTCGCAGGTGTTCGTTGTGGACAAGGCGCCCGACCGCCTGAAGCTGGCCGAGGGCTATGGCGCGACACCGATCGACTTCTCCAAGGGCGACCCGGTCGAGCAGATCATGAACGCGACCGACGGCAACGGCGTCGACCGGGGAGTAGAGGCCGTCGGTTACCAGGCGCATGACTCCACCGGCGAGGAACACCCCGAGCTGGTCCTGGACGAGTTGGTGAACGCCGTTCGGACCGCCGGCAGCATCGGCGTCGTCGGCGTGTACCCGCCGGCCGACCCGGGTGCGAGCAACGAGGGCGCTAAGGAGGGCCGCGTCGGCTGGCAGTACGGCACGTTCTTCACCAAGGGCCAGCGGATGGGCACCGGGCAGGCGCCGGTCAAGCGGTACAACCGGCAGCTGCGCGACATGATCATCACTGGCAGGGCGCAGCCCAGCAAGATCGTGAGCCACGAGGTCAAGCTGGACCAGGCCGTCGACGCCTACGACAAGTTCGACCGGCGCGTGGACGGCTACACCAAGGTGCTCCTGCACCCGTAGCGGGCGACAGGTCAGCAGGCGCGCAGGGCTCTGGTCCTGCGCGCCTGCGCCTGCAAGCGACGGGTACGCCAGGACGCGGTGCGGCGCGACGAACGTCAGATGGCTCCCGCACCAGCCCAAGCGTGCGGCTCCGTCTGACGCGCCGACGGTTTCGAGGCGATTGCGTAGGCTGCGCCCGTGACCGACCGGCTGGTGTGGATCGACTGTGAGATGACCGGGCTCGACCTTGGCAACGACCTGCTGGTCGAGGTCGCCGCCGTCGTGACCGATAGCGAGCTCAACGTGCTCGGGGACGGCATCGACGTCGTGATCGGGGCGACTGCCGAGCAGCTCAGCCGGATGCCCCCCGTGGTGGAGGAGATGCACCGCTCGAGTGGGTTGACCGAGCAGATCCTCGCGTCGCACGTCACCATCGAGCAGGCCGAGCAGCAGGTGCTGACCTGGTTGTCCACCTACGTGGAGGAGCCGCGCAAAGCGCCTCTGTGCGGGAACTCGATCGCGACCGACCGGGGCTTCATCGCCCGTGACATGCCAGCCCTGGACGCCTTTTTGCACTACCGCATGGTGGACGTCAGCTCGGTCAAGGAACTGGCCCGCCGCTGGTACCCCCGGGCCTACTACAACAGCCCGAAAAAGGCCGGCGGTCACCGTGCGCTGGCCGACATCCTGGAGTCGGTGCAGGAGCTGCGGTACTACCGCGCGACGGTGTTCGTTCCTGCGCCCGGCCCCACCTCGGAGCAGGCTGCGCAGGCCGCTGCATCTCTGGTGACCCCGGAGGGGACGGACGGCTAGACTGCTCCATTGCACCGTGGTGGGTGTAGCTCAGTTGGCAGAGCACCGGGTTGTGGTCCCGGTTGTCGCGGGTTCGACCCCCGTCACTCACCCCAACAGAACCGCCAAGTCAACGGCCGCTGCAAGCTCGGTCAGCGCTCATGGGCGCGGTGATCTCCGGGCAGCACGCCCGCGCGGTGGTGCACACCGGCCGCCACGGGTAGAGGCGCTGCATGATGGTCACCCAGATCGACGCAGGGCCCCGCAAGGTCAGCCGCTCGGCAGATGTACGAGCGCCGGCGCAGGAGCTGTTCGCCGTGATCGCCGACCCGCACCGGCACGGCGAGCTCGACGGTTCGGGCACCGTCAAGGACACCATGAAGGGGCCGCGGCGCCTGTCCCAAGACGCTCGTTTCTCGGTCAACATGAAGCAGTACGGCGTGCCCTACCGGATCACCAGCCGGGTAACGCAGTACGTCACCGACCGGGTCGCCGAGTGGCAGCACCCCCTAGGCCACCGCTGGCGTTGGGAGCTCGCCCCGCAGCCGGACGGCACGACGCGCGTTACCGAGACCTTCGACTACAGCACCGTCCCCGGGCTCCAGGCAAAGGCGCTCGAGCTCTTCGGGGTGCCCAAGCGAAACGCCGCAGGCATCGAGGCAACGCTGAACCAGCTCCAGCTCCAGCAGCAGCACGCTGGCTGACACTCGGCGCCGACGCACAGAAGGCCCGGCGTCGCAGTACGCGGTCGACGGCGGGCGGGTACGGACGGAATACCCACCAAGTCTGCCTGCTGACAAACGAGTTCCCTTCTCGTCGCGCGCTCTCCTGTTGTGGTGCAGATTCTGCAAAATAAGCATTGAGATCCAAGTAACCCCGTACCCCGCTGCCTACCCGTTCGTGCCCCAAAAACTGCTCGTCGGTGCTGGCGCAGGACGTGCGCCAAGCTGGTGGCGTTGCCCCGCATCGCAGCGAGATCAAAGCTGCAGCTGTACCTGTGCGGGATGAAGCATGCGTCGGCTAAGTCACGACTTCGTCAACTACTCCTCCCAATCGGCTTCAAAGTCTGCATTAGTCATCAGGTGGCCGTCGGCACGTAGGTGTACTTGCCGACCATGCGACCACGCCAATACTCCTTCGGGCCCAGGGGGTACCTGGCCGCTTCCGCATTCTCTGCCCTTCTTGCGCATAGCCGTCGCCAACGACGGAGATAATGATCTCCGAGATGGAGAGCCCCTCCGTCTTGCCGCTGAGTCGACGAACGTACACAGCGGCCGGGTTGTAGCCGTGAATTTCGTGGATCAGGTGCTCTCCGACGCGGATCGTGTTGTTCTCGAAGGGCAGGTTCCCTATGAACTCGGCCGCGTATGAGACCAGAGTGGCGTTCGGGGTCGCCGTCACAGGCTCAACGCCGGCCTCTAGCGGTGCTGCTGGATAGACGAGTCGGTCCTCCACCCACGCTGTTAGGGCGCCGAATGGCAGAACTCCGGCCGCCGCGGCCGCTACGGCTTCAGCCGGCTCATTTCCGTCTGGGACATCTCCAGCTGGAAGGTCCCACGCGAGGCCGTTCAGATTCGAGAAGAGGATGGCGCAGAGCAGAGCGACTCTCTTGTTGCCATCAGCCAACGCATGGTTGCTGGCAATCCGCTGCAGGAGGACAGCCACCTTCAAGGGGAGTGTCGGGTACTTCTCGTGGTCGCCGAATCCTGCCGCCGGGGCGCCCAAAGCTGATTCAGCCAGAGGGACGTTGATGATGTTGCGGACGGTGGATGGATCCATCTGCAGGGCAACCGTGGCGGCCCGCGTGAAGTCGTCAAGCGTCGGGTAGACGCAGTCGTCGAGCGGCAGGTGCTAGCGACCGAGCCGGTCCAGCGCCGCCTCGTTGTCGCCGGCTGCCCGACGAAGCAGCTCTTCGACCGCGGCCTCGTCCAGCTTGCCGGATCTTCGGGCGGACGACACACGCTCAACCTGGATCCACCGCCCCGATTCTTGAGCGGCCCTGACGGCCTTTGATGATCTTGTTTGCAGGTGGGGCGTGGGTGATCGGCCGGTCTGTCCGGCTCTTCCACTTCAGGTCTTGGTTTGGCCT
>JAABUP010001878.1_pt1 | contig 42753 bp, 50 predicted proteins | sample 5559201 | NCBI WGS metagenome assembly JAABUP01 (sample SAMN10711887, study PRJNA513373) | rock metagenome | isolation source: Antarctica rocks | place: Antarctica
ACATTGCAGTCAACTGGTTCCATGTGCACTATGATGAGGCCTTCTCGGCCCTCAGGATCCCAAACTTCAAGGGCTTCTCCAGGCTGCACATCAACACTGATGGTGATCTGGAGATATATGGGCTTGCAATGGACAAGGTAGGGCAAGCAATGCAACTGCTGATCTCTTGGAGCAGCATGCTTGAGCACCAAACTGCTGCATCACATAGAGCGCTGATTCAAGCTTCAAATGTCACCTGACATGTTACATTGTCTGCAGTGGTATCGCTGAGACCGATGCTATTCAGTGCTGCACACTGCTTGCCTGCAGAGCTGCTAATTTCCAGGGTCAGCATCTCATTGATGTGCATGCAGCAACCCTTTGTATAGCACTTGCGCTCTTTTACAGCACCAAAAGCTGAGGGATGTGGATGTCAAATTTTGTTGGGCACATGAGCACCCTAGCATGATGCTGTTACAGGTGCCATATGCATGGAGAGAAGATCCCAAGTGGCGCAGCTCTCAAGGGGCTGGCAACAGGAAGGGCTATTCTCACAAGGCAGACTACCCCAGTCGCTGGATTCCAGCAAAAGGCCGAAGACACTCAGAGCTGGATGATTATGATGGGCTGGAAAGTCAGCAAGCTGGTGACATATGGGTCATGGACTACCTGTTGGTGCCCAAAGTCCGGCCTGCTTGGAAGAGTCAATGAAAGTGTTGATTGCTTGTTACTTGCAAGTGTGTGCCATGTTGTGCTTGTTGTTTTCACATTTGGCGAGTTCTGTAAAGTTTTCGGTTTGTGTATTGAAGGGCCCCTTCTGGATCATGTACTGCTATTGGTGCTCATACATAATAATGGTAATTCTACGATCATCAAGACACAGCTGATTTTGTTGGCTGCATGTACAGGATAGTTTTGTTACCAAGTATGAATCTCAATAGGTTTGTCTGTGCTTCAGCGTACAATAGATTGCTTTGCATTGTTGCTCTGCCGCCTCACAGCAGCTTTCTCACACATCCCTCTGATAAGTCTCTGTCTCAGTTGTGTCTACTTTTTCGCCTTTGCCAATACAGATATAGCAGACTGACATGCAGTTCAGGGCAACCTTCAAGAAAACAAGTTACATGAAGAAAACACAACATGTCCAGTGAGTAGCACGTTTATTTGTGGGACAGTGCTGCCATGTCTGTGGAGGGGAAGGCTGGTCTCAAATAGCTGCAGGATTGACAGCCCTGTCAAGGCAGACTCCTTGATAGATTGTCAAGGCAGTTGCAAGTTGCCTGGTGCATGGTTGCGACATGTAATGCCATTTAATGCACCATATGTGATCTGATGCTTTTGAGAAGAGTTCATACTCGATCATCAACTGCAAACTGGCGATCACGCTTCAGAGTTTATTTTAAACTGGCTGTCACATGCCAAGTTGGCTGTGAAATTCAGATTTGCCATTCAAAAGTGACAACATTGGTTTCCATCATGAGATTATGGCGGCATGGACACAGTCAGCCATGGTATATTGCCAGGACCACCGACCTTCTCGACAGATCTTGTGCAGTTTGAAGTACTTGACAAGGTACAATGTATGCAACATGCCACAGCACACAGCTGTGACAAGAATGGGATGTCTATATGTATGTGTATATATAGTTACATGTAGGCACTGGTGGTACAAACAGGCTGCATAGGGTTACAGGTCGGGACTCATTTATGGTGTGAACTTGGTGGCTGCGGTGAAACCATTGATGGCGAAAGGGTCGCTCAAGTGGTCTGACAGATTCTGGATGGGACCCTTGCCAGTGACAATGGCCTGGATGAAGAATCCTAGCATGGAGAACATAGCCTGCGCACCACAGCATCATGAGCTGATGAGCAGATAGACCATGCAGGCAGCTGAAGGGCAAACAGCAAACGCTAGACGCAAATGCTGAATGACACATGTGGACAACAGTTGCCCAAGTACACAGCTATTGGCAGATGTTGAAATACATCTGTTGGTACAATGCCATGATAAACGCACATTCTGCGTAGTAGCCATCGTAAATGCACATTCTAAATAGTAGCCAAAGTGATGCCAAACTGACCAGGAAAATTAGGACCCTCAGATCAGTAGGAAAACAGCATAGCGGTGTCAGCGATGCAAAGTATTTCATAGGGTCATCTGACTTGCTTACCAAGCGTCCGTTCTTGATCTCCTTAACCTTCAACTCAGCAAACGCGTCTGGGTCATCAGCCAGACCAAGGGGGTCAAATGACTCACCAGGGTACAGGGCGTCTAGACCCTCACCTGCTGGGCCACCGTTCACACGGTATCCCTCAATCAAACCCATAAGGATGACCTGCAAATTAGTCATGTTTCAGTCATACTGCACCCAACCTGTTGTGTATATATACAAGCTTGTAGCATGCACTGTCAACGTTGCTGCAGCAACCCAACACATGGTAAAAACTGTCCTTTGACTATGTCCAATCAGAACAAGCAAGTCATACTGCTTGCAGGCGCGACAGCACCTGTGAATTTAGAAAATCTAGAAGATGAGATGGAACCCTGCAGAATGAGTCCATTCAAATGTGGCAGGTGAGTTCTTGGACATCACAGTCAAAATACCTGGACTGCTAGAGTAGCAATGATGGACTGTGCGTGGACAAGGCTGCTGTTGCCAAGGTAGTTCAGGCCGCCCTTGTTGAAAATGGTTGCGCCTGACTTGAACCAGACGGCACCCTCACCAAGCTTTGAGGCAACGCCGTTCTTTGCTAGCAGCTCGGGTGTGATGCACCCCAAGGCACCCAACATGGCCCATCGTGCGTGGATGATCTCGATCTCCCTGCGCGGAGGAAATTGCGAGCAGGTTGCCGAACTGCTGCTTACCGCTTCGACAGGTCCGTCACTGGGCAATGTCGAGTGGAACGAGGGCAATACCTGTATCGGGAGAAGGTCTCTGGGTCTGCTGACAGACCAGCTGTGTCCCAGCCGTAGTCTCCGGCGAATTCGCCACTCAGGTATGGTGGGGGGCTGGTAAAGGGACCTGAAATACGGCTAAACCTTTGAAAACAATCCGAAAAAGCGAAACGGCGAAGTAGCCAATTGATAGTGCTGGTTGGCGAAAAGATATAGAAACCCAACGCTCACCCAGGAACTTGGCTCTGTCAGGGCCATAGAATTCCACGGCTGCCCGTGTGACTTGTTTGTTGCCCTGCATGCGCACAACAGCCATCAGACTTGGCGAAGGACGCTGCAGCCCCAGGTGACGAGAGGGAGGTCGCTGAACAGATACAAGATCTGCAGTTTGACGAACTGAAAGACTGTGGTTGTCTTGCATCGCAAGCTAGAATTGCCGCGAGACTTGCCTTGCCCTGGACTGGAACTGCGGACTTGATGCTGGCGCCCAGAAAGGTCTTGGACATTTGCGTTGCTGCCATAATGCCAGCAAGTTTTCTTCTCGAGTTTCAAGCGACAATGTGCCGACGTACGATGCGACTAAGCTGTGCACTGCGCTATAAACTTTTATCGCAGCAGCAAGATCGATCTCTCATCCTGATTGGCGATCTCGATCAGGGTAAGCGTAACGGCCCTACCCCTAGGGGCGGAGGCCTCCGCCCTAGGGCGCCTGTGACGTCGCGTTTGAATTCGTTAGCGCAGACACATATTTCTTACGTAGGAGAGCCTGTTTTCTTACACCATCGGCACGGACTCCCATCTTCTGCATATACCCCGTTGATCATACTGTAAAAGGGCCATGGCAAACTTCTGGACAAAAGTAGAGTACGCGACTCGTCCATCATTCCAGCTCCTGCAGCACAGCCTTGCCATGCACTTCAAGTCTGGGCCGGTCAACAAACTTGCGCTTCATATGCAAGGGTGTTGCCTATGGAAGGCGCTCCACATTTTCACAGATTATTGGACGGCCATGCAGACACAGATTTCATAGCAAGGGCTCAGTGCTGGTGGCAACAGCATCAACAGTGGCGGCACAACACATGCGGTGATCGCTAGATGCACTTAGCAATTGAACTGCTGGCACATCCACCAGCCAACTTGACTCCTGTTTTCGTGGCAGCTGACAGAGTTTTGACGGACGCCCACTACTGTGGCTGCACAGACCTTGTGCTGACCAATGGCGTGGTCTTTGCAGTCGTTGTGATCAGGTGCTTCAGGTGTGAGGAGCATAGCATGACCCCTTGCACCACAGGTTGCAAAAAGTTGAAGGTGTCCGTATGGAAGCCTGTAGAAGACTTTGTCAACAGGCACCCAAGTGTTGGCTCCACTCTCGCAGTTACAAACACCAGTGATGAAGGCTTTGAATTGACACACCTTCGAGCTGTTCAAGTGACAAACACATGGTGAAGGCATCGGCACAGATTGCACATAAGCATGACTTTGTCAGTGTCAAACGTTTGACCAGCACACAAAGCTAGAAAGTAATATGTAAGGACGGTTTTTGTAGTCAGCATGTGGTCAGCATGCGGTGTAGCAGAATACTGAGCCACAATCAGTTGCCAATGGGCAAGCACAACAGGCTGCGCAGCATGCTGTTGGTACACATCATCACGATGTTCAATGCGCACAGGCTAGGCATTGCAGCATCACTGGTCCACGCATCAGTACCAGGAAAGCGCGAAGTTTGCCATTCATAATATTGGCAGAGCTGTATCTAAACACTATTCTACCTACACGTAGCTGGCTAAGCTGCAGACCCATGTTGTCAGTCAATAGACATTGCAAAAGCAGGAATCAAATAAAGATACATCAGAGGAGCATATTGTGTAACAAACCAATACAGGACCATCAATGTTTGCCATTGCTGATGCTCAGCACGCACAGTTGGCCCTCATCATCCTACATGTAAGTCTGCACATGGCAAGAGCATGACCAAGCATCGTTTTGGTCCGCTTGGCTGTGTCACGCCTTGACAAAATGAGACATCAAGCATAAAGACCGTATGATTCAAATCTGCAACAGCTCTCCAGAACTTGCATAAGGTCAGGCTTTCCACAAACAATTGTCACCCTGCTCTCAGCTCTTTGGAGTGCTTGCTGGCAGCCTGCTTGGCTTGCGACACAAGGTCATCATCTCGCCACACATCCCTGTACCTGTCAGGAAACTCACGCTTGTTCTGCCCAGTGGCTTCGTACATCTTGCGCCGCCAGGGCTCTGTCTTGGGCACATCAGGGCCGCACTGCTCAGCTATCCAGTCCTTGTACTCCCACTGCTTGTCACCCAGCTGATGGGTGTACCTGCACAATCAATCAGTCAATCAAGCAAGCAACATTTCCTGTCTTTAGGACTCATCAGGGAAAATCTACAGACAATAACTGGAAAAACAACACGCACTGAAAACACTCAATGTTCAAGGCATTCAACAATGAAGCACCAAAGTAATTGCAGTAGTGATGCTGTAGTCGATACAGTAAATGATGACAGTTGAAACAGGGTGCACATGTGGTCTGGTTACAAGCGCTACAAAAGCCATATGTTGCTTGCTGAAGCAGCAGCAGGATCTGCATCTTGCGGCAGGATTGGCTATGATGCTAGCCACATGCATGTACCACTTGGTGAGATCCCACATCCTCATGTCAACAATTGTGCGTAGTAAGAGTATAGGCCCAACAACAATCCTATACTGCGTTGCAGCTACATCATGTTGCAGCAGTGTATGTCAGCCTGGTCTGCATCAGTTGGTCATGAGAATGCTCCTTGTAGATGCTGTACACAGAGATGGTTGGAGCCTTCGCAAACTATAGCATAAGCAACAGAGCAGGCTCAGGTGGTTTTCCACACCTAGCAGGCACCTCTTGTCGCTCCAGGTCAGCATAGAAGTGCTGCACTTCAGCTTGCATGGCGTCCATGCTGGGCAGGTGAACCCTCTGAGACAACACTCTGGCAATCCACTTGGCCTGGACCTCAAACTCTGGGAAAGGCACAACCTTCCAGGGCAGGCCGATGATGGACAAGGTGGGGGCTGTAGACAAAGGGAAGATGTGGCGGTACACTGGTGCCACCCTGCACACACACATGGACTGCCTCGCTACCATCTCACAGACAGACAGGCAGCCATTTGAGAGCCATTTGTATGAGTTGCTGTGGCATCAGACAGCGTACAGTGACTCACCAGGTTGCTGGCAAGAGCTTGACCTGTGTGTAGCAATGGTGTGTAATGATGATGTGCTGTGCTGATGTGTACTGATGGTGTGTAACCAGGGTGTGACGATGGTGTGTAACTATGGTATGATGGTGGTGGTGACGATGGTGTGTGCCCAAAAGGGGCTTGACGACAAAATTTTGGGTGCTGACCATCAGGACAGGCACAAGTGCTTGCTCAGCTTGCAAGCTGCAACAGACAAACAGACAGGCACACAGGCAGGTGCAACACATTGTGAGGTGCAGCATTGAGAGGCATTGACAACCAGAACAACACTATAGGCCTGCAGGCTTGTGCAGCAGCAGCACCTGTTATCAGCAGTGGACACTATGTTGTCCAAGAAGGGGAAGGTGTACAGGTAGCCAGTACAATACATGACACTGTCCACCCTCTCCACTCGCTGCCCATCTGAAAATGTTACTGAACCATCTTTGGCCAGACTTGTTGGTACAGGCCTTCGCCAGATGTTGTGCTGATGCCCAAAGGGCACGGTCTCAGTGGCCCATGCAGGGTTCTGCCAACTTCTGGCACACAAGTACACCTGCAGTGAGAACCCAGCCCAAGTCAGCAAAGACAAGGGGATGTTTGCCCCAACAGTTTGTAACCGCCATTGGTTCTGCGCTTTTGGCCTGCCCCAAGACACGACAAGCATGCCATTGACTCCAACAGAACACCCTTGGTATCTTCATCTAGACATGTGACATGTTACGGAAAATGACATACATGTTACCTGGAAGCCATTCACTGCTGGTAGCAGTACATGCAACACTTGCAATGTACTCTTTGCTGTAGCACCAGGCATGCACACACTTGTGTAACTGCTGTGGGTTTTGGCAAAGTCGCAAGAGTATGATCACCTTGTCTGCCACTTCAGCAATCTCCCTGCAGATGTCCTCCCCAGAGGCAGAGGCTCCAACCAGCACCACAATCTGCCCTTTGAAGGCCTCATTATGTCTGTAGTTGTGGCTGTGCATGACCTGCCCAGGAAAAACATCTGAACCCTGGACTTCAGGACATCTTGGAGCGCTGTAATGGCCGTTGCATACAACCAATGCGTCGTATGTAGCAGTTTGTGACTGACCGTCTGTCTGTATGTTGCTGTCAGGCTGTGAGGCACCCTCGGGTGATTGAAGGTCGTCTGTCTGTGCATGGCTCTGAGTGCCATTGGAGCTCAATGCATTGCGATTTTGCTGTGACGAATCACCTGACGGAGCATCTGGAAGCTTGCTTGCACTAGCTTGGCGACTGTTGGCTTGCTCAAGCTTCAGCAGCTGCTCTGTGCTGTTGCGCTGGCGCTTGTGGTTCACTCTGTGGGTGGTGATCTGCCACTTGGGCCAAGGAAGGCTTGGTTGATGATGTGAGTGCGCGTTGGTTGCTACATTTGCACTGCCATTGGAATCTGCAGCAGCCTGGGGGCCGTCTGATTGGTGGTGAGGCTGTTGCTGATGGCTGTGAGAGAAGATAGGGACAGCTGCTGTCACTTCAGTGTCAAATTGGACGTATCTGTGAAGCTGGAAGGCAGCTGCAAATGCTTGGAGATACCTCAGCACCTGAGAATTTACAGCACAATGTCAACCCAGTGTGCTTGTTCAAGTGGATGAATGGCGTGCACTTTTGAAGAAGGCTCTAGCAGAGTGTGTGTCAGCAGCATCTTGGTGTAAGGATGCCAGGGCAGGTCAAAGTCATTTGACTTTGCAAGGGCGAGGCTCTTCTCAGTGTGCAAATGTTCAACAGAACCATTCAACCGCAGATTAAAATCAGCACACATTAACCAGATGCTGATGGAATGAATCTAGCTCAGATGATGATGGAAAACCTCTATACAGGCAGATCTAGAACGGCCTGCAACGCTTTTTACTCTATGTTCTTTGGACGATTCTGCTATGCACAATGATGGTGAGGAAAGCAATGTCAGTCAGACTGTATGTACCTCTTCATGGGAAGGGAATCTGCGAGAGTCTTTGCTCTGTCCAGCCAAGTCATCAAAAGCAAAGTCTGTGTAGGCCATGACTTCCCTGGGTAGGTTGGTGCGTAATTGCGCATACATGCTGCTGTGAACCTTGTGTCTTGCTGGGTCCTGACCTGCAGGAGAGCCCATGTGTCTTGATCAGATCTATACAGCAAGCATGAGTTGCAACCAAAAGCTACATGGCTGACTTGAACGCCGATCATTGTAAGGGCTGCAAGAGTCAGAGCTGCTACCAAGGGGGCTGAGTCAAAGCCTGTGCAAGCACAAACAGGAGTTAAAACAACAGTGCATAATTCTGGCTGTGATGCGACCAAACAGCAACGGCTGCAAAGCGACCAGCTGACAGGCAGGTACATGTTCCTTCCTGACAAAGAGCTGAGCAGATGGGATGGAGCAGCAGATGCAAGCACCAAGCCAGTACGCAGGGAAGCAGATACTGTGTGCATAAGCATTGGCACAAGCTGACGGATTGGTCACCATTATCAGTATAGCCATACCCATCTGAATGCATACAGATAAATGCAATTGATGCATACCCAGCAAGTCAGGTGCTTCCACCTCATCAGTATACACCCACACCCCGCCTGTGCTAGACCCCTTTTCAAACACGGTCACATGGTGCCCCTCAAGTACCAGTTCTCTAGCTGCAACTAGCCCTGCTGCCCCTGCCCCAATCACAGCCTGCATACAACACGAATAGAGTTAACACGGCAGGTGTACTGCAGAAGTTATGTTCTCATGCACAGAAACGTGCCACAAATCCCCTTGTCTGGATCCATGATGCAGCAGCTGTTGCACACGTGATTTGCTGACTGTGCAAGGCACAGTAGTGATCACAGTGGCTGAGCAAAAAGTATCATACTTCAGACGCAAGGTCTTTCAGCAGGCTGAAAGAGAGAGGAGCAAAACTGTCAATGTCAATACAATTTCAGGGCGTCAACGAAACTGGTCAGCCATCACCTCAGGTCTTTGCAATAGGTACGCAAGGTGGATGAATATGGTATTTCAATATTGAATACATTGAAACACCACAAAGGTCACGTGGTATTTGACCTACCACGGAGAGGCTCTGTTGTGGCTTTGCAGGGCTTGCCGAGCATTGCACCATGATCAGTTCATGTGGCTGCTTTTTGAAACTGCGTCCAGAGTACCAAGCTGACCTAGCAACCTGCAAGTACCATGCGTACTGTGCGAAGGTCGCCAGTTTGTAGACGAGTGCTTACAGGTGCCCGCGTTTGACTGCATCATTCCGCCGTTGTTGTTCTTACCACACGAAAGGAGTCGACTAGAGATAATCCGGCGGAGGACACACAAGGCATGCGGATCAACAGCGACATAAAAGAGCCTGAGTTTGCCAACAATGTAGTTGACCAAAGAGCAACAACGAACACGCAATGACGCCCTTCGTACACGGGGCCCGTTTAACAAGGGCGACACGCTTCATAAACACGTTCATGCCGCAAGTCATTGCTAGGCACCAGTGATCATGGCACAGATAGAGGAGAGTCATTGCAGGCGGCTGTCATGTGAGGTGCCCATCCCTTTCTCTTTCCACAGTGGCACGTGCAAAGGTAGTCCGGCTCGCATCCCGACTTTCACGACTGGGCTTGACAGAAGCAAGTCGCCCATTGGAGCGGTCAGTTCTTTCATAGGATCTCAGATAAGCCATGCAGCTCCTGGAGTTAGCATGCAGCCACCATCCACAACGGCGCCGACACCGCCGTCAGGACCATCAACGTTGCCCCTCTCTGTTTGTATCCCTGAGATCTCCCGACCTGTGGTGTCATGAGTCGCTGGTACAAGCCAACCACACCAGCATGCTCGTTTGTACCATGGTCCTGCCTGATACGGCCGTCAGCTGGGTTACCTGTATGTCAAGAATTTTCTGCACCTGCAGGAGTGACGTTGCCTCTCGTAAAACAAATGCATGAAACGCCGGCGGAAGCGGGCTGAACCTTAAACAGTGCTCTTCCCGATCCAAAAGTCTTTGCTGCTGCATCAGCAAAATTGGCGGTGGCACTTTGAGTAGCCTATTGTTTTGGTCAGATCAGCAATATCTGGTGCTTTGCAGATACAACAGCGTGTTCAGAGTCCTATTGCCTACCTACGGGTATGACATGATGGCATTTTCCGGCAGCACTGCTATCTCTTGCTTTCCTCAGCTCCTCTCAGTATGTCTTCAGCCTGCAGTGCAGCGGCTTCAGCAAGATCTCTTTTCCAATCAGCTGTAGGGTTTTTTTCTTCTGTATTCTAGCGGCGAATAAACACGACCATGGGGCAGCACGCCGTCCTGCTGGCTCCCCATGGTCGTATTCATGAGAACTTGCAGGTAGCACCTTGCTGATCAGGGACCATCGTCAGTTTAGTCTGCAATATGTTCCAACCCTGCTTTGTCACTCAGCTCATGCACTGCTTTTTGCCAACAATTGTTATATAATTATAGCGCTCAATAGCAGCTTGTGAAATCAGTTTTGTGAACGTATTGCATCGAGCAGAACATGTACACTGAGGATTGTGTAGTGCTCATCAAGTGTACCCTTCGGTGTGTTATCCTCTTTTGTCGCTTTTCGTGTGAAGTTTTACACAACTAGCTAGACTACTGCTAGACTACTGCTAGACTACTATAGTAGTCTATGTGGTTCTGCTTTGCAGGTAGTACTTCGTTTTGCAATGTAAGCATTGCTGTATACAGCATATGAAATGCTGGCTGATACACTCTTGTTGCTGTAACATTCTAGAATGATCTGATGTGCAGATCTGATGTGGTTGGACCAAAAGGTGCGATGCTAGCAAACTAGGGCCCGCACTCACCACTCTATTGCACGTTTTGACATTCTTACTCGAGTGCTGCTGCGTATGTTGATGTGCATAGGCCACTGCTGTATCTCATCCAAAAAGCAGTACCCTTGCATCGTGGGAAGGTCGCTGCCTGCCTGAAGTTGTGGAAAGCATACGCATGTGGTACCATAAAGGCTGATGCAAACATACAGAGCATCAGTTGTTGTACAGCTTAGCAAGGTGTGCTCAGTATTTGGCATCCCTTGCGGTTGACTTTCACAGCAGGCTGTGAGCACTCATGCAGAATGTGCACAGCACAATATGCTCACAATCTGAGCCCATGTCACACGGCAGGTCTTAATGTCAGGGCAAGATCAGACTGTCGAAAGACCTAGCAGACATATTATGCATGTTGACCATGGCCACACCGAGCAGCGGTTCACTCACGCCCTGCTGACGCTTGCTGTCACAGCAAATGACTTGCAATCATTTGATGGAAGAACAGAGTGACGCCGTGTGAAGACTGCGTTGGTCTAGCGCACATGTCCATTGCCATTTACTGCTGCTCGGTCTGTCCCTGCAGCATCAAGCACACACAATATCTCATCCAGCTGTCATTCCAGCAATGCTGCATGACAATAGCAGTCCCAGACACAACCATTAGCATCAAAAGGTCCGTTAAGGTCACACAAATCCAGAGGTCTCAATGACACCAGAAACCATTGCATTTGTACCAGTCTAGTGTCAACCACGTTGGACAGCATCCCAAAAAGGATGCTGTCCACACAATGTCACATGTGATGTCAGTCATGATACCTTGGTCCTATTTGAGCCAGGTGCTTGAGACAAGGTCATATGTTGCAATGCATTTATGTGCTCATGTCACCACATGCTTTTGGGAAATGCCACTATTGCCCTAGGCGTTACGGGGTTCGCCCCATTGGAATGCGACCTTTCTGTGCTGATCAAGATACAGGCGGCTTCTCCCCCTTGTTCACACAGACTGAGGACTCAAGCACACTGAGACAGCCAGACAGAGCAGCTTCAGCGCGCCGGTCACGAGCCTGTTTGCCTTGTGCCTGGTTCTGTGGACAAGTACCTGCCTGTGCCTGATTGCACTCTTCAAAAGAGCCTCGACACACATTCTGAGGGCTTTTAACTCTGCTGATGTAGGTATAACCACTAATACAACCTCCGACTTCAGCTCTACATGCGTTGTGCTTGCGGTCGTGGCCGGCCGTCAGGACTTTCAGCCTTGACCCTAGCAGCCAGCGACAGCAACGACGACTGTTTTTCTCAGCAGCTTTCCACTACATCATCTCTACATGACTGTAATGATAACCTCCGAGATGCATTCCAATGCATTTCAGTGCATCGCGCAGCCTAACACAACCCTTGTTTGACTGCATGTGTATACTGTATCTAATGCTAACACAATACCCCTATGATCCAGGCACTTCACCAGGCTCTGCAGATCAGTGCATCCTTGGGAACGTGTATCTGAGATCCAACCTATCAAGGATCCCAAAAAGGAATCAATCCCGCTGCAAATCAAGCTGAGCATGCTGAAGGGTGACAAGGCTATGGCAGTGCACATGCATGAGGCATGGCAATACTGCTTGAAGAAAAGGTACCTGGAGGAGCTGCATTCTATATTTGAGTGTATCCAGCAGGCTGACATGGCCATGCAACCTTTGGAGGACCAAGGAGCGTGAAAATGAGGGAGCTTCAACTTGCTTGCTTGCCTTCATCAGCTGAATGTCCAGCTTAGCTCCTGCTTGCAAGCCGCAGCTCAGATGTTGATTGCAAGGGGCGTGTAGCACATACTAGGATGCATGCCTCATGAATTCATGACACTTGCATGTGATTGCTAGACACATGAAGCCTACAGTAGTTGACGTCCTTGAAGCATCACTGATGAATGCCAAAAGTTTGTCATTGGCTAGTGGAAAACAAGAATAGTAAGCAGATTCCCACGTAACGCAATGCATGATGGCAAACAGAACAGTGCTGCCCAGTGCTGCATGAAGCCCTTAGATCGACATGGTCTGTGCAGGGGTCTGCCGATGGAATGCCATGCACATCATATAGACCAGTCTGAGAACATGGGTATGTGCAGTGCAAGCTGCTTATACTGTTGTGCATCCTGATATAGCATTAAAGCACAAAGTGCTTTGTTGTGAGTAACCCTTACAGCATGCAGCCAGCAGCATGTTGCATTGCATGCAAGTTGCTCACCTTGCAAAATTAGTCTTTTCCGTATTTGATAAATGGCTACCAGCATGGCTGACCATACTAACCACCAGGCATATCTGATTTGCCCTGGGATGACATGATACTTAATGAAAACAGGCACAAACCACAAAAAAGACCAGGGTGTCACGTGTTTTGGCTGGCTATCCCGTGCTGTCACTTCTTTCCACTGCTTGATATAATCCTGATCTATGTCATATCGGCTCCTGATGAAAGTACAATATGGTTAGCTATATTTTGGTTGCTGTTTGAGTGAATTGACTACATCATGCAGCTGTTTGCTGTGTCAGGAGCAAGGATATGCACAAGTCATGTTTGCCAAGCATGCAGGCCTACCTGTATTTGTTGTATGCAGGCTTTATCTGTGCTGCTTGTATTGCTGGGCAGCAGGACTGCCGTCCCTGCTTCTTCCGGGCAGGCAATCGTATGCACCTCCTGCGGCATGGGTTGGAGGTGTCTACAAGTCACAGCCTTGCATGGACTCGAGAGAGCCTAGTTCGGTTACCTTGCGAAGCCAGAGCTGCAATGTGGAGGCAGGACAACGCTTCGAGCAGTGAGAGGCTGTGTTGCATGAGGTCTGAAGCATTGACCAACGCCAGACGTGCTGCGCATTATCACACAGCAGGTGGCAGTCAGGTATATCACTTGCTGTCACGCATGTGGACCTTGCGATCTCAAACTGCAACCCGTTTTGGTGCCCACTTCGTCAGGAACGCGCAGAGGTAGCCTAACGGCGGTAGCTGCGGTAATATGATGCAGCTGGCAGGATGGGGTGCATGCAAACCGCTACAATAGCATTGGCAGGAGCTGTATCAATCCAAGGGAAGTCTGCTGTCAGTGCGTTGCGAGCCACCTGGCACACTGAATACTAAAATCACTGATCGAGGAGAGTTGAGAGGGAGTTCATGCAGGAGGCATCCTTGAAGCGATGTTGCGCAAAAGAATCGTGCTGTGAGTCTTAGGAAATCTGCAGCACCCTCCGGACATCGATGCTCCCACGGCGCTGTTCTGACAACGCCCCTATTGTTTGTGTGATCGACAACTTGTATGCACTGAGCGTCGACCTCAATACGATGAGTGCCTAGATTTGTCCGTCCCACGCTGATGCGGCACACCCATCGCCTCAACGGTGCATATGGCCGGTACAGCTCTAGAGAATGGCGACTCGGCTGTCCCGTGTGTCTCAGCGGTGAACGGAGACTTAGGCAGTCCGCATGTTAATAAGCAGAAAAACGGGATCCGCAAAGGCTTTCTGGACAATCCAAAAACGCTGATCATGGACGTGCAAATGCCAGCCGAAAATGAAGATGAGATTCCTCCTGAGTACGTGCCAACGTTCAGCCCAGCCAGTCCCCCTAGCCTGGTTGCCGTGGACACAACAAGCATGAACCTGCAGTGGAAAGCAGTTACTCAGACTGGTTTGTCAGTATCACCCCCAGCAGGCACTGACTTCCCACCATGCAGCATAGCCTACATACTGCAGATGCAACAGGTGAGATAGTCAACCACATCTGATAGGGTTTCTGCTGTCGCACTCACACTGTATGACTCATCACATTTGTAGGTAGAGACTAGGTCAACAGCAACTGGGGCTGAGCTGGCTGACATGTGCAAACCAGACAAATGGACTGAGGTGTACAAGGGTACTACCCTCATTACTCAGGTGCCCCCACCTTGACCCTCTTCCATGTCTTCTTTGCGTGATCAGGTGCAGCTGCCTGTGCTTGGACGTTTATCTGATGATGTGCAACTACGTTACAGGTGCATGGTCTGAGACCAGGCAGACGATACGCCTTCAGGCTGGTCTGCTCACCTGTTATTCTGCCGCCACTGACAGCGCCACCTTCTCAGCCAACTTCTCAGCCTATGGCATTTGCTACTCCAGCCACTGTTCCTGTTGCGCCTCAGCCTGTGACCTTGAGTGGTAGAGGGCGGACCAACCTGACGGTGGGTTTCTCATGCAACTGCCTGACCGAGTCTACAATTCTGCTGACGTGAATCCTGAGAAACAGCACATACATCTTGGTCCCACCACTTCAGTCAACAGCTGGAGATGCTGATGCAGTTCAAATGGAAAGAGCCTGAGGACACAGGCGGCAGAGACATCTTTGAGTATCACTTGCAAATGGCCTATCCAGGCAACTCCCAAGATCCAGAGTCAGATCAGGTGATTGCAGCAGAGATTTGCCATGCATGGCTCTCTCATGGAGCAGTGCAAGGTGCATGTGAGCCTTCTGTAAGCATGTTGATCCAAATGTCTAGGTCAAACTGCTTTCTTCAGTGAAAGCTCAGCAGTCACGCGCTGTGCCATTGTCTGAAAGCTGCAATGCTGCAGGCTTTTGTGCCAGTGTATGAGGGGGAGGAAAAAAGGTACAAAGCAGCTAGGCTATTGCCAGGCAATGAGTACAAGGCTCGTGTGAAGGTATAATATACCTTAATTTGTTGCCAAACGTCTGTGTAGAGACAGCTTGCATGAAAATTGGTCTTGTTCTTACATGAATGCTGCATACATTCCTGCAACTACAATGTCACTCACACCCTTGTCACACCCATTTCCCACATGGTGACCATTTTAGCGTCCGTGTAACAACACTTGGTGTTAGCATGGGCACTGTTTGACATGCTTTACACAGTTGTAGCCACAATGCATGGCAGCTTTCAACAGCAACAAGGCAAGCAACAAAGCATTTTTGCATGTCAGGCTGTGAACATTATTGGCGAGTCACCTTGGAGTCAGCAAGCGGCTTTCATGACAGACGCCACAGTACCATCCCCACCTGAGTTCTTGACCTGCACAGCCAATGGAGCCAATACAGTGCTTGTAAGCTGGCAAGCACCACCTGATGGAGGGGCTCCAGTCCACGCATATCAGGTGCACAGGGGTGACGGCATGGATGGAGACTTCCAGCCCATGTACAATGGAAGTGACTGCCAGTATCAGGCTACAGGCCTGCTCAGTGGTCTTCAGTATAGGTTCAGAGTGCGTGCTGAGAATGAGGTGGGCCCATTGGGTACAAACCCATGTAGCAAGAACGCTGAGAAGATCAACTGCTGCTATACAGTGTTCAAGCCGGCATTTGCAAACTCAACTCAGCTTATGAAGCAGAAGTGCAGTGTGGCAGAGAATAGCATTTTTGGGCTATTCAAGCAGCTTAGCCTGGCTTGTGTGTCTGGAAGCCTTACATGATGATATAGTTGCAAGATAGATGCAATCATCCACACCCACTCAGACCCAATCCCACAGCTTAGCCACAAAACCCTGCCCTGCGTCAAGGCTTGCATCTGAGAAGGTTGCAAAATTTTGTGCAATGTTCTGCCTGCAGTAACAGCATGAGAAGCTTTGTCCAAACGGACAGCATGAGATGCTTCGCCCACTTGCACAGCATAAGACACTCTGCCCACACTGACAGCATAAGATGCTTTGCCCACTTTGTCAGCACAAGATGCTCTGCCCACACTGACAGCATGAGATGCTTTGCCCACTGTGTCAGCGTGAGATGCAGTATTCAATAACCCCTTGTGCGTTCACCTAAACCGTGATTGGTCAAGCTGGGAGCTCAAGTGACTTGACAGTCATCCATGCCTGCTTGTTCAGGAGGGCAAGGGCAACTGGAGTGACATTGTGACAGCTCAAACAGCTGCTGTACCCCCTGACTCCCCTTCGGCGCCCACAGTCCTTGGCAGCAACCGCACAAGCGTGAGCATCAGATGGGATGCCCCAGAAGCTGATGGCGGCAGTGCTGTGACAAGCTATGAGGTTGAGCTGAGACCCAAAAGCAAGGCGGGGTTGGCCGGCATGACTGATGAATGGCTGACTGTGTACCAGGTTGGTCGCACTCACCCATATGCCCTGTCTGAGGTCCTGTCTCTGCTGCAACACGATCTACCTGTGGCTTTGCATGCAAGCTGGCAGCGGCAGGGTGCATCGCGCACATGCAATGGAACTGATGCCCGTATCCATGTCACATGCAGCTGAATCTTATGCAGCCACAGACCAGGCCTATGGCTTGCATTTTACACGTGCACTCTGCTGCTCTGACTGGTATGGTCTGCTGCTCTGACTGATACGGTCTGAGATTAATCATGGTTGTGCAAGTCTTTGGAGGATTTTCTTTGTGAACTAGACCAGAGTCACGCATTTCAATTTTCTGCCAGGGTGAGGCGACAGCATGCACAATGGGCTGCCTGTACGCTGGCTGTGTGTATCGCGTACGCATCAGGGCTCAAAATGCCTCTGGCTGGGGGCAGTACTCTATCCCCTGTGACGTCAAAGCTGCAGCTGGGGTGCCCCATCCCCCTACAGCCCCTAAGGCAGTGGGTCAGAGTGCTATTGCCATCGAGCTGGCATGGGAGGCCCCTCAGCATGATGGGGGCTCTGACATCATTTCCTATCGCTTGGAAATGTCATCAGGTGCAAGCTCTTCTGCCCCTCTTCACTAGTTCATACATGGCAGCATTCACAAATGATATGGTCATGTGCCTGCCTTGCACACAGGGGACACTGCATGCCATCAATGCTCGGATGCAACTTTGGTGTGCAAGGCAAGCCCATGAGCTGCATACTGCGTGATTGTCACCTGTGGACAAGCAACAGAAGAGGTCTGCTTAGGCAATTGCTCAGAAATGCTATCAAGTATCCGCCTGAAATGTGAGTTTCCCCACACGGAACAGCCCTGAGTGACTCCTTGTGCAAGGTGCAATGCCTGGCAGTCATCTCTCAAATTGAAGTTCGTCATTTGTGTAACTGCACTGCAGATGCTTCCGCATCAGATTTCAGGACCGTCCAGACACAGGCAGCAGTGGCAGGGTGCAGAGCTGACGTGCTGGACCTGATGCCTGGTACTCAATACCGTTTCCAAGTCTATGCTGTCAACAGTCAAGGCGCCTCTCCTGCCAGCAGCATAGGTCAGTCTCACAGTATCGCAGAGTGGTGAAATAGTGGACCCTGAAGAGCGCTCCATGTCTTTTTGCATGGCTATGCCTTTCCTGTCTGTACACAGACTGTGAGACTGTGTTCAGAGAAAAGATGGGTAGCCATGCAACATGAGATGGGGCGCTCTTCAGGGTCTGTGGCATGACACAGTGATGATTGCGTAGTATTGTCCTGAATGCCTGGAGTAATTGTGCACTTGTTACACTCTTGCCCTGTGGTGCTGTCTGAGGTTTTTGCTGTCAGCATTTGAAGTCTGTCAGCTGCATGAGTGCATGCATGCAGGGTTAGAAAACTTGCAGTGAACAGGCCACAAGCAAGACAGCACCCGGCCATATGCAGTCTGCATGCAGCTGCAACAGATCGGGCCATGTGTATCATCAGTAGCGTTTGTGACACTGACTGTCTTGCAGGTTCAGCCACCACTCGGCCAGCCCCTCCCTTAGCCCCCCATCCCCCCACCCCCTCTGCCATCGCTGCCTCATCGTTCAAGCTCTCCTGGGCCTCCCCCCTCTCACGGGGGGCCCCCGTCACTGAGTACTTGGTCAGTGTCCAGCAACCTGCTGCTATTGCTGTCAGCAATGGCCACAATCCTCTAAATGGAACTGAGCCAGCTGCAATGAGCAATGGGCATGCTGATGCTAATGGCAATGGCGTCATGGACTCAATGGATGATGCTTCTAGCACATCTGGCAGTACCGCACATGTCCAGGTGGGCGGTACCAAGCATTTCAAGAGCATGGGACTTTGCACCCCTGAACCCACATGTAATGGTGCAACACGAGCATGCAAACGTGTGTACCATGCATCAGCTTGCAATTCATCTTGTACATGCACGACGTCTGGTAAACGGACTGTAATTGTGATCTAGTAGTTGTGCATGTGTGCGTGCATGGCTGGGCAAATGCACTCATGATTTTGTCCATGTTGGTCCATGTTGGTTGTTTGCTCTCAGGATCCACAGCAGCATCAGCCAGGACATGCTGTGCAGACAGTGAGCCCCTCAAATGGGTCCAAGGGCCCATTCCAGGATATAGGCCAGTGGCATTTGTCATCTAAGTCCTCAGATCCTTCTGTTACCATCAAAGGTGTGAAAGCTGGTTGTGATGAAACCTGCAGGACAGAATTGCAACTCTACATTGGGTGTTTGTGTAAAGTGTGCTGAGTGGCACGCTGTTTGTTTCATATGCTCAGATATGCCCTGATCCAGCAGCACTTGTTGTTGCCAACTGCCATGCTATACCGTCTTCAAAGTCTTTCCTGAAGCTGTCCATCAATGCATTCACTAATTGCATGCCTTTCCCTCCAGTTTTGGCAGTCAGCATGCCAACAATGATGTTTGCAACTGTGGCCTAAACTGGACAAGTTCACACCAATCTCTGCAAGTATGACCACAGCACTGTGTGATTTGATAAGAGCTTGCTCTATATTCAAAGATTAGGGTTTCAGAGTGACCCTAAATAAGCTTGCTCTGCCCATATGCAGGTCTGCAGCCCTTCACAGAGTACAGCTGTCAGCTACAGGCAGGCAACTCAGCTGGGTATGGGGACTGGAGTGGGGCCGCTTGTGTACGCACTGCACCTTCTGCCCCATCTGCTCCTGTCGGCCTGCAAGCTTATGGTGAGCCTTTGTCCCACTGCTCTGGTGCTGGTGACAGCCTCACCAAGGCTATGCCTGTTTCAATGCCGGCAACCCACGTTCACCAGGGCAATTTTCCAGGGCGATATCGGAAAAGTCCACTGGCAATGCGCTGCTGCTGTAAATCATGTCAACTTCATGGCTGTCACCACTGCGTTGTGACTGCTGCTGACATGTTATGGACCTGCTTACAATGCAGAGCAAAAATTAGCTACTTTGAAATACTGTGATGATTGAATACTGTGATTACTGTGATAGTCACTGCCCATTAGCAACGGTGCATGCATGTGCACAAGCTGACCTGATGTCACCCTGGAACGGGTTTGAGTTGCTCAATTGCCGCTTTGATTTTCTGTCTCGCAGAGCGCAGAAAGTTTGCTGAGCGGAACACTGCCTTTCTGCATCTCAAGGCCTGCTGATTTGGTATGCTGAGTCTGCCCATGTGTGTTGTGCAGATGCAAGCAGCAGCAGCTTGTCTGTACAGTGGCATGAGCCTGAACAGGATCACGGCAGTCCTGTCACAGGCTACCTGGTGGAGTACGCTACTAGCTCTGGCAGAGGCGGTCCTGCATGGCAGAAAGGGTACAGTGGGCAAGACAACAGCTGCACGGTGAGCACTGATCTGTCATTCCTTCCTGTATGCGTCTTGCCTTAAGGTCAGGTATATACAATCCTGAGGAGCACCCGGCAGGAGACGTGCAGTCATTTTCATTTTGATTTAGTACCTTATAGTGCAGGGTGTGGAACCAGTTGTGAAACATTACACATCCTAGCTTGAAAGCACAGTCAGTGCCCTGAGCTCTGCAGCCTGCTGAAGTCAGCTCTGTGAGCTATGAGCTCAGTGCCCAAGCGATGGCAATGCATGGCACTCTGGGCATGTCTTTACAGCAGTATCTTAGCATCTGTTTGTGTTGTGACGCAACACATCCCACCAGCACCACATGGACAGAACACAATACCTCGGCATGGGCATCAAAAGGCCAACCTCTGCTGAAACTCAGTCGCTGCTTGTGTGTGTCTGTGCGTAGATTACAAGGTTACGACCTGGCCGGGGTTATTCCTTCAGAGCGCGAGCCCAGAATGGTCAAGGGCAGGGCCCTTGGTCGCAGGTCTTGCAAGGCAGCACTGCAGCAGATGTGCCGGGTGCACCTTCTCAGCCTGTGTGCAGCAAGCGCACTGCATCTGGTGTGAACGTCAGGTGGGGAGCTCCCGAGCAGGAGAACGGCGCTCCTGTTGTTGCCTACAGGTAGGCTCATCAACTGCTGCTGCTGCCCACAAGACTCGTTGGCTTGTTCAGCCTGTTCTTGTGAGGTACACAGTCATCATGTATAATTGAGCATCAAGCAGTGGGCTGCAGTTGTACTTGCGACTTTGTGCCTGAGTCTGGACATGAGTGACAATCTGGGGGCTGCAACAGATGCCCAGCGGGCATTTGCAGTTTTTTGCAGCTTGACATCAGCCCACATTTGCATCCCAAACATCCAAGCAAGCAAGCCTGCCACTGACTCCTTGTGTGCGTGTTCTGCAGGCTGCAATGCCGTGATGAGAGCCAGGACTTTGAGGAGGTGTATCACGGCAGCACCACGCAGTTCAGATTGCAAGGCTTGGAGGCTGGCAGCAGCTACCACCTCAGAGTGCAGGCTGCCAACACAGTCGGCAGAGGGCAGTGGAGCGCCGAAACCAGCTTTGCAACCACTCGCCTGCCGCCACAGCCGCCTTGCAAGCTGGAATGCAGTGTGGATGCTGACCCCTTGCAAACGTGGGTCTCCTTGTTTGACCATGCTTCTCTGTTAGGCTGCAGCTGCTGAGAGAATTGCTGATTGGGCCATGGGGCCGAGTGCCAACATACACCCTTGTGTTGCAGCTACAGCACAATTCACCTCAGCATGACTTGATAGAAGCTGTGAGTCCGCCCTGGCTATGCACCAACTGCTGCATTGGCAACCCTCTGTGCATCAATTTTCCAGCCTGTTTTGTCCTGACCCATACGACAGGCCCTCATATTACAGAAAGCAAAAGGAATCACAGCCTGTCTGTTCATAACCGTACGAATGGCCCTCGTGGTGCAAAAAATGAAGAATAGAGAAAAGAGCCGAGTCATTTCATAGCCTGAACATCATTTCCTGATGGTGCAGGCCCAAGCTGATGATCAGGTGGCAGCCCACTGGTACCTCCAGTGCCACTCATGCTGATGTGGCGTCTCATGAAGTGGAGGTGACAGACCAAACTGCCACATCTGCAAAGTCAGCCAGGCAGCAGCATACATGCTCAGGCAAGGTCCAGGAGCACAGCATTGCCAATTTAATGCCAGGCACACAGTACCAGGTGAGCAATGTGGATTGTAACTTGCCCTCGCCCAAGTCAGTCAAAAACTGCCTACTGAGCAGCGTGCGAGGCCAGCTATCTAAATACCATGGCAATGTGTACATCCCAATAGAGATTTCCATGGGCATGTTATTGGCAGCATGCAACGTATGTACACCATATATGCATCGTTTGTGACTGCCTTAGGCGGCGCCTGTCATCATTTCCAAAAGGTGCAGACTTTTCTGTTTTTAAATCTATAATTCATATACATGACCCCCCACAGGTGCGGGTGAGGTGTGTGGGGGAGCAGGGTTCAGGGCATGGCGCGTACAGTGAAGCAGTCACCTTCACAACACCAGGCAGCCGAGAGTCAGTCTCCAAGGCTGCTTCAGTCAGAAGCGAGACCTCCTCTTCAACTGCCGGAGAGGCTGGCCGAGCCCTGACTCTCACAGCTTCTGGGAAGGGCAGGAAGGGGGGCATTCACCCTGCTGAGGCTGATGGTCTGCCGCCTGGCCAGCCCAGCAGTAACAAAGCCAAGAAGTCAGCCCGGAAGGTGCCTGGGATAGGTGAGGAAGTTGCTTTGATTAGGCGTCTCCCTTCTGAGTTCAGTGAAGTGTGAGAGTGTCAAGTGCGCAGCCCAGCAAATCTGGAACACCCGAAAGACTGCATCTGGATGTGCGCCATGGAGTGCATCTCAGAGCTTGCACATAAGATGTCTCAGTGCAGGTAGATTTATTTCCCTTTGGCTGAGACCCATGCGACAGTTATGGTTGGCAAGTGTGATCACTGCTTAATTGTCAAAACTGTTAGTTTGAAACAGTCATATTGCTCAATTTGATTGCAACCCATCACAGTTCTCTGCCTGCGCACACGTAGCAGGACCAGTCAATGATGCCAGTGAATGTGCATGCTGCAGGTGTAGTCATGGCCACAACTCCAAAGATCCCAGCAGAAGTCCTGGCGGTTTATCCACCCAAGTTTCTGGTATCACGCAGACTAGTGTCAAAGCGTGTGGTCATTGGCAGAGTGCCTGAGCGTCTCATGCCATTCTACAAGCCATGCAAGCGTGGTGTGTCTGCCGCAAACAAGTTTGCGCAGAAACACTGGTGGCAGTTTTTGCTTGCTCTTGCCGTCATTGCCTTTGTGGCATATTTGTTCAAGCAAGACCCACATGCAGTGTCAGATCAACGCCCACATGGGCGTGGCACCTTTCCTGAAGCAAAGCCGCCTACAACACCCCCGCCGCCCTTGCTTTTCAAATAGGGTCCATCTGCCCACCACAGTCTGTAGAAGTATGCGGCGTTTTTGATTCATCAAGTGCCGGTATGAGACTTCCTGTTGTTGATGCAACAGGAGTAGCTACTATAGGTAGCACAGTGCTTTGTGTATGCTTTCTTTTTTGTATGTTTGTCAGTGTTTTTTATGTTACTTTCTGTATAACAAACGCAATGAACAGGCTATGGCTGCATCAAGCTGCAGTTTGGAAGGAACGCATGTAGCAATGGCAGCAGCAGAGAAGGACGCGTATGGTATTTGGACATGGACTATGGCAAAGATAGCTTGGCACTCATTTGGCATGATGTCACTCAGGCTCAGCTGAGCCTGGATGGACAGCTGAGAAGTTTCCTCACTGCAAGGCTGGACAGTGTAGCCTACTAGTTCTGTGTAGGTTGCATGGTTCAGCAGGCATGTGTAAGCAGAGCTGCATTGACCAAGCTGTGATACTTGCCTTGAAGAAGCTTCGACAGATCTGATATACATTTACGAGACCAAGCCTCTGCTTGTTCACCAAGTATTGCAACATTCTACTCTCTTTTGAAGTCTGTCACATGATGCTTGATGCTCGTGGCGGGTAAGACTATCAGCTGGCAACTATCAGCACCAGCTCAGATAGCAGCACAGCAGTCAGCTCATTGAGTGGAAATTTGTCGTTGTGCACACTACGCTGCACACTCAGGCGTGATATTTGAGATGCTGCTCACACATCTCCTGCAATCGCGCTTCCAAACTTTTTCCAACCAGTTGCATGAAGGATTCAGCACCGTTATCAGTTCAAGTGAATCACTTGAAGTGATGGAAAAGCATGAGCGATTGTCAACGACTGAGAGAGAAGTGTTTTACTAATTGTCTTCACGTGACGACAAACTGGCTCTTTGAGCGACGAACGAGGCGATTTCGAGTCCAGTCAAACAGGTCTTGACGAGACCAAAACTCAATGTAGCGAGACGCGAGGCGTGTGCGTGAGCGATCCATCCTGTTGTACACACAAGTGATCAAAGCAGTCGAAGACCACTGATTCAACTGAAACAATGTCTTCAAAGCAAGTTGTGGTCGTAGACTTCAGCGACTTCGAACACAGAAAGACTGTGATCACCCACGCGGTCATGCAAGCAGCAGAGAACGAAGGAGTCTTTTATGTCAAGAACCACGGCATTAGCCAAGGTCTAGTCGACAGTATGTTCGCTCGCTCCGCAGACTTCTTCAAGCTGGACGATGTCACCAAGAAGCGATATAGTTTTGACAAGCCCCGAAATGCTGGCTGGGAGAAAATGGCACAGGTGAGATTGCAGATGACGAGGCTCTGATGTCCGGGCATTCACAGCACTTCATTCCCGATACTGGTCACTGCAGATACGCCCTTCCACTGGAACCCCAGATATGAAAGAGTCCATATCTCTGGGCTTCCACACTGCTGACAGGTGTCCCAGTGAAGCAGACTGTGCTGGCTTTGCAGATGCAGCAGCTGCTTTCATGGCTGCCTGCCAAGACATGTCAATGAAGCTAATGTCGTGCTTTGCCATTGGCCTCGGCTTTCCTGAACACTTTTTCTCCCAGGTACATGCATGATCATATGATCTCATGCATTGCCCATCTACTGACAAATCTTTGCTTGCGTGTGGATGCACGCTGCTGCTGGCAATACACAATGCACTGACAAAGCACAATGCTTGCAGTGCTGCCTCAGGCAGTGTTTCTGCACATGCTGTTGCTCTGCTTGCAGACACAGGCGCTGCAAATGTTGGCATCTTCTGACAGAATATGGTTGTTCTGTGCAGCACCATGATGTCACAAAAACAGACTCTCAGCAAACAATGCGCTGCTTGCATTATCACGATACCAGTCAACAAAAGATCCCTGCCAATTACTGGCGGGCAGGCGCACACACAGACTTTGATACCTTGACTTTGCTCTTCCAGCGTCCTGGTAAGGCCAATGAGCTGAGTATCACAGGACGCTTTGCAACTAGCAACTCAGATTGCATGATCCTGACATGTTGATTGCCCCTGCTGCTTGCCTTGTCTTATGCATGCAAACTGGCCTTGCTCAACAGTTCTTCTTTGTCTCAAGGACCTTAGGGTGTTTCAAGGACCATATGTGCTGAAAGGAGGTGACGAATGCCTAATCAGCTTGAACAAGTTCATGGGCAGCATCACTAAACGGATGGCATGCATGAGATCACCAAAGAAATGGTAAACTTTGTGACTGTTCCTCCTGCTTATGCAGGCGAGAAAGGCCTGGAAATCTGCCCAGGCAGAAAAGCTGTCACAGAGTTTGCCATTGGTGATGAATGGTCACCTGCCGATCCCTTGGAAGGTGCCATCACAGTCAACATTGGTGACATGCTCATGCAGTGGAGCGACGATAGACTGAAGTCCACATTCCACAGAGTGCGCATGCCCAGGCCAGGGGAGTACCAAGGGCCCAGATACAGCATTGGCTTCTTCAACCAGGCAAACAAGAGCTCTGTGATTCAGGGTCCCAAGAAGAAGTATGCGCCAATCAGCGGGCTGGACTTCATTTTAGCTGCCATTCAGCGTAATTACAACGCGCTAGAGGCACTGAAACAGGAACAGGTGGCAGCGTAAATGAAGCTTGCCATGCAGCGTAATTACAACGCACTAAAGGCACTGAAACAGGAGCAGGTGGCAGCGTAATTGAAGGTTGCTTGTGTATGGTCCCTGGATTCTGCTGGATGGATGTACTAGCCAGCAAGCCTTACTGAATCAAATGTAGCTCTAAGCTTGAAGGTGCCAATTTCAGGGCCTGTGATGTTGGATGGTCATCATGCATTGAGTTCTTTTAGCTAGTCTAAGCTCATAGGCAAATACACATATTTGGCATATGTAAGTAACCTACAGATCTGAGGATCTTCTGTCTAGACTCTGAGGGCATGCACAATGGCGTATCACCACAAGAACTTCTGCCTGGTGAGACTACAACGAAGCTTGTTACTTTTATAGTACGCATGTGCATTTTCAATCAATAAATTACTAAGTTAATCAGTCAATTTACATTTCTTGTCTTTAGGACTCATTAGGGCCCGGGGAATCAACAGCAAATGACTGAGAAATCAGTATAATATATATACTAAGTACAATGCGCCCAACAACAGAGCACCAAAGAGAATGCAGATGTGATGATGGATCCATCTGGGCAATTCTCTCCGGAGAGAATTGCCCAGTTGACCATGGTTGCAACCGGCCTAGGCTGACATATGTACGACTAGTCGTAGAGAACCTGTTGCCCGTGTGTGAAACAGCGAACATCAGATGTCCAATTGCTTTGAAAGTGATTCGATGTGAGGACCTCAAACCCATGATGATCAATGAGCTTTGCATGGAGGTTTGCATCTGGCCCAGCATTATTGTAGTGGTACAGTGATTTAGATTTCATACCCAGGCAACAAAACATGCACTCGCTTTGGCATCTCTCTCGAAGGGGTGCGCCTCTCGGAGACGCTCGGACAGTCGCCGATGTGCTGCCCAGCTGTGCTGATGCTGTCGTGAGCTTGTTGAGATCTTTGTGCCGTTGCATTTGCCTCGGTTCAGCCAGCCCGCCTTCTCATCAACAAATAAGGTCAGCCCTGCTGGCGAATACCGAAGCTTGGTTACTGCTGCCTGCATGTGCTCATAGCTGCCCTGACAGCATGTTAGGTTGACTTCTGTGGTTTTTGTTGCTGTGTGCGGAATGACCGTCTTCTTAGAACCACATTCTGTTCTTCCATAAGTTACACCCTGTGTCTAGCTTCGGAGTTCTCAAACTTTTTGTCACATGACCTCAGGGCAGACTGTGTACTGCGTATTCGATGCAAGCATACTTTCAGCAGCTAGCAAGCTGGCGTAGCCCGAAGGGCGCCACCTGCTGCTGCTGAGTGCACTGACTGCGTGGCTGATGCAGGCAACTTTAGCTGTGGGTGCTGACAACTCATCACCGACACACACTTCTGTCAATCCAAATCTTGAGATAGATGGCCTATCACAGGGGCAGAGGTAGGAGAATGTGGAGGGGTGAAGGCAGGGGCCAAGGACAAGTCAATCAGAGGTATCTTACTCAACCTGAACTGATCCCTCTCATGCCTATTGCCATGCTCTTGCGGCTTGCTACCTGACGTCTCTCTCTTCACAGACCTCAAGTCACTGAGTTGTATGTGTTTTGTTGCAGAGGCTTACGAGGCCCACCCCAGGCATCTGGGAAGGCAAAGCAGCTTCCTGAAGAGGTTGTTCCTGAGGTGGCCATGCCTGACCATGAGTCCCTTCAGGATCACAGCACCAACAGCATTCAGAACAACGAGACCATGCACAGTCTTAACGGCAGAGATATAGATCAGACAACCGTGTCTAGGACTGAGGTGCCTAGGAGCAGCACTCTCACGACCAGAAGTGACAATCCAGAGGGCAGCACTGTCAAGCCTCCCTTTGTCGTAGCACAAGCCCTTGCTAGTCTGACACATCAGAACGCAGTCGAAGTAGCAGACAAGATTGTGTCTGTGGGCCGGCTTCCTGATGAAGAGCTCCCAGGACTGGCCTACATGGTAAGCTTTTGTGCAAGCTATACCTCATGCACCTTGCCACACAATATAAGCCACACTTGGCATGTTTTGCAAAGAACTTGTTGCACAGTTGCATGGCGTGTACATGTACCACCATGCCTAAAGCTAAGGCACAACCTGACCAGTGTGTTGCATACCATGGTTGTTCATGTGGCAAAGCATATCTGTGATGCTGCAGTTGGTGATGAAGGGAGTGCACAGCTCAGACATCATTGACAGCTTCGCTGAGATGATCATCCGCATGATGCACAAGCTGCCTCCTGATATGATGTGGCCTTTGAGGTAAGCTGTCTTCCAGAAGATCTTATTGACGTACCAGCCAGCTTGCAAACTAAAAACCACAAGTAACCTCCAGTTTGGGTACTGGGTACAGTACTGTGCTTGGCATACTGAACATGCTCCCATACTCCAAATTGACTGCAGTGCTGACCTGACATCGGCTGCTGTTGCCCCAAGAGGGAGGCATCCCGTCTGTGCATTCACACACACCTCGCACCTCTGTTGCAATGTGGCCAATAGACGTCAGGCTTGTCACTTTGCAGGAAAGCTTTCTTCAATGCCACTTCACACGCTTTCCGCTGCCTACTGAAGTCCTACAGAACTGTCGAAACCCTGGTATTGCCTGGAGAGGTACGCGCCACTCCTATTGGCAAAGACTCATGATGCACTGCCATGTGACTGCTGCTTGTCATGCCTTCCAGCATGCCAAGTCAGCAGCTTGCACTGCTGTTGAGTGACTTCTGCTCTTCATGGTGTACACATGCCATCCCTTCTGGAGTGCACGCTAATGCGCTGTGTTGATGTGCATACACAGCCGTCCATTGACCCTCTTCTTTCCGCATTGCCAGCTTCCAATGGCACCTCAAACGCTACTTTGAGTTGATGAAAGTACTCTTCTTTTGTGCAGGTGGGGAAGAAGATGTCTGACATGATAGACTACCTGGGAGAGCTTTTCATCCAGAATATCTTCACAGAGCGCATTCTACATGACTGCCTCCAGGGCTTGCTGCATCAGCCCTCAGACCTGCGTGTCGAGGCTGCAGCGTATCTGCTGCACATTGTGGAGCCTGCGATAGAGTACCACCAGCACGTCATCACGCAAGAGCCCAATGGACTGCAAGGACGCCTCTACCTGAGCCAGTACTATGACTGCATTGAGTATTGGTGCATGGTTGGCCAGATGGATGCTCCAGTTTGCCGCTGGATACTGGTAAGACATGAAACCTTTGGCGTGTCAGTGCCAACAACTTGCGCAAGACACATGCAGGGTTGTGGATCTGTACGAACCCCCATTTCATGTTTGTACATACCACATCAATGCTGAATCAAGCAGTAGTCTCACAAAGCAGGATCAGAAAAGATTAAGAGGGACAGAAACAAATAGCTGGGTGCGACTCATGCAGCAGCCTGCTGCAACTATGTGCACTGTCACCTGCATGCCCCTCCTTCTGGTTGCACGTGTGACTGAGCAAGACACAGGTGAATGATGGCAGTGACTTACGGTAAACATTGAACATTCAGTGCACATTTAGTGTATGTTGTTTTCCTAATTATTGTCTGTTGACTCCCATGATGAGTCTCAAATACAGGAAATCACAGTGATTGATTGATTGACTAACTATGCTTGCCCATGTGCAGGATGATGTTGTGAGGCCCAGAAGGATCTGGGAGCAGCAGATGAAGAGTGATGTGCCCTTCACCGCCTGCAGCACCAAGTATGGCAGGCCAGCAGCACCAAGGGCTGCACCCACCTGCCCTGGCAAGCCTTTGGCAGCTGGAAGGGCTGTCTCAGGACACCCTCATGGTAAGGTCGCTGCATCTGAGGCTATTGCAACCTGCTCTAGTGTCAGAGTATGTGTTGACTGTGTTTCTTGTGCTTGCCCAGGTGCTGCTGCAGCAGTTGCAAGGGCTGCTCCCAGTCCTGCTCATCTGCCAGCAGCGCATGGTGGGGCTGTTGCCAACGGCCTGGTTGCGGTCCAGCCCCTGGAGGGTGTGATTCAGAAGGGCCATGCTGCTCACATCAGCAAGGGCAGAAAAGGGTGAGAAACTTAGCTCTGCATTGTTTGATGGCTGCTGGTTTGTCAGCCCTTTTGTCACTGGGCCTTGCTGCTACAATGCATTTACCAGATGGTAGCTGCTCTAGCAGGCTGCAGCCTGCAATGTATGTTCGGTGAATGGTGATGTTGTTATGAATTGTTGCAAACTTTATGCGTTGTAGCTAAATAAGCACATTGATTTGCTTCACGGTTGCCTGGCTTCCCAGATAATAGTGTGCAATGGCAAGAACATCCTTTTGCTTACACGTGTGATCCTGCAAGCTGTATGGCAACAGCAATTCTTTACCAGCACAACAGCATGGAGGCCTCAAACCCGTATTTTACAACTTTGCAATGATGCTCAGACTTACACAGTGATTAAGGTTTTTGGGCACATGACATTTACAAGACGTCAACTCCTCTTAGCAGCATTTCATGGCATGTGCAGGGAGCAGCCCTCAAGCCCGGGCACCCCCTCCCCCACATCTGTCAAGGCCACACTCCAGCAGCCCACTGGCCAGGCTGAGACCCATGCTGTGCCCCCTCAGTGGAGTTTGGGGGACTTTGCTTGCGGCCAGCGAAGACCCAGTCCATTTAGCTCCTCCAGCATGTCCAGTCAGCATGCTTCAGAGACCTGCTCTGCTACAGCAGACGGAAAAATTTCCCACGCCGCCGTTCACCCTGCAGTGTCTTCTTCTGCACAGAGTGTGGTCAGCCACAGCAGCGCACAAAAGTGCTCCAAGTCTGCAGTGCAAGACACTGTCCAGGATGCGACGCTGCAGTACTGCACTGCGGACTTTGGTATGAGGAAGCCAGTCCCCAGCAGAGTCCAAACACCTAGCATGACCAGCGTCCAACATGCTTCAAGACCAGGCGCCAAGCTGCCACTGCAGGCCTCTGCTAGCGCCACAGCCTCAGACACACGCACTGACCCTATGCGTCAGGTGGCTTTCAATCAATTTAGCCTTGCTGACGATCTTCCTTCATTAGATACGCTCAGACAGACTGAGCAACCCGCAGAAAAGAACTCTACCAGGCACAGCCCCGTTGCACATGGGGCTTCTGCTCACACTCACAAGTCACAAGTAATTGCTCAAGCTACCACCACCACCTCAGCTCCTGACAAAGGGTCCTCAGCTCCTGTCCATGGGTCCACAGCTGCCACCAAGAGTGCCAGATCTGTCACTACAGATGCTGCACTCCCCACCAAGCATGCCACAGCTGCGGCCAACATTAGTACCAAGGCTGCACCATCCTCCAAGAGTGCCACAGCTTCTGGCAGAGCTGCCAAGGCTCCTGCCAAGGACACCACCTCTGTAGTTGTCAGCACCACAGCTCCTGTCAAGGGTGCCACAGCTCCCATCAAGGGTGTCACAGCTCCCGTCAAGGGTGCCACAGCTCCTGTCAAGGATGCCACAGCTCCCATCAAGGGTGCCACAGCTCCCGTCAAGGGTGCCACAGCTCCAGTCAAGGGTGCCACAGCTCCCGTCAAGGGTGCCACAGCTCCCGTCAAGGGTGCCACAGCTCCCGTCAAGGGTGCCACACTCAAAGATGCCAGAGGAGCACGAGAGCGCAACACACAAGCCTCATCCCTCAACATAGCCAGCACCAGCTCGGTTACAACTGCCAATGCCTTCAAAGATGCTCCTGCTGCAAACACTAGCAGCACCAGCCTCAATTTGCCAGATCCTAATGCAAGACCGTTTTACGGCTCAGACTCTAGTGATGACTTCCACTCAGCTAGCTCAGATGCGGCTGGATTGCGCTCATCAAGGTTGAGTCCACACAGCTCGCCCTCACAGGCGAGCACAGGCTCCTCCTACACCACTGCCAGGTCTCAGACCAGCAGCAACAGCCAAGCCAGCAACAACCACAGCCAGTTGGCATGCATGACAAGCGCTGCAGATGCTCCAGCAGGCGTTAGTAGCGTGAGTAGCTCCTCACAGGGAGTCAAGCAGGCCAGCATGGCCCCTTTGCAAGTCCCACTACCTCCCGCTGAGCAGCGGCACAATGGCAATGCCGAGCGTGGTCAAGTATCACAGGTTGGCCAGCACAGCAGCCGGCCGCCTGTTAGATTTCAGACAGCGCACGTTGAGCCTGTTAGATTTCAGACAGCGCACGTTGAGCCTGAGCGTCACTACAAGCCTCAAAAGGTTCACCAGATCAAAGCCCCCTCTCAAGCCTCTCACTTAGCAAGCGCTGAGCCCAGGCAGTATGCCCAGGCCGAGCGTGACCATGCAAGCCGACCTCTAGATAGAGTGCGATTAGTCACAGCTGAGCCAGGGCATGATGCCCACGCCGAGCACCAAAGCAGACCTCAGGGCTGCAAGCAGACAAGCAGACCCTACATGAGCCCTCAGACAGACAACATCAAGCCCTTGAAGGATGTTCCAGCCGAGTGTGACTCCATGTCAAGCACGCACCCAGGGCTTGGGAGTGGGGTTGACCCCAACGACCCCTCACACCAGGCAGGATTGGAGGAGCCAGTGCACAGTCTGGATGATGCGCTCAGCAGTGCTCTTCAGGAGTTACTGCTGACCGAAGACCGCCAGGAATTTGCACTCTCCATTCAGGTAGGCTGCAACAAGAAGCACATCTGCTTCCTGCACATGCCACATAAGGCACCTGTGATTTCATTTTGTTGTCACACTTGTCGAGTGAGATCAGGATGGACACACAATTTTGGCTGCCATGTGTTGCATATTTGTCCATGCCATGCTGAATCCCGATCAGGTGACCAGCAGAGATAAGTAATAAATACAGCAATCATGGCATGCAATCATGGCACGACTAAAGCGACTATGATATGACTAAAGCATTGCATTGGACTTATTGATTGCCACACATCCACACAAGTGAGACAGTCACAGTGCTGCCTGCAGGCGCTTATGAGCAAAAGTGATGATGTGCACATGTTGAGGTGCCTTTTGACAGCGTCCTGGCACAAGCTGCATGGGGCAAGCTGGCGCCCTGTCACCCACTCTGATGTTGGACGCCTCCACCTGGCTTCCGCCCAGGAACGCGTTGCTGCTGCGCGTCAAGGCCTTCAAAGGTGTGAAGACATGACCAAAGCATCTAGTTAGGATGCTGGTGCTGAGTACAACATGTTTGATGCATGACCACCAAGAGCAGAAGTCGTCATGGTGATTGCACATTGCCTTCAACTTGCCTAGATTTGTACCAAGCATGCGTAAAGCAGGTATGTTGGCACGTTGTCTCATCAGCGTCATATGGAAATGATCACTCATTGCCATACATGTGCAAATTGTCTCGTTACCTACAGCCTTTTGTCAGCCTTGCCCTTGCAATGAACACCATGGACTTTCCCCTTTTGACTGGGGGCCTTCCAGCATTTGACAGCAGGCACACACCTGGTCCAGTAAGCAGCAAACAGCGAGGTCATTTGCATGCCCTGCATTCACCACCCAAGAGCAAGCAGCAGTAACAACCTTGTGTCTCCACTCACACCACCTGCTGTTGTTGCAGAGTATTCAGGAAGGCCGGCTCAATAGACCCTGCACTGTACAGACACACTGACTCACTGCAGCTGGGCTCAGCCACCAACCCCAGGCACCGGTTGCCTTTCAAGCTGCACTACTCCAACGTGGGGTACCAGATGCTATTGAAGAAAGGATGGGAAGAGGGGAAGGGCCTGGGGCATGGTGCAAAGGGCAGGGCAGACCCCTACATTCCTACCCACCAGTATGGGGAGGACGCCCACTTGGGGTTGGGGTGCAAGAGGTACAAGCCCATCCTGACCGGCAAGGGTGCTGAGGATGAGATCAGGGTACGCGCACCTGCTGCACATCCTGTGTCCAGTGCTGTTCTGTCTGTCTGTGAGCAAGCATGTCTGTCTGTACTTAGCTGTCCTGGTTTGTGCATGCCAGGCTTCTTTCCATCTGTCTATCATTCCCCCTGTTTCACTTTGATCTGCTTGTGATTTTCTTTGCCTAGAAAAAATAGTTGAACACTAGACGCTCCAGCAAGATGTCTGGTGTATCTAGCGTTCAAGTGAAACAGGGGGAGTGAAACAGGGGGGTCTGCTGTATGGCTTTGCCTGACTATCTACGTGTTGTCCTGTCTGCTGGTCATTAATCTGTATGGCTCTGTCACACTTGTCTCGTTACATCTGCTTCAGCAGCATGTCGTGCTTGCAAGGTTGGTGGCCTGCAGCTGCCTTGCAACTGGCAAACTAAGTATATATCACAGGATCCTATGAGCACTGCAGCAACATGGCCCCACCATGATGGCGATGCAACTGTGCTGCAGGACGCCATCATTGGCCTGTGCAGTGGCTCAGATGCTCTACTTACAGTGGGAGCTTTGTGTGAGGCCACCACACGATTCCTGACCCACCTGCCACAGGACAGCAGAGCCCCCCCTGCTGAGGGCCCCACCTGGGTGAGCCCTTGTGCCTGTGTTAACATTCTGTGCAAGCAATCGTTGACAAGATCTGTGAAGTGGTTTCGGTTCACATGCACGTTTGGGCTGTCTCTGGCTCTGACATGTGCCTTTTTAAGACAGGCTGTTACTTCATGACGGTACTATCCAAAATGTGCCTGTACAAATGTTTGGGTTCTGAGAGCAAACATTTTAGTCATCTACTGTGGCATCACATCCAGATTAACCACATTCTGACACTGCTCATTGTCATTCCTGCAGATTGGTGGTCTGCTGGGAGGCCTCATTGTCAAGGGCGCCTTGACCTTGCAGCAAGCGAAGACATCAGCGATCAATGCTGCAGCCGCCACAACAGGCCAGGGCCACATGGCCGCGAGTCAGACTGGCCACCGGCAGCATGTCATGAAGGGAGCCATCCGTATTCTGGCAGAGCACAGCAGCCCTGCTGAGCTGCAGCGGCAGCTGAAAGCAGCAGGCTTGCCAATGCAGTATATGCCTGCTAAGGTGAGCATACGCGCAACTTCTAGCTGATGCATAATAGTGGTGTGGTTTTGGTGCACCCACAAGATGAACATGATCGCATGCAGGCAGACTGTCAACATGCATGTGCATGTGAGGCACAGGATCTGAGATTGCTTTTGATGAAGCGCTGGCTTAGTTTTGGAGCGTCTTTGTGCAGGCTCAACCCCAGGAGCAGCAGACCAGGCCTGCTGTAGCAAGGGTACTTGGAGGAAGCTGGGCTCAAACTGCAGCAGGATAGATATGATGCAAGTCTTGCAGTGCATGAAAGACGTGGCACTGCTTATGTTGCATTTCTGCTCTGCCTCGAGCTGTTGCCTCTTTGCTCCTTTGAAGGGCTGACATACTGATCATTGGTGTAAGCATACTACTTCAGCCTTTGTTGTCACAATGCTCGAGCATTGTTACACTTTGTATCAGCGGCTGTAGTAGGAAGACAGAGGAGCTGTGTGCAAGAGTACAAACAGGCATTCTCACTCATGTGACTGTCAAGGCTGATGACACACACGTCAGCAATACATCCAGACAGCAAACCCAACTTGAGCACAATCAGGTGACAATGCCATTTCTGTGTTGTGCAAATCTGTTAACGATGTTGGCTGCGTGATAGCTGCATAACCAGGTTGCTACACACCCGCACATTGCTCCGCCAAGGATGAGCATGCACTTGTCCTGGATTGGAAAGAACGTGAGAACAAGTATAAACACTGCTGCTGCACTGCCCACAAGCTTTTCAGCAACACTCAAGCGCTGGCTCAACGATGCCAAACGCTGGTTTTGCAATACCATGACATACAAAGCCAGGATGAAGATCATCATGAAAGCAATCTTGACGGTATTTTCCAACTCAAGGACACGGTCAGAGACGCCGGTATGATCTGCTCGCAGGCTTGCATGCTTAGCCTCCAGCTTGCTTGCCCTGTGACGCACGTACTGAAAGCCTTGGGTAGTAGCGATGCTGAGTTCCTTTCTGAATTCTGCCACGTCGTTCAATGTCCTAAGTGTGGTGACCTTGCCGTCTGCGTCTCTTATGGCAACGCTTGTTCGGGCCTCCATGATTGCTCCACGATGTGAATGATCCATTCCCATGCCAAGGAACCATGCGGCCACAGCAACACCGAGTAACGGCAGCATGCCGGGAAAGCGCTGCGTCACAGATGAATGTCAGCAGCGGCGGTTGCTCAAGGTGACTTTCAAGGAGCTAAGGCATCAACCGCGCCCACCGTGTGAATCGAGGAAACTTGCTGCAAGCAGCAGGCAGGGTCAACGACCGCGAGATGGTGGTGCTGCTAGCCAGCACTTGCAATGACCTGAGATGTCTGTGTGCAGGGAGCAAAAAAATGCCCTTGGATGGCCGTTAAAGTGCTCGTGTTGAACACGGCTGCACGTGGACCGTGTTGCCGTGTCACTGACATAATTTCTGCGAGGTCCAGAGAGAAGGACAAAGAGTGATGTACTAGCTCTTCCAGCTCAAGCCGTGAAGCATGAATCTAAGCTTTTCGCTCATAAACTGGTCTGTTTCAAGGCAACACACACTCGAAACATACAAATGTCATGCTACTTGTGCCACGGCCCCTTCTGACCTATATCAAAGTCACCACCTTTCTTAGCTGAATGACATAATACATATATGTGCTGACTTTCAGAACAATGATGTGATTTGGCCAAGCAGTCATAACATACATTGTAGCACTGCTAGCAAACGATTCTCCTAGCTGAAAAACGTCTACTGTGCTGAGAAGAGCAGGAGCATCAATGATTCATTCAGTGACAATATATAATGCGTTGTTTCTGTCTGCAAACAGCTGACTTGTTTAGCCAATCATCATGCCAGTGGGTTCCGCTGTGACCATTCCATTGACAGCATCCTCAGTGAGCAGGCTCTTGCCCACAGCCATTCTGTCATACGGTTGTGCCATGCTGCGCATAAATTCCCTAGCCACATGCACCAGCATGTCTGCTGACAAGTTCAGGTGTGAATCTTTCAAGTGGGTTGTGATCCAAGCTGGCAGCTTGTCCCTTTTGTCATGTCGTTGATACCGCTGATCAGCAAACACCTGCAAGACAGTTGCCAAATGTGACACTCACAAGCCACAAGTCATGAGACAAAGTAAGACAGTGAAATCACCAGCAGTCAAGTCATCATGACACGCTGCCTCTATCTAGTCACACAGGTTTCAACTTTTGCCTAGAACAACATACTGAACAAAATTGGTGTTGATACAGAAGGTGACATGCCACATGTTATGAGCACCACGTCATGGCAGGCTGTGTCTTTTTACAGACATGCAGTCAGATGTCACACACAGGTTTCACCTTCTTGTTAGGACACGATCAAGAAATTTCTGATTATCTACATCTGTTCAGGCAAGACAAAATCAGTCTTGAATGCTTGGTGTTAGTCTCTTGAAGGCAGGAGACACACACACACAGACACTCACCATCATGCCGTAGTCAGCCTTGGAGCGGATGACTCGCCCCACGCACTGAGCAGCTTGCCTCACAGCATCAAAAGCCAGGAAGTCACTCTCCTTGATCTGGAACATCTCTCGCATGTACTCCAGCCTTGCCCTGTCATGCACACATGACACATCTTGCCTGCATCCTTGAAGGCTTGCCAGCTGCCTCTTGTGGGTTCACCAGGACATGACAGACTTCATTGTAGTACAACGATGAAACAGGACTGGCCACTGTGTATACCTGAGTATGTGTGTACATACTGGCTGTGGCTGTGAGGTCTGCATATGACAGTGGGATCAAGCCCACTGCTCTGTGTATTAAATTGTGAACACAGGATGTTGAAGGTGACCATACATGAAGCATGCCTTGCCAGCAAATGCCAAGTCACTACCGGTGACAGGGATGCAAGTCAACAACTGCTGCATTGCTGTAATCTCACCTGGGCAGGATTCCCATCCTTGTGTGATGCACATGCATCATGCATCCCCAGGCATGTGTCCAACCTGGCAACATAGTGCGTTCTCAAAACTCACCTTAGTATTCTAGACAGGGTGTATTGGTAAGGCACGCCAAACATGACCACAGCCCGCCCATAGTGGCGATCAAAGTCAATCCCCTCGGCAACTTTACCCCTGGCCACAGAGAAGAAGACAGCGCCTCTGCCACAGTCACAGGCCCTTCTGAAGTTGTCCAGTGCCAGGGTGGTCTCCACCACATCTGTTGTCTCTATGAACACCAGCTTAGCTGCCATCAGATCCTGAGGAAAGCCAGACATGGAATGATAAGCTGACCCCCCAAATCAACAGGGCAACAGGGCAAGAGCTGGCCAACATTAAACAGGACAGCAGGGGTGAGGAGCTGAAGTGAATTGCGAGCATTACTTTTGTAATTCGACAGCTATTGGTCCAAGTCTGATCAAGATTAGGACTATAAGGAAGGTTTTCCAAAGGTATTTTAAAGGAAGGGTACATTGTTAGTGTAGGGCTGCATAGCCTTCAGATGACTCTCTAGGCCAATGTGGTCTTCACAGGGTGTGGATCCTGAACATCAGCATGGTGCAGTCAGATTGGGAGAGGTTGGATCATGTCTGATGTACTGTGCTGTTCCATGGGCATGTCTAGTACTGATCAACCCAAGTCAAGAAGGACTCTTCCAGTGTATTAGCTGCTGTGGGTGACACCTGGTGGGCTGCATTATGGTGGAGGATTGCTCAGATCAGTATTGCCACAACAAACACATGCTTGAGCTCAGGCCTGGTGGACTCAAGCTGTTCCAACAAAGCACAGCTGTGACATACGTACGGCTTGTTTGGGTCTGCTTGGTCACACATAGAGCATGCTGCAACCTAGCAGCAGTAAGGGCCTTTCACGCTCTTACTGTAATGATCAAACATGCGTCCACAGCATAGAGACAAGCGTACAACCAAAACCGCACCTGCCCTGGACTGAAGCCACCTCTACAGTCAAGATGTGAGCATAATCAGCTTCACACACAAAACAACAGCCAACCCCCCCTCACGAGGTAGGGCCTAAGGCTCAGCAGGAATGTAAATCTTGGCCAGCAACCATGGGGGTATGGCCATGTGGGTATGTGGGTAGGCCAATCACGACTAAAGCAAAATCTGTCACACACAAGAGCCTACCTGTAAGACGCCCATCTGGTCCCACTTGGACACGATGGTGTCCATATAGGAGTAACTCACAAAGAAGGCGACAATGCCATCAGGGATGACAGCAGCTAGCTCCACCAGCATCCTGCCATAGTTGCGCACCACATTTGGGTCATCCCGCATGTCAAATTTGGTGCTGACGGGCATCTGGTCTGCACCCCGGGTCAAAATGGCTGGGCACAAACAATCCCTGCAGGTCAATTTTGGATTCATTGTACACTCTCTCTGCCTTCTCCTCCCTTTCTACCCTTCTTGTCCGTGCTTTTTGCTGGGTTTCAGTATGCTATCATGATTAGCACATCCAAATTGTGGGAAGGCAGCGGTTCTTAGCATACTGTTGTGAGCTTACTCATGCCCTGAGGAGGCAGTGGCTCCGAGTGCAAAATCAGTGGCTCTGAGTGCAAAAGCAGTGGCTCTGAGAGCAAAAGCAGAGGCTCTGAGTGCAAAAGCAATGGCTCTGAGCACAAAAGCAGGCAGACCTGGTGAGTGTCATCTGCAGACTTTGCAGAACGACAGGCTGGAAGTTGAGGATCTTGGGGTAGAGGTCAATAGGGCTGAGGGTGCCTGAGGTGATGATGACGCTCTGGAACTTGGCAAAGACTGGTTTCACTGCCAGGCTGGCATCCAGGCAACTGAGCTGCAGGCAACGTGGTGCATCAGGGTGGAATCTGGCTTTCACTGCAGTGAGAGATTGCAAGGCTGGTGCAAAACACAGCACAAAACAATGCATCAGGGTGGGATCTGGCTTTCAGTGAAGTAAGAGAATGCAAGGCTGGTGCAAAACACAGTACAAAATGGAGCATCAGGGTGGAATCTGGCTTTCAGTGCAATAGGAGTTTGCAAGGCTTGTGCAACACACAGAGCAAAATGGTGCATCAGGGTGGAATCTGGCTTTCCGTGCAGTAAGAGATTGCAAGGCTGGTCTCAAAATGGTGCATTAGGGTGGAATATGGCTTTCAGTGCAGTAAGAGATTGCAAGGCTGGTGTCAAAATGGTGCACTAGGGTGAAATCTGTCTTGACCAGGCCTTTGTCAGCAAACACTGCAAGCAAAAACGCAGCTGATGCTGCCAACACCGATCATGCCAAGCTATAGAACTGGTCACAAACTTCCACAGAGAGAGAACAAGACACCTGCTGGGCTGCTACATCATTGCTGAAAGCTGCCAGCGATGAAATCAAATTGTGTTTTGTATGTTCTGCAATGCGCAGAAAGACAGGCTCCACCACACACTGTGCAAGACAGCAGAGAACAGGACAACAGCAACAGCTTGGCAACACAAGAGAACAGCAACAACTTGGCAACACAGAAGAACAGCAACAGCTTGGAGTCGAGCACCTGCATGACTGGGTCTCTGACAGCTGGCATGCGCTCATCAAAGGGCTCTGTGATGATTGCAAAGCCCCTTGCATAGGTTCCCACCAGGGTGGCAAAGTCCGCCACCAGGTGGATGGGCGTGAAATCATCTGTGTCTGTGATCTCCAGAGTCTTCAACAGAGAGGTTAGGCGGTCATAGCAGAATCTCAGTGTCTTGCCTGCATGTCATTCACCAGATGTGTCATAGCAGAACCTGAGTGTCTTACCTGCATGTCATTCACAAGATACGTCATGATACAGCCTGCATGACAGACTGTTGAGGCACATAGCAGAACCTTTAGTGTCTTGCTTGCATGTCGTTCACAAGATGTGTCATGATGCAGCCTGCATGACAGAGTGATGAGGCACATAGCAGAAGCTTGGTGTCTTTCCTGCGTGCCATTCACAAGATGTGTCATGATGCGGCCTGCATGCCATTCATCAGACGCGTCATGATGCTGCCTGGTTGTCATGCACAAGATGTGTCATGATGCAGCCTGCATGACGTTCATCAGACACGTCATGATGCTGCCTGTGTGTCATTCACAAGACATGTCATGACGCAGCCTGCATGCCATTCATCAGATACGTCATGCTGCTGCCTGTGTGTCTTTCACACGACATGTCATGATGCAGCCTGCATGATAGAGTGATGACGTACATAGCAGAAGCGCAGTGTCTTGCCTGCATATGCTGTTTGCAGGATATGTTAGCATGCTGCATGCATGCTGTCAATGCTTTTGCGGCATGTAGCAGAACACAATTGCATGTGCGTAGCATTATGGTAGTGACAGAGTGGAGAGGCAGTTGACAAGCAAGTGCAGGCAAGGAGGAGAATCTCAGAGCTCATCCCATACCCATGCCTGCAGAAGCCAACAACATGCTTCTTTATACCAGCCGAACATGGAACGGAAGATACTTTGCAGCTGTTAGACTGTCTTGCAGCAGTGTATTGGATGACCACATGTGTCAAGACGCGGTACCCTGTCTAAACCCTAAATATAGTGACATCCCATACCATCGATGTTCAGCCGCTCTTGAAGCTGGGCCAGAAAGGTGGTTGGATTTTCAGTCTCCACCTGGTTCACTCCAAGCTTCTCCTTCAGGTACGCCACAAAGCGCCGCAGAAAAGCTACAAAGTGTTCTGCTCTTCTGATGTTGCCGGGCACCTGATGTCAGCAAACCTGCTTGTGAAATGGTGTCAGAAGCAATACAACTGGTGAGAGAAGCAACACAAATGGTGATACAACCAACACAAACGGTGATAGAAATAACATGAATGGTGATACAAGCAACACAAATGCAGCCTGCTTTGCTTTCTGGTGACAGTCAGGGTGACAGAAAGCAAGGTGTTGCCTTGCAACAGGGTCACAGTGGAAGGCAATAGCAAGCTGAAGGGTACAGCACAGCCCTTTCACAGCTTGAACGGACCAATGCGTGTTCACGCACCAATGATTGTAGACAAGAAGACCAGGCCTGTCACATGGATCATGGTGGTGCACTGACAACATCAGCATAGCCTGCTTACTGCTTCTCTCATTATGTCCTCTGGCAAGGCAGGATTGGCCAGCCAGTCCTCACCCCCGGCCCCAGCAGGCCTGGGGTCAGCAGAGGGCAGGTTCCCCTGGGTCTGAAGCCCCCTCACCAGCCTTTGGTACTCATCCTTCAGCCGCTGAGCATCCGTTGACTTGGCTCGCTCGATTGCTGAGTTGAGTCGAGTGATGTTGCGTCCAGCATTGTCGAGTGTCTGCTGTCTCAGATTGACGCTGAGGGCCTGTAGCAGAAAAGTCATGTGTTGAAACTGCACTGGGTGTCATGATTTGCAACATGGGATCATGACTCTGCTGCTGAGGGCCTGCAGCAAAAGATCATGTGCTGAATCTGCAATTAGTGTCATGATTTGCAATATGGGATCATGACTCTGCTGCTGTGCATGCAAACGACCTTGACGCGCTTGCCTGCAAAGCTTTGCTGGCAATCATACAGATGCCTTGTGTCAACAGGCCTATCACAGTCACACCAAGCGTGTTAATGCGTTGATGCGCAGAGAGGGGGCATGAAGGACAGGCAGCAGAGGGTCCTGCAAACTGTTGCCACTAGTAGCATGCACACAGCTTAGAGACCAGGATCAGGCAGGGCGTGAACTGGCCCTGTCCTGATGTGTGCTTGACACAACAAGCAGAGTCAGTGGTGAACAACAGCACAGCAATTCTCAGGCCTTCCACCTGCTGCATGTTTGATGATGCAACATTCCATTAGATGCATGATGTTATGCGTATGGAACAAGTAATAATGATTGCCAGAGGCTGTTTGATCCTTCTTACCATAACAAATGATGTTCAACTGTGCGGTGCTGTGTGGTTATTTGCAGGCTGTTGATACAGCCTGGCATGGTCTCCTTACCTCAATGCACACATTGTCGATGTTATGCGCCTCATCAAAGACCACAATACACTCTTTCTCCAACTCCCTGGACACCATGTTAGACACCT